>Ga0163144_10004862_pt1 | contig 30099 bp, 27 predicted proteins | sample OliLak19BULKMAT1_FD_123175 | JGI IMG/M metagenome (GOLD analysis project Ga0163144, IMG submission 123175) | Freshwater microbial mat bacterial communities from Lake Vanda, McMurdo Dry Valleys, Antarctica - Oligotrophic Lake LV.19.BULKMAT1 | ecosystem: Environmental > Aquatic > Freshwater >...
GCACGGCCTCCTGAATGGCTCGGCTGCGATTGCTAAATACCTTACGTCTGACCAAAGCATCTACTTTGGCAAGAATTCCTTCCTCAATGGTTATTGCTACTTTCGTCTGGCTCATGATCGCTCCCCTCTACGGTATGATAAAATATCATACTCTCAGGCTGAGCCGGTGGCAAGGCGAGGCGGTTAACGCCTGCGTAATAGGCGCGAGCTTGCGAGCGTCCTAATTGACGCGTTTGTTAGTGGATCGTTCATTTTTCTAGGAAATCAAGGTATTTTTCGACCAAGTAGGCAGACAATTTTCTTGCCATTTCAAGCTCTGCGGGCTCTGCACTTCTGAGGGAACCAGCGGCTTGCCCCCTATGTCGACCTTGCTGAAGAGGTAAATGGTTAGCCAACTTTCCTATCTCATCCCATTCATCGGTTGTGATGCCTAATGCTGAAATTGCCGCCTTCTTTGAACTGAACTTTTTATCAATAGCATCTCTAATTTCGTACAAATGAACCAACTCATTACTTGGATCTCTCACCGACTGTTGATAACTTTTGAGCACCTGGTCAAGAGTTGCATCACTTGATCTATGCTTTTGGACTAAGAAAGCGAAGTTACTTTGCCTATCGAGGCGCTCTCTTTTGGTATCGGATACGATCTTCCCGTCTTTGTCTTTAACGATTAAATCGACTAACCCAACGCTCATCGTCATTACACATGAATCTACTTCGAGAAAGTGATGTTTCTTACCATCCTCTTGAAGATCGGTGCGAGATGATTTGCCTAATTCGAAATCTTTGTGGGTCATGATTTGAACAGCATGGAGTCTGCTTTCTATCTTCTTAGTTAATTCTTCACGCACAGACTGGTCAGCGTGGAAAATTTCAGGATCAACATCAGCTAAGGCAACTCCATCTTTGATTTCGAGTGTTCCCCCTTCGAATTCAATTGAAATCGGCTCCTCCAGATAGGTTTCCGGAGAATACTTCCACTCTAATTGAACCGATACAACTCTAATCATGGCACCATTCCACTAACAGTTAAGTATACGGACGTGCATTTTTAACTCCATTCCGTCTATCTGCAGTTACACTATTTGCATCAAAAGCAAAACTACACGTACAACAATGACTTGGCAATGAATCTCTCTGTCCGCTCTTACATAGCGAAAAAAATTCATAGCTTTTCCATCAATTTCGATTCGTCGCCTTATTTCCCTGTTCCAGGAAGCCCCAACGAAAAAAATCACAAATACAGGACAGAAATACTTGTCGCGCCAGTGTCGTTGAAAAGCAGGCCCAAATCTTTAGTGCCGCCTGCTCTGGAGCATGGGCTAGAGAGGACGTCCGCTTTGAGGTGCGGATACCAAGTTTGTACATCTTCGGACAATGCCTGGCCGAACAGGTGCGTTAAGACACGTAAACTCAGCGTTTGGGCAGCTCGGGCTTGCCCAGCGCATTGGGTAATCCCAACAGGCGCCGGGCGACAATACTCTTGGCGACATCCGCGCCCGCCGCCGCCACTTTGCCATGTCCTGCCATCAGGCCCTCCTCGACCATATAGCCACCCAGTCCGGCGTGTTCGCCGTGGGTGACAAAGCCGAAGGGTCCCATAATGTCCTGCGCCACCTGGCAAACTTCATCCTGCATACACGAGCCCCAGGCCTTGTTCATGCCGGCCTCGGCAGCGGGCACCCGCTCTGCCGCGATACAGATGCACAGGCGTTCCAGCATATTGCCCACGTCAATCCTTGCCGCGAGGCGGGCAACTTTACGCCGCGCCACCGGGTCGTCGTACAGGGGCCGTTCACCGTCAAATTTCTCACGCTTGAGGTAATCCAGCACCGTGCTGAAACGCCGGTTGTGCTGTGCGGCGGCAATGATCGCGAAGCGTTCGTAGTCGAGCGCCTGCATAAGATAGTAAAAGCCCTTGTTCTCCTCGCCGACCAGGCGATTCTTCGGCACCACGACTTTGTCGAGAAGCAATACATTGGTGCGCTCGGCGGTCGTACTGCCGACGCACCACATGGGCGTCATGGTGATGCCTGGTGAGTCGGTGTCGACGATCAGGATACTGATGCCTTTATGCTTGGGCGCGTCGGGATCGGTGCGCACTGCCATCCAGTGCCAGCGGGCAAAATGCGCGGACGTAATGAATATCTTGTTGCCGGTTACTTCATAGTGGTCGCCCTTATCCACCGCGCGGGTCTGGAGATTGCCGATATCTGTCCCGGCGCTGGGTTCTGTGTAGGCGATGGACCACTGGCCTTCGTTATTGAATATCTTCGGGAGAAATTCCTTTTTCATCTCCTCGCTGGCTTCATGGAGGATGGTGTTGGCGATGGTACCGACGTTCTTGCCGACGGTGGGTGCATTGACGCGTTCCAGTTCCGTGTTCAGGATGAACTGCGCAAGCGGGAAGGGTTTGGGTGAGCCGCCGTACTCCTCAGGGAATCCCATGCCCAGCCAGCCCTTCCGCGCTAACTTGTCGACAAAGGCAACGCGCGCCGGGGTGTTGACGAACATACTCCCCTTGACGTCATCGGTAAGCTCTTGCGCCAGGAAATCGCGGACTTCCTGGCGAAACGCCTCTTCCTCGGTGGTCCAGTCAAGCTGCATGGTTATCTCCCTTGAGTCGCCGGCCCATATTATCGCAAGGCATCCGTCATGTGAAGGCATTGCAGGCCATTTCCGGGCCATTATAAGGTGAGTGTCTTGAATAAATAGAGTGACGGGACCATACTTGAAAAATCCGTTGCCAACACGTTTGACGAGTAGACCCCGGCACCCTTTCCCTGAGGAACGAAGCCAACATGATTAATCCTGAAGCAGGTCAGCCCGAAGCAGAGGAGCGGGAATTTGCACGCATTCCGGACTACGTCACCCCTGAGAATCGTAAACGCATTCTCGAATTGTCCCGGCCGAATGAAAAGGAAATCTCCCAGGTAGAGTGCAGTGAGTACCTGATACGGCACTGGCTGGAAACGGTCGAAGATGCGAATCCGCTTTACAACGATCGGGAGTACGCCAGAAGTCGCGGCTTTAAAGACATTATTGCGCAGCCAGGCATGAACATCTGCACGCTGGTCATGCCGTATCGATGGCCGATGAAGGAGTTTCACAAGACACGCCAGTTGCTGCACTTTGAGGTGAAGGAGTTACTGGAGCTTCCGGTGGGTATCCTCGCCAACTATGAGACGTTCTTTTATCGTCCGGTGGAGATCGGTGACCGCCTGAGTACCACGGGCCGCCTGGTAGAGATTTCCGAGTTTAAACGCACCCGTCTCGGCGAGGGGTATTTCACCAAACTCGAAACAAACTATTTCAATCAGCGCGATGAGCTGGTTAGTCGTGCCCACACCAATTTGTTTTCCTATGGCGGCAAAGTTCGCGCCGGGCAGCAGAGCGATGCGGCACAAGCATCCGAAGCGCTGCACAAGCGTGTCAAGCCGAGCACTTTGGATGATCAGGCCCCGCTGGAGCCCCCGCAGGGGAACTGGCTCAAGGGTGGCTGGCACAACGGTACTGAAGAAATGCTGGAGTCGTGGCGCACGGGCTGGCAGGGAGGAAAGCCAGCGGATGCCCGATGGCACGGTGTTGAGGTCGGCGATACCATGCCGCCGTTGCTGATGCCGATTACCGTAACCCGCTGTGTGTTTATGGCCTCGGCCAGTCGTGATTTCGCTCCCCAGCATCACAACACCTGGTACTGTCACAACAAAAGTAAGACACGGGAGATGTTCCTCGGCACCCACTTCAATCTGGGTATGCTGTCCCGGTTTATGACTGACTACGGCGGACCGCTGAGCACAGTGCGACGCATCCAGTTGCAGATGAAGCGCAGCATTGGCGCGGGCGAGGATTACATGATGAGCGGCGTGATCACCCGCAAATGGGAGGAGGGGGGTGAGAAACGGGTTGACATGGATATCAATATCGATACTGATCTGGGCCGTGCCTATAGCTGCAGTGGTACGCTGGCACTGCCGTAACAATCGGCGCTGCCTCCTATTTCATTGCCCAGAAAAACAATTGAGATTTGCCAAAATTGCCGCGTTCAAAAGAGTAATAGCTGAGTACACGCGCATCTGTGCTACCTGCCTTGCCTATCTCATCAAGCAGGTCCCAGCCAAAATGGTAAAAACACAAACTCCCTGATTCGGGTTGCGTAGGGTTGCCATGATATTCCGGGGGCAATAAATGTTCGATACCGCCGTCTGGCAAAAGCTGCGCGCGCACTCTGGTCTGAAAGATATCAGATACGAATGGCGCACTTAACAGCAGAATGCCCCCGGGCCGAAGGCAGCGGATCATCTCATGCAACGCGCACTTATAGTCCGGTATATGCTCCAGTACGTCGAAGGACAACACGCAATCGAGGCTGTCGCTGTCGAAACTGAGCCGGGTGGTGTCTTCGTGCCGGATACCCTCGTAGTCCAATCCTCCGACTTTGCCATCCCCGAGATACTCACTGCCTATTACACCTACACCGGGATATTTTTTTTTCGCCCATAAATACAAAGGTGTTACCTGTTCGGTCATATACACGTTGCCCGACGGGACCGCCTTGATGTGTTCACTAAACAGGTCAATGGACGCGCGCATTCTGTTGTTCAGGCCACAGGTTTCACAAATCAGACTTTCGCGCCAATTGATGGACGAGTACTCCAGACTATCGTTTGCGCCAGTATCGACTACAAAAATTTTGTTGGCTTCGCATGCCACACAATACCCGGGCACGGCGCACGGTTTGCCTAGCGCAGCTAGCGCGGCCTTTTCCCTCTCAAGCCTGCGCGTGAGCGTTGTGTGGTTGTCACTTTTCCATTCCTCGTACTCTGGTTGTGATCTGAACGATTGCACGACAGTCATGAGTCAATCTCAGTGTTGTATGCGGGTATTTCCGGTGGCAGGATTGCACCCTGACCAGAGCCTTGGGGTTACAGGGTGGATATTATAGTCTCCAGCCGCTCGATGTCGTCTTTACCATAGCCAATTTCACGCAGAATGTCGGCAGTATCCGCGCCGGTCTTTGGGGCCTGCCTTCGAATGGTGCCCGGTGTTTTTGACAATTTGTAGATGATACCCACCTGGTCGGAAAATCCTGTGCCAATAGCATGCCCGGCGAGAATTGCACCGCGTGCGCGATGGTGCCGGTCCGCCATGACCTCGTCGAGAGACAGGACTGGCGTGACACAGGTGTCTTCAAACATCAGCAGTTCAACCCACGCGTCCCGGTCGCGGGTCAGGAAGATATCGCGCAAGGTGGTCTTTTGTATTTCAGCCTCGTGCTCGGTCTCCGGGTATTGTCGATCGGCAAACTCGGGTACGCCGATCAGGTCACAGAGTTTTTTCCAAAACCAGGGCTCAAAGGTACCCAGAGACACGCTCTTGCCATCTGCGCACTCGTAAATATTGTAAAACGCGTATTTGCCACTGAGGGTGGTTTCACCGCGCTGCGGTGATTCACCCGATTCGTGCACTTCATTGAGTTGCAGCAACATCATATTCAGCAGCGTGTCGACCATGGCAAAGTCCACGTACTGGCCCTCGCCGGTACGCTCCTTGTGAAACAGGGCGATCATGATACTGAGGGCCGCGCTGATGCCGCCGGCATCGTCGGCAATGGCATTGCCGGGAATTTTTGGTGGGCCGTCTTTATCGCCGGTCATATGCGGAATACCGGCGAGGGACTGGTAGTTGAGGTCGTGCGCTGCCACCTGACTATACGGCCCTTCCTGTCCGAGGCCGGACAGTGAAACACAAATGATATCCGGTTTTAGTTTACTCAGGCTGTCGTAGTCCATGCCCAGCTTGGCCGCGATACCCGGACGAAAGCCCTCAACGACCACATCGACCCGCTGCACCAGTTGTTCGAAGACCTGCCGTCCCTCCGGCTTCTTCAGGTTGAGGCGCATGCTGCGTGTATTGCGCCGCAGTACATCGGGCATGGTCAGCTCGATGCCACCGCGGCTGGGCGGTTCAACCTTGATGATATCGGCGCCAAAGTCGCCCAGGATCTGCGCGGCGTGCGGGCCGGGGCCGAGGCGTGCCAGGTCCAGGATTTTTACACCCTCCAGTGGAAGCTTTGCCATTGCGTTACTCTCGAATTGCTCGTTGTCGAATTGTTACCAATATTCAGGGCTGCCAGCGAGCGCCTGTTCTTGCCCAGGGATTATCATCAGCGTTGGCAGGCAGGGCGACCCGTGCGGTGAAGCGAGTTTTTACCAGCTCATCGACTGCAAGCAAAATACGGAGATTGACCCAGCTGCAGGACTGGTCATCGGTTTCCGTACTTTCGACCTGACCGGACAAGACCATGGTGTCGCCCGGGCAAATGGCGTCGCCCATGCGGAATTTGTAGCGACCAATGCGCGCTTTGGGTCCCGCCCAATCGGTGATAAAGCGTTCCAGCCAGGCCGCCTGGTTGGGCGTGTTCATAAAAATGTCGCGGGTGCCGTTGCGCTGCTGCGCGAAATCCCTGTCGTGGTGCATGGGACGCCAGTCCCGGCTCGCCAGGGCGCCGAGTACTATGGAAGTGGTAGTCACCTCGTGGACCAGTGGGGGAAGTTTGTCGCCGACCTGGACCTGGTCGATGGTCAGGCTGGTGTAGTGTGCGGTGGACATTCGCGGGTTCCTGTGTTCCAGCTATACCTTGCGGTAGCCAAAGCCGGTCATGGTTTCGGTTCCGACCCACACATTGTCCTGATTGTGACACACGGCATCGATTACCCAAAACCGGCCCACACCCAGCTTCGTGGTTTTCACCGCGCTGAGGGAGCGCAGCGTTTCACTGCACCGGATACGGTCTCCCGGCCGCACCGGTGCGCCAAAGACCACCTCACTGTCGGTGGCGACAGCCTCGGGCAGGGCGAGCGTTTCCTTGAGCTCAAAGTGCGTTTGCCAGGGCAGTGGGGTCGCGTCGCGTCCCGGCATCCAGTAGTGGGGGCGAAACCAGGCAGAGAGCAGAGTGAGTGGGGCAGTCGGTCCGCCGGTGAGTTCGTCAGCGAGTTGCTCATCCCAGTACAGCGGATTACCATTTTGCACGGCGGCACAGGCCGTCCAGAAATAGCCCTGCTCCACAGTGAACTCCCCGACCACCTCGTGACGACTCCGGTCCAGCCAGGACAGGGCATCAACCAGGCCAATGGTGAAATCCTCTTCATGGGACATACAGGTCACCCAATCGTCCATCCGTGCAGAATTGCCTTCGCACCCGGCTCGCTCAGGTCAGCACCACGGGCTCGCGGTCGATAATCTCCTCGGCAATCACATCTTCCCAGTATTCCGTGCCGCCCAGTGCGAGCTGGTACTGTTTGCCACGGCGCAGGTACAACGTGGTGTCCTGCTCCTCCATGTAACCCATACCACCGAATATCTGTGAGCTGACATCCATAACATGTCCCACCGTCTCCGCTGAAAACGCTTTGGCCTTGGCCACATAGCCGCGGGCATGGCGCGCCTTGTCGATCTGGAAGGCGCTGAATAGGGTGAGCATGTCGGCACCGTACAATTCCATGATCATCTGGGCCAGGTAGCCCTGGATGGTTTGCATCTGCCCGATGGGGCGGCCGAACTGCACGCGCTCGCTGGCGTACTTAGTGGCGTAGCCGTGCATTTCAAATCCGGCACCGTTGGTATATCCGCAGAAGGCGATGACCGTTTTGAGCAAGGAGGGTTCGAGTGCTGCCCAACCCTTGTTGAGTTTGCCCAGCCTGGCGGATGCGGGTACCTCGACATTGTTGAAGTCAACCTGGTAGTGGCGGTCCCGCGACATGGTGGGCATATGCCTGGTGCTTATCCCTGCGCTGCTGCGATCAACCAGGAACAGGGTCAGGCCGGTCTGGGAGTTGGCCTTGCCGGTGCGCGCCACGACCAGCAGGGTGTCGGCACCATCCGCGAATTCCACGAACAGTTTAGTGCCGTTGAGTACAAAGTTCTCGCCGCTTTTCTGCGCCTGTAATCTGATATGTTCCGGCTTGAAAAAGCGAGAGTATTCCTGGTAAGCGAAAGCGTAGATCTTTTCGCCTGCGACAATTTGCGGCAGCAGTTCAGCCTTCTGGTCCCGGGTGCCAGCCTGGGTGATCACGTCACTGGCCAACACGCTGGTGAACAGGAAGGGGCTGGGACAGATGTGGCGTCCCAGCTCGCGAATCAGTACGACTGTATCGAGCAGGCTCATGCCCATACCGCCAAACTTCTCCGGAATAATCATGCCCAGCCAACCCATCTCGGCAAACTGGCGCCACATGTCACGGCAGAAGCCCAACTCGGATTCCTTCTCCATCCTGCGCACAAACTCGAAAGTGCAGTGCTTGTCCATGTACTTGCTGGCAATGTCTTGCAGCTGCGCCTGTTCCTCGGTCAGTTTGATATCCATGTGCAGACTCCTTGAATTAGGTTAAAGCGGGCTCGCGCTCAGCGCTGCGGCAGTTCCGGTTTGCCCAGCGCATTGGGCAGGCCCAGCAGACGGCGCGCGATAATGGATTTAGAGGTGTCGACACCACCGGCCGCCACCCGCGCGTGCCCGGCCATAAGATATTCGTCGGCCAGGCCGCCGCCAAAGGGGGAGTGCTCGCCGCCCCAGAGGCCGCCGAAGGGACCCATCAGGTCCAGGGCAAGTTGCGCAAACTCATCCCCGATGGTCGCGCCCCAGACCTTGTTCATGGCGGCCTCGACGGCGGGAACTTCGTACTGGGCCTTGCAGATCGCCATGCGCTCCAGCATGGTGCCCACTTCAATACGCGCTGACATACGCGCCAGGGCGCGCCTCGTATAAGGGTCAGTGGCAGGGCGTTCGCCGCTGAAATCGGCGTTCTTGTACCAGTCCACGATTTTATTGAAGCGGCGCACCCGGGAGGCGAACGAGAGAATGGCGAAACGCTCGTAATCCAGCGCCTGCATCATGTAGTAAAACCCCTTGTTGAGCTCGCCTACCAACCGCGACCTGGGGATTTTCATCTGGTCAAAAAAGACCTGATTGGTACGGTGTGTCGTGCCTTCCCTGCCGATGGTATCCATGCGCGAAAGACGGATACCGGGTGTGTCGTGATCCACAATAAAGATGCTGATGCCCTTGTGCTTGGGTGCGTCAGGGTCGGTGCGCAGGGCCATCCAGTGCCAGCGGCAAAAATGCGCCGACGTAATGTAGTGCTTCATCCCGGTGACCTCAAAGTGATCACCCTTGTCGATGGCGCGACATTGCATTGATCCCAGGTCAGTGCCCGCATTCGGCTCGGTATAGGTAATTGCCCACTGTCCCTCATTGCGAAAGATCCTGGGCAGGAATTCCATTTTCATCTCCTCACTGGCGACATGAAAAATGGTGCTGGCAATGGTCCCCACGTTCTTGCCGATGATGGGCGCGCCGCTGCGGTCCAATTCCGCATTGAGAATAAATTGCGCCAGGGGGAAGGGGTTGGGGGAGCCGCCATATTTTTCCGGGAAACCCATGCCCAGCCAGCCCAGCCTGGCCATCCTGGTGACGAACTCGACGCGGGCCGGTGTGTCTATAAAGATGCTGCCCTTAACCTCATCTGTCATTTCCCTGCGAATGAACTCACGCACCTCGTCACGAAACGCGATTTCTTCGGGGCTCCAGTCAAAATCCACGTGCTACTCCTCGGGGTGTAAGTTTATACAAGGCATCTGTCTTGCGATGATAGTACAAGCAGGGTTCTGTGAGAAGACTTTTTACGTCTCGAGGTATGATACGATTTGCCCGCGTCCGTTTATCCTCGGGACACTAAAATAAGGGTTACAACATGATTGTCGAGCAAATTTGGACAGCAAACGCCTTCCGCAATTTCAACTACCTGATCGCCTGTAGCGAAACGGGCGAGGCCCTGGCCGTTGATCCGCTGGATCATGAAAAATGCCTGGCGCGCGCCCGGGAACTGGGTTGGGAAATCACGCAGGTGCTGAATACCCACGAACATATTGATCATACCGGTGGTAACACCGCGCTTATAGCCGCTACCGGGGCAATTTTGCTGGCGCATGAGAACGCGCGGGACTCAATCCCTGGTATTGACCGCGGATTGCAGGCCGGCGACGTCATTCGAATTGGCAAGACAGTTGAACTTGAAGCACTGGATACGCCGGGACACACCCTGTGCCACATCTGCGTGTTGTCACACACGGACACCCCTGCGCTGTTTAGCGGTGATACCATGTTCAATGCCGGTGCCGGAAACTGTCACCACGGCGGTCATCCTGCGGAGCTCTACAAGACGTTTGCCGAGCAACTTGACTGCCTGCCAGCGAATACGCTGATCTATCCCGGCCACGATTACCTGGCCAATAACCTGGCATTTACGCTGGACCGCGAACCTGGTAATGAGGAGGCCGCTGCCCTGTTGCAGCGGGTAAAGAACCAGGATCCCAACCAGGCACTGGTGTCCGACATGGCGCTGGAAAGGCAAATCAATACTTTTATGCGCTTGACCAGTCCGACAGTCATTGCGCGGCTGCGTGAATCCTTCCCCGACCTGGCTGCCGCCCCGGACCCGCGCACTGTATTCCTGAAGCTGCGGGAATTACGGAACAACTGGTAGTCCCTTCACGGCTGCCCCGGCGTTCTACACGACGTCAAAGATATACCGGTATTAGAACACCACCTGTGATGTGAGATTCTTCTAAATGGATGTAACATCTGCTAAGGTTTTGTCGATACAAACGGGGAGTATGAGTGATATCTAGCGCTGGCAGCCAATGGAATGCAGGTGATACTGCTGTTGCGAACGGCGCCTCTGTGGCAGGCCTGTGGCGTTGTCTCAAATGCTGGGGCGCACTGGAAGCGCGCTCCGTCGAGCTGGTTTCGTGCAGAGACTGTGCCGCGCAATACCCTGCAGTCGGCGGTATTCCCGATTTGCGCGCGCGCGACGGTGGCTCGTTTGATGCGGATGGTGATCTTGAGGAAGCGCGGCGCTACTACGTCGACTCGCGTAATGTCAGCCTGGAAGCGGTGATGGAGCAACTTTGCGACCGGCCCGCTAACGACGACGCCACCAGGGCCCTGCGAGTGCGGCAAATCATGGAGTCTCCGCGCAGATTGCGCAGCCAGCTCGAGGGGTGGCTGCATCCGTGCCTGGCGCGCGACAGTCTGTTTCTCGATGTAGGGTGCGGCAGCGGCGGCTTGTTGGCCGATGTGGCGACGCTGGGGTTCACCGGGGCCGGCATCGATGCCTCGATGACGATGCTGGTTGCCGCCAAACATATGATCGAGGCGCACGGTGGTGTCGCACGCTTGGCATGCGCGTACGCTGAAGCACTCCCGATTGCCAGTGGGCGACTGGGCGCAGTCACCATGTACGACTCCATTGAGCATGTGGCAAGCGTCCCTCGTGCGCTGGATGAGGCTCGTCGGGTACTCAAGTCCGGTGGGCATCTGGCCATTTCCACTCCTAACCGTTTCAGCCTGGCGGCGGAACCACATGTGTTTGTGTGGGGTGTCGGCTGGCTGCCGCGATCGCTACAGGTCCGCTATGTCCGCTGGCGCAGTGGACAGGATTACCGGGGTACGCAGCTCCTGAGCACCTGGGAAATGTCACGCGAGTTACAACGCTACCCGGATTTGCACTTCGAGATGTTTGTTCCGCAGGTTCCAGGGGAAGAGATTGAGCACTTCAGCACCCGTCGCGCCGCGCTGGCACGACTCTACAATAGGATTGCAAAATTTCGTGGCGCGCGCCGCGCACTACTCGCAATCGGACCGTTTTTCCAGGTCATTGCGCGCCGGGTCTAGTCCGCGCACAGCACACGCAGGAGTTTCAATCATGCACCCCGCCGTTCATGCGCAGTCCAACCCCGACAAAGCCGCCATCATCATGGGCTGCGGTGAGGTAGTCACTTATCGGCATCTGAACGAACGCTCCAACCAGTGCGCCCACCTGTTTGCCAGCCTGGGTTTGGGTAAGGATGATGCCGTGGCCCTTTTCATGGGCAATTGCCCGGACTATTTTTATGCGGCCTGGGGTGCGCAGCGCTCCGGCCTGTATTACACACCCATTTCCACCCATCTGGCTGCGGCGGAAGTAGCCTATATTGTGCAGAATTGCGCAGCGCAGGTACTGGTGGTCTCCTATGCCCTGCGCGAGGTTGCTCGGCAGATCAGGGCAGACCTGCCCGATGTGCATACCTGGTTGATGGTCGGCGGCACGGTAGACGGATTTGCCGCCTTTGAGGATCTGCTGGACAGCTTTCCAACTACGCCAATCGGTAGGGAGTTGGAGGGATGCGTGATGCTGTACTCTTCCGGCACCACAGGTTACCCCAAGGGTATTAAAAATCCCAACCCGGAGCGCGCGCTGGGAAACCCTGGACCCATCGTCACGGGCATACTTGGCAGCTTTGGCATTTGCGCACAGACGGTCTACCTGTCTCCCGCGCCCTTGTACCACGCGGCCCCCATTCGTTTTTGTATGGCCATGCAGCGCATCGGCGCGACTACCGTTGTTATGGAACACTTCGATCCACAACAGGCCCTGCGCTTGATAGAACAGCATCGGGTAACCTTCAGCCAATGGGTGCCCACCATGTTTATCCGCATGCTGAAACTGCCGCAGGCAGTGCGCGCAGCCTATGACGTGTCCAGCCAGCAGGTGGCCACGCACTCGGCCGCCCCCTGCCCGGTGGAGATAAAACAACAGATGATTGATTGGTGGGGACCTATCCTCATCGAATACTACGGGGCGACCGAAGGCCACGGCGGCACCCAGATCGACTCGGCTGGCTGGCTGACACACCGTGGCTCCGTGGGCAAGCCCGTCTATGGCAGTGTGCATATCCTCGATGACCAGGGGCAGGAGCTGCCCCCCGGGGAAGTGGGGACAGTGTATTTTGCTGGTGGCGCCGCCTTCGAATACCACAACAGCAACGAGCAAACACTGGCGTCCCGGGTGGGCAACAAGTCGACGGTCGGCGACGTGGGTTATGTGGATCAGGAGGGCTTTGTGTATCTCACCGACCGCAAGGCCAATATGATTATTTGCGGCGGTGTGAATGTCTATCCGCAGGAGACAGAGAACGTGTTGGTCATGCACCCGGCGGTAGCGGATGTGGCAGTGGTAGGTGTGCCGCATGAGGATCTGGGCGAGGAGGTGAAAGCCGTGATCGAGCCCATCGATTTTGAACGCAGCGGCCCACAGCTGGAGCAGGAATTAATTGCCTGGTGTCGTGCGCGGCTGTCCCATATCAAGTGCCCCAGGAGTATCGATTTTGAACGCAAGCTGCCGCGCTCCGATGCCGGGAAACTGTTTAAGCGAAAAATACGTGAACGCTACTGGCAGGGGCGCGATAGCACTATTATCTGACGGGGGTTGGTAGGGCGCTGGTACCAACGGCACACTGAATTGTTATCTGGAGAACTGACGCACCAATGCATACCCTACAAATGTACAACCTGCAAGGACGCGTGGCGCTGGTCACGGGTGGTGGACACGGGATCGGACGGCACCTGAGTATCGGCCTGGCCGAGGCAGGTGCTGACGTGGTTGTGGTCGGACGCAAGCTGCAGCCGTTGCAGGAGGTCGCTGAGGCGATCGAAGCCATGGGGCGCAGATGCTGGGCGTTGCAGTCCGATATCGCTGATATCAACGCCACCAATATACTGGTAGCCACGCTCAGGGAGCGAGTCGAGCGGCTGGATATCCTGGTCAATAACGCCGGCATGGTGTGGGCCGCGCCGACCCTGGAGTACCCGCTGGGCGGTTGGGACAAGGTATTCGACCTGAACGTGAGGGGGCTGTTTTATCTCTCTCAGCAGTTGGCCAAACGGATGAAAGAGCAGGGTGGTGGGAGCATCATCAATATCTCCTCCATCTCCGCCTGGCGCTGTGCGCCTGACGCGCAGGAACCGGTGGTCGCCTACAATGCCAGTAAAGGCGCCGTTATTTCGTTAACACGGGATATGGCGGTGAAACTGGCAGCTGATAACATCCGCGTGAACGGCATTGCCCCCGGAGCGTTCCTGACCGATATGATGAATCACATCGTGCATGACGATGAAAAACGCAGTGCATTTGAGAGCGCTATTCCACAGCAGCGCTCCGGTAAAGAGGACGACATCAAGGGCGTCGTAGTCTTTCTGGCGGGGCCGGCCAGTGCCTTTATCACCGGACAAACACTGGTGGTGGATGGCGGCTGGCTCTGTACCTGAAATAGCGTAGGAGGCTGTGATGAGCGACACGACAACATTAATAGACGGGCTTTACTTTGGTGAGGGTCCGCGCTGGCACGATGGCCGACTGTGGTTCAGTGACTTTTACGCCCACGCTGTAAAATCGGTGGATGAGTCAGGGCGACTGCGCACCGAGCTGGAACTGGATGATCAGCCCTCGGGGTTGGGCTGGCTGCCGGATGGACGCTTGCTGGTGGTGGCGATGAAGGAGCGCGCCGTCAAACGGCTGGACCCGACTGGTCTGGTCCTGCACGCGGATATCAGCCAACTCACGGTGCACCTGTGTAATGACATGGTAGTCGATGCCTACGGCACTGGCTGGGTCGGTAATTTTGGTTTTGATCTGGATACCGAACTGCAGGCGCGCGGCGCACAGGTGCTGGTTGATCATCCCGTCACTAACCTGGTGCGGATCGACGCCGACGGCTCCGTGCATCTGGCGGCGACGGATATGCACTTTCCCAATGGCAGCGTTATCACGCCCGATGGTAAAACGCTGATTGTGGCTGAGACATTGGCCGGCTGCCTGACAGCGTTCACTATCAATGCCGACAGGTCGCTTTCCAGGCGCCGGGTGTGGGCTGCGCTTCCCGGCGTCGCTCCTGACGGGATCTGCCTGGATCAAAACAACCGGGTGTGGGTTGCCAACGCGATCGGCCCGGAAGTGGTGTTGGTGGCCGAGGGTGGTGAAATTGTGCAGCGGCTTGCAACAAGTCAACCCTGCTATGCCTGTATGCTGGGAGGCCAGGACGGCAAAACGCTGTTTGCCGTGACGGCAGCGGGTTCCGACGGCAAGCACGCGGCTGCCGAAAAGACGGGCAAGATCGAAACTGTACAGGTGCGAGCTGGCAGGGCGGGATGGCCGTAGAAACGTTTGCAGCGGATCAGGGAATGGTGAATGTGAAAATCAAAACTGCGAGGATCAAACTTGGAAGACATTGACGTTGCAAACCTGTCCATAGCGCGTGCTGCCCGTGCGCTGCGCGACAGGGAGTACTCGCCGCTTGAGCTTACGGATGCTTACCTGCGCCGCATCGAGTTGCTCAACCCGACCATCAATGCGTATATCACCGTCACGGCCGACCGTGCGCGGGAGGACGCGCAACGAGCGACCGAAGAATTGGCGGCGGGGCGGGTGCGCGGGCCGCTGCACGGTATTCCAATTGCGCACAAGGATCTGTACGAGACTGCCGGTATTCGCACCACGGGTGGCTCGAAGATTCATGCCAATCACATACCTAAAGCCGATTGCACGGTAGTCCGCAAGCTGCGCGACGCCGGCACTATCCTGCTCGGTAAGCTCAATACGCATGAATACGCCTACGGAGTGACCACCAATAATCCGCACTACGGTGCAACGCGCAATCCCTGGGATCTGGACCGTATTCCCTCAGGTTCCAGTGGCGGCTCGGGTGCGGCCATAGCGGCGGGCCTCGCTACTGCCGCCACGGGTTCCGATACGGGTGGCAGCATTCGGATGCCGGCCTCGGTCTGCGGCGTGGTCGGATTGAAGCCGACCTACGGACGGGTGAGCAAGGCGGGCGTGCTGCCGCTGTCCTATCGCTTTGATCACACGGGACCGCTGACGCGCACGGTGGAGGATGCCGCGCTGATGTTGAACGCGATCGCGGGCTACGACCCGGCGGACTCTAGCAGCATGCGCGTGCCGGTCGCTGATGCTACCACTGCCCTGGGCGAGGGCGTGCGCGGCCTGCGCATCGGCGTACCTCGTGCTTACTTCTTCGATCATCTGGAGGACGATGTTGCTGCAGCTATGGAGTTGGCAATCGATGTGCTGGTACAACTCGGTGCCGATGTACGGGCTGTTGAGATTCCTGGCGTTGCGGAAGGCCTGGGTGGCACGTTTGGTTTCGTGCTGGCTGAGGCGCAGGACATTCATGCCGCCGCCCTGCGGGATCGCCCGGGCGATTTTGGAGCGGATGTGCGCGAGATTCTGACCAGCTATTTTCCGAGCGCTACAGAACTGGTGTCAGGCCAGCGCGCGGTTGACGCGCTCAACGTAGCAATGCGCACAATGCTGGAGACCGTGGACGTGCTCCTCACACCTACGACGCCGACTACAGCGCCACTCATTGGCCAGGACTCTGTGACCTACGGGAACATGGAGGAATCCGTGCTGGGCGCCATGATCCGCTGCACAGCGCCTTTCAACGCGACGCACCTGCCTGCGCTGTCAGTGCCGTGCGGATTCAATCGCGGTGGACTCCCCATCGGCCTGCAGATCGCGGGACGCCCGTTTGATGAGGCAACGGTACTACGCGTGGGACATGCCTACGAACAGGCAACGACCTGGCACTTGCGCACACCAGTCCTGGTGGGTTCGCGCCCGGCTGGCGCGACAGGGTCCCGGCGGTAGAATGGAATCGTACCTACGCTGGTTTATTCACGGTCTAGTGCTCATTCCGGCGACACTGTAGCCGATCATCAACCCGCTGATCTGCGCACCGGTATTCGCCGCGACCGTTGGCACGAATAGCAGCATGGCGCAGCGGCTGGCACGACAGGTTGCCATCAATGCCTGTTGGTGGCCGCTACGGGGTGGCGAATACGCCCCCCGGGCCCGTCAAGTATATGCTCGGCGTGCTGGTGGCTGCCTGCGGCGCAGCGCTCGTGTCGTTGGCGCTCTACCTGATCTTCAAAAACTCAGTTGCGGTGCTGGACCGGCTGGGCCGAGCTGAATGGAATCACGCCCTGACCTGCCTGCCAGGTCCAATCAAACGATCTGGGCAGGCCGCAGAAGGCCGGTGGCCGTTGCGCGGTCAGTCCGGACAATGCGTCCGCCTATTGGGGGTAGTGTTCTGCGGTGAGGGCGGGCGCTGCAGCATCTATCACCAGTGTCGCCAGTTCCTCCAGCCACACCTCGCTATTGCCCCAGGTCATCTGCAGGGAGAGCAGTCGTTTATAGAACAGCTGGATATCGTACTCCCAGGTAAAGCCGGCGCCGCCAAATATCTGTATCGCGTTGGCGGCGATCTGTGGAAAGGTTTCCGAGGTATAGGCCTTGCACATGACCGCCGCCCGGTGTGCCTCGCGCGCATCGCCGGCATCGAGTGACCACAGCGCGTAGTGCAAGCCCGCGCGGCCCAGCTCCAGCTGCTGCAACATATCCGCACAGAGATGTTGAATGGCCTGAAACGAACCGATGTGCTGGCCGAACTGCTGGCGTTCGCAGGCGTAGCCAACGGCCAGCTCCAGTGCACGCTGCGCGGCGCCCAGGCCGTCTGCGCACAGTGCCACCAGCATGCGGTCGATGACCGGGGCCAGTTGTGAATTCTCGCCCAGGCGGGTACCGACAACATTGTCAAACTGCACGGCGGCGAAACGGCGTGAGCCGTCGAGACATTCTGTGGCGGTGATCGTCAGTCCCGAGGCATCTGTCGACACCAGATAGACACCGTTGTCGGTGGTCACAAATAGATAGTCTGCGCCGATCACATCCGGCACCTGAACCTTCTCGCCGCTAAGCGTATCGTCGATCACTGCCAGTCGCGCCAGTTGCCAGCTGGAAAAACGGCGACCCGGTTCCTCCAATGCCAGGGTGGCAGTCTGGCTGCCCTCCGCGAGGGCGCGCAGCAGGGTGTCCTGGCCGAATACGGCGGCGGCGCTGGTGGCACCCACGCAACTGGCCCAGCAGGGACCAGGATGCACCGTGCGGCCCAGTTCTTCCATCACAATGCCCATGTCAGCCATGCTACCTGCGAGGCCCCCGGCGGATTCCGGCGCGAGCAAACCGGTGACGCCAAGATCCACCAGCGACTGCCACATCTCTGCCGTAGTGGGCACCGGTGCACACCATCTGCTGCGCGTAAAGTCGGTGCCGCCATGGTCCTCCAGGAAGCGCCGCATGGTGGCGCGGAACGATTCCTGCTCTGTGGTGTAATGAGTGTCGATGGGCTTGTCTCCGCGCTAGGCCTTGGGCATGCCCAGAACGCGACGGGCGATGATGTTCTTGTTGATCTGTGTGGTGCCGCCAGCGATGGACGTGGCACGACTGTAGAGTCGGTTATCACCCCAGTTACCCCGGTGCGCTTCATCGCCGAGTACGCGGGCGCTGGTCTCGGCAATCATGTGCTCAATATCGCTCCAGCTCTGTTTGGTAATGGAAGACTCCGCGCCGGGTGGGCGCTGGTTCAATTCGCCCGCGATGCAGACATCGGCGAGGGCCTTCTGGTATTCGCCGTAGAGATAGGCGCGCGCCAGGTGCTGGCGCGCAATCGGGTCCTGACTGACCGCTTGTCCGTCGATCTTGCGTTCCCGTGCCGCCTGAATCAGCCTGGCGATTTTTTTACGTACGCCGAGGTGCAGGTTGGCAACGCCCGCGCGTTCATTGCTCAGCGTGGTCATCGCCACCTGCCAGCCCTGGTTGACCGGTCCCAGCAGAGCCGTTTGCGGGACACGCACATCGACAAAAAAAATCTCGGCGAATTCATCCGCACCAGTCAATGTGGTGAGGGGCTTTACGGTAATGCCGGGCAGGTGCATATCGACCAGCAGGCAGGTGATGCCCTGGTGTTTGGGAGCGTCGGGGTCGGTCCTGACCAGCAATTCGCAGTAGTCGGCGAAGTGGCCGAGGGTATTCCATACTTTCTGGCCGTTGACGATGAAATCGTCGCCGTCAACGACAGCGCGACAGCGCAGTGCAGCCAGATCGGACCCGGCATCGGGTTCGGAAAAACCCTGGCACCAGATATCGTCACCGCGCCGCATCCGTGGCAGCAGGGTGCGTTTCTGCTCCTCAGTGCCCCAGGTCATGATGGACGGTGCGATATTCGCCAGTCCGATCGGGTTGAGGGCCGCCGGTGCGTCGGCCCGGTGCATCTCCTCGGCCAGTACCACCTGCTCCATCACTCCCGCAGCGCGCCCGCCGTACTCAGCGGGCCAGGAGATGGCGGCATAGCCGGCATCAGCCAGTTTTCTATTCCACTGGCGCAGGGCGTCGAGTTGCTGCGCAGTGAATGCGCCGCGGTTGCTCTGGCCGCGCAATTCATCGTCCAGGTTATCCTGCAGCCACTGCCTGACTTCACGACGAAACAACAGGGTGTCGGGTGGATAGTGATAATCCATCAGCGGGTTCCAGGTCTCTTCGAATGGCTATTCGATACACTTGAGTGGTCGCAAAAGTGTATTACAAGACAAATACCTTGTAAAACATTTCCTCTGCATGCGATACTTTTTGCCCTATGGCTAAAGTGTTTACTGCGTGCTCTTCCAATTTTAGCAAGCGCACTGCGCGGGGCCGGCGACGGTGTTTCCCAGGCTACCACAACAGGGAGTAGATCATGACTGATGTAATGCAAGGCGTTCGTATTCTTGAAGTGGCGGAGCACATGTTTGTACCGGCTGCCTCCGCCATCCTGTCGGATTGGGGCGCCGACGTCATTAAGGTTGAGCATCATCTGCGCGGTGATGCAATGCGCGGGCTCGGCAGCACCGGTGTGCTGGACTTGTCCAAGGGTGTGCACGTACTGAATGAGCATGCCAACCGGGGCAAGCGCTCTATCGGTCTTGATTTATCCAGTGAAGAAGGGGTGCAGGTTCTCTACGAACTGGCACAGACCTGCGATGTGTTCCTGACCAATAAGTTACCCGGGGTCCTGGAGAAACTACTGATCGATGTCCAGCACATCCGTAAACACAACCCGGACATTATCTATGTGCGCGGCACGGCTTCGGGGCCAAAGGGTCCTGACGGCAATCGCGGCGGCTATGACATGACCAGTTTCTGGTGCCGCAGTGGCTGCGCGTACAGTGTCAGTCCGCCCGGTATGGGGTTTGTGCTGCCGCAGCCGGGGCCTGGCTTTGGCGATTCTATCGGCGGCATGACCATCGCGGGCGGGATCGCAGCGGCACTCTTCAAGCGTGAGCGAACGGGCGAGCCATCGGTAGTCGACGTATCCCTGCTCGCAGCGGGTGTCTGGTCGCTGGGTCCGACCATTGCCCTGTCCGGTCAGACCGGCAAGCCCTGGCGTCTCGGTGGCGCGGGAGCATCCGGCTCCAGTAATCCGCTTACAGGTCTCTATCAGACGTCGGATGAACGCTTTGTTTCAATCGTTATGTTGCAGGGCTTTCACTACTGGCCGGATTTTTGCCGCCATATTGACCGCGCGGACCTGATCGATGATCCGCGCTTTAATTCAGTGGAAAATCTTGCCGCCAATGCCGGGCTGGCGGGAGACATCATCCGGACGGAATTCGCCCAACACACACTGGCGCAATGGACCGAAAAATTTCAGACGCTCAAGGGTCAATGGGCTCCCGTCCAGAACAGCCTGGAGGTCGCGGCGGACCCGCAGGTCAGGGCCAATGGCTACATGACCAGCACCACGACCAGGGAGGGTACACCTTTCGAAATGGTCTCTACCCCCGTACAGTTCGATGAGTGCCCTGCGTCTACAGCGCGTGCTCCGGAGTTCAATGAGCACTGCGAAGAAATTTTGCTGGAAGCAGGAATCGAGTTGGAGCGCATGATTGCGCTGAAGGTGGCGGGCGTTCTCGCCTGACCAGTGGCCCTGCTACTGGATTATCTGACGCATCGTCGAATAATCTGGCCCAGGCTCAATGCTACAGTCTGCATAAGTACTAAATAGTCCCTCGACAGGAGATAAGCGTATGCGTATGGAAGACATGATACTGGTCAGTGTGGACGACCACGTGGTCGAACCGCCGGACATGTTCAAAAATCACCTCACAGCAGAATACCAGGCCAAGGCGCCGAGAGTTTCCCGTTTGTCCAGTGGTTGTGATGTCTGGGAATTCAACGGACAGAAGTTGCCCAATATCGGCCTGAATGCCGTGGTCGGCCGAGTGCCGGAGGAGTATGGCGTGGAGCCGACGTCCTACGACCAGTTGCGCAAAGGCTGTTATGACGTGCATGCCCGGGTGGCGGACATGAATGCCAACGGCGTTCTGGGTTCCATCTGTTTTCCATCCTTTCCGGGTTTTGTGGGGCAGTTGTGGTCGTCCTGTGAAGACAAGACACTGGCCCGCGTGATGTTACAGGCCTACAACGACTGGCACATTGATGAGTGGGCGGGCAGTTACCCCGATCGGTTTATCCCGCTCTCAATGCCGGCTATCTGGGACCCGCAGTTAATGGCTAAAGAAGTACGGCGCGTGGCAAAAAAAGGTTGCAGGGCCGTCAATTTTACCGAAGCCCCGGAAAAGCTCCGCTTGCCGAGCATACATTCAGAGCACTGGGAGCCGTTCTGGCAGGCCTGTGTCGATGAGGGTGTGACCATCCTGATCCATATTGGCTCGGGGGGGGGTATGGTATTCCCCAGCATGGACTCGCCCGTCGAAGTCATGATCACCACCACCCCGATCAGTATTGTAAATCTCGCTGCCGACCTGTTGTTTTCAACGCTGCTGCGCAAGTACCCGACACTGAAATTTGCACTTTCTGAAGGGGGTATCGGCTGGGTGCCCTATTTTCTGGAGCGCGCGGATTACACGTACAGCCATCACCACGCGTGGACCCACCAGGATTTTGGCGACAAATTGCCCAGCGAGGTGTTTCGCGAGCACATCTTCAACTGCTTTATCGATGACAAGGCGGGTATCAGGATGCGCGATCTCATCGGCGTTGAAACGATCATGTGGGAGTGTGACTACCCGCATTCCGACACTACCTGGCCGCGCGCCCCCGAAATTCTCTGGGAGAGCCTGGACGGCGTCTCGGATAAAGACATCAACATGATGACCCACGAAAACGCTATGCGCGCCTTCGCCTGGGACTTTCAGCCCTCGCGTCCGCGTGAACGTTGCACCGTCGCTGCTTTGCGCAGCGAAGCCAAAGGGGTCGATTTGTCGCTAATGCGGGGCGCCGGCGGAATGAAGCCGCATGAAGAGGGTCGTCGGATAGTCACGGCGGGTGACATCGTGAAACAGTTGGCCGAAGCCTTCGTAGAGCGCTAGCAGGCGTGGCGGGTGATATTCCACTGTGTATTGCCGACTTGACCGGATCGGCCTTTGGCTGTTCGCGCACCCAAAAAGCGGCGCCTGATTCTGGACACCACAGGCCCTAATCCATTTCCAGAGACTGCTGCCCGATGGCCGTGGGTGTGCCGCGTTGCTGCAGGCCGCTCTGTCCAGAACCGGGATTCGAAACCATGTTAAGGGTCCCGGGCAGGCGTTGCAGCAGGGAACTGCCCCAGTTGTGCTGTGGCAGAGGGCCAGTCAGGTCACCTGCATCCACCACGGAAATAAAGCCCAGAAAGGGTTGAATGGCCTTACCGCCCCCGCCGTAGTTGTCCCAGTGGGAGCGCGTGGCGCTGGTCGACTGGTGTTGCCGGTCAAAGGTGAGGAGCAGAAATTCGCCGCGGACGCGCATCTCACCCCAGTCTGCCGATAGAAAATCAGCACCCAATGCGCCAAGGCTCACCCCGATGGCATCCTCCCGGATGTGCCAGCGCTCCCAGGCGAGTACAAACCCGGCAGCGGTAGCCGACATGCGCTGTGGCGGACCCAGCAGGTCCAGCGCCTGCGCCAGCGACATACCTTGCTGCGGCAGGTCAGTTGCCGGCAGTGGTGTGCCCAGGTCATAGCGCCACTGGGAGCAGGCTGTCAACAGCCAGCAGGCCAGCAGCGTGCAAACAATGGGTGCCGATCTAGCCTTCATCGGGTGCGTAGATGCGGGTGGAATATTCGGTCAGGATATCCTTCTCATCGAAGAAAAATATGGCCCGATCGTACCGGGTATCAATACGCATGCGGTTGTACACGATCAGGACCAGGCCGTCGCCTTGGGATTGCTCGAACAGATAGTACAGAGCGGTCTCGCCATCGAGGGCAATCACCTGAGACGGCGGCCCCAGCAGGGCCAGTACGTTGGCGCGCGTGCTCTCCCCCCTGGTCAGCTTATCGGTAACGGCTGTTTGCCAATTGACCTCGACGCCGCGTTTGCTTTCGAATTGTGCGCAGGCTCCCAGCAGGCCCACACCCAGCAACAGGGCAATAAGCAGGGCTTTTTGTTTCATCTGATTTTTCCTCCTCCCATGATTGATACGAAGTAGAGTAAGGCATTCCGCTCGCTATGGCCATCAGGTGAGGTCTGACTCGACAGGCGGTACGCGGCAGAAAAACGTGGATTCTGGCAGGTGAAGTGTTATCTGGCGCACAGATTTCTAGATTCTCGCTACACTTGTTCCTTACAGAAGTAACAAGGGGACAGCGTTTGCCCTATAGTGGTAACGGGAGAGTACAGAGACAAACAATATGGCAGAAGAACGGGTCAAGCACGAGACACCACCAGAGTCTCCTCCACCCACCTACGCGAATCTTCCGGGTCGGACCATGACGACGCTGGGCCGCACTCTGAGCTCTGTGCTGGATGTCGGGCGGGAACTCCTGGCGCGGCGTCGCGCTTCCCAACCGTCGTCGCCGAAAACCGCCGCCAACGTGATCGCATTGTGCCGGGATCTGCTGGAGCACCGCGGTGAGGCATCGGGTCTGGCACTGGCCAGTGAGGTGGTGGTTGGCTACCAAAGGCTGCCTGAAGCACAGAGGGTGGGTTTTTTTACCAGCCTGGCCACTGAATTCGACGTCGACAGTGCCGCTATCTTGCAGGCGGCGGAGCGCTATCGCGAGAATGGCAGTTTAGAGAATCTGTGGGCCATTCACCGGGTAGCGGAGGCGCCGCGCCAGAAACTGTTTCGCCGTATCAACACCGCGCCCGACGGGACCCGTACGCTGGTGGCGATGCGTGGACATCTTTTGGACGTACTGCGCTCGCACCCCCAGCTCAGAGGCGTCGATTCCGATCTCAAGCACCTGTTTATTTCCTGGTTCAACAAAGGATTCCTGGAGTTGCGTCGGATTGACTGGTCGTCCCCGGCCAGCGTGCTGGAAAAAATTATTCACTATGAGGCGGTGCACGAAATTAACGGCTGGGACGATTTGCGCAGTCGCTTGCGCGAGGATCGCCGCTGTTTTGCATTTTTCCATCCCGCCCTGGACAACGATCCCCTGGTATTTGTGGAGATTGCCCTCACGGACAAAATTCCCGATGCCCTGGCGCCGCTGTTGGTGCAGGAGCGGGACAAGCCGCTGGACAAGCGTGTCAACACCGTCGTGTTCTACTCTATCAGCAACTGCCATCCCGGTCTGGCGGGTATTACCTTCGGCAATTTCCTTATCAAGGGCGTTGTGGAGGAATTGAAAAAAGAAATTTCCACACTGAAGACCTTTGTCACCCTGTCCCCGGTGCCGGGTTTTCGCAAATGGTTACTCGACAGTGCACTCGACGGCCTGGTCGCCGATGAACTTGTCGATCGGGTGCGCGAGCCCGTGGGCCGTGTAGTGGATGCGCAGGTGTATGACGCGCTGCTCAAACTCTGCGCACATTATTTGTTGAAGGTGAAGTCCGGCCAGTTGCCCCGGGATACAGTGGCCCGTTTTCACCTCGGCAATGGCGCCCAGCTACACGGCTTGCACGGCGCAGCGGATATGTCGGTGAAAGGCCGGGAGCAGTCAGCGGGCATTATGGTCAATTACCTGTATGACCTGCCGAAAATCGAGGAGAACCACGAGGCCTATTTCGACCAGGGCAAAATCTCGGTGTCGAAGGCAGTGAGTCGGTTGCTGGATTAGTGTCAGAGTCCTGCTACCGCCATGCGTCGGCGTAAAAACGCGATTTGTGCGGCCAGTGGCAAGTCCTTGGGGCACATGTCCTCGCAGCCCAACAGTGTCATGCAGCCGAACACGCCGGATTCATCACCCACCAACTCGTAATAGTCTGCATCGGTGCGTTCGTCCCTGGGGTCCAGTCGAAAGCGTGCGATCTGGTTGAGTCCCACGGCACCGACGAAGTCCTCATGCATCTGGGCAGTGCCGCAGGCGGCCACGCAGCAGCCGCACTCTATGCAGCGCTCCAGTTCATAGATCTGCTCCGCCAGTGCCGGCTCCATGGCGTGTTCCATGCTGTCGATATTGACCTGCTCCAGGTGCTGCGCATGTACCCAGGTTTCCAGCCGTTCGGACATGCCGCGCATCCACTTACCGGTGTTGACCGAAAGATCGCCGATCAATTCAAAGGCTGGCAGCGGCGCGAGAATGATAATGTCAGGCAGATTTCTGGTCAGGGTACGGCAGGCCAGGGCAGGGCGCCCGTTGATGATCATGCCGCAACTGCCGCAGATACCGGCGCGGCACACGAAATCAAATTGCAGGGACGGATCCTGCGTCTGGCGAATCTCGTTCAGGGCGATGAACAGCGTCATCGTATCCGCTTCTTCCAGTTCAAAAGACTGCAACTTCGGCATGCTGCCTGGATCGTACGGATTGTGGCGCAGTATCTGTATGCGCAGGGTGCGGTGTATCTCATGCGCCGGGATCCGGTCCATTATTCCTCTCCCAGGCGTTGATTGCGCCCACGCAGGTGCTCGGGCATCAGGTGCATGAAGGGCATCAGTGCCGCCTGCCGCAGGTGTCGGTCCGCAGTGCCCATGTCGGCCAGTATCGTATCAATTTCCTGCTGGCGCCGGCTCGTATCCGGGTGATCGATATAGTCGTGGGCGCCATAGCCGCGCCAGCCCGGGGGTAATTCCATGCGCATGATGTCCAGCGCTTCGTACGTCAGGACCGGGAGTTCGGCCTGCGGGTCCGCCCAGGTGGCGAGGGTGCGCCGCAGCCACTCCCGGTCGTCGCGTCGTGGATAGTCCGCGCGATAATGAGCGCCGCGACTCTCGGTGCGTTGCAGGGCACCGCAGGCAACGCACAGTGCCAGCTTCAGCATGCGTGGCAGCCGGTACGCGGCCACCAGTTCAGGATTGGCCCCCGGCGCATTGCTGCGCAGGGAGAGTTTGCAGGCGCGGCGCTGCAGCTCCTGCAAGGTGGCAACTGCTTGCTGCAGGCGCTCACCGTGACGGAATATGCCGACCTTTTCAGTCATCGTATCCTGCATCAGTCTGGTCAGCTCAAAGGCGCTTTCGCCGCCCCGGCAGGCCGTGATCGCGGCCAGTCGCTGTTGCTCGCGGGAGGCGAACATTTCTGCCAGCGTCGTCGAGATGTGCAGTGCACCATCCGCGGAGTCACAGAAGTCCGCCATACTGTCACCGACAATCATGCCTGCCACCACGGTCTCCGCCACCGAGTTGCCACCCAGGCGATTGAAACCGTGTATGTCCCAGCAGGCCGATTCCCCCGCTGCAAACAGGCCTTGTAACTGCGGGCTCTGGCCCCGGTGGTCGGTGCGCACGCCGCCCATGGAATAGTGTTGTGCCGGTCTGACGGGAATCAGGTCCTGCAGCGGATCGATACCAAGAAAATAGCGGCAGATCTCTTTGACTTCGCGCAGGTTGTGCTCGATATGGCTGCTTCCTAACAGGCGAATATCCAGCCACAGGTGCGCTCCGAAGCGGCTGTGCACACCGTAACCGGCGGCGATATGTTCTTCCATGCGACGCGCTACGACATCGCGGGAGGCCAGCTCTTTCTTGTCGGGTTCATAGTCCGACATGAAGCGCCGGTGCGCGCTGTCCAGCAGCAGGCCGCCGTCACCGCGACAGGCCTCCGTGACCAGAATGCCGGCAGGAACTATTCCGGTAGGGTGAAACTGTATGGCCTCCATATTCCCCAGGCAGGCAATGCCGGTTTCCAGAGCGATGGCCGCACCCATGCCCTCGTTAATAATGGCATTAGTGGAAACACGGTAGATACGGCCGAAGCCGCCGGTGGCGATGCAGGTGGCCTTGGCGACGTAGGCCAGGATCTCGCCACTCATCAGGTTGCGCACAATGGCCCCGCAGCAGCGCTGCCCGTCGTGAATGAGCGCCAGTGCCTCCATGCGTTCGTGCACGGGAATATTGGCGGCAATGGCCTGGTTACTCAGGGTGTACAGCATGGCGTGGCCGGTGCCGTCCGATACATAGCACGCACGCCATTTGCCGGTGCCGCCAAAATTGCGTGCAGTAATGAGCCCATGGGCTGCGGCCGCCTCCGAGACGGTTTTCTTGTGGCCGTCCACGGTGATCTCGTGTGCGCCACGCTGTACCCGGTTCCACGGTACGCCCCAGGCGGCAAGTTCCCGTATGGCTTTCGGCGCAGTGTGAGCAAACATGCGCACCACCTGCTGGTCCGCCCCCCAGTCACTGCCGCGCACGGTGTCGGCGAAATGACAATCTTCATCGTCGCCAGCAGCACCAACACAATTGCCGAGGCTGGCCTGCATGCCGCCCTGAGCCGCCGCTGAGTGTGAGCGTTTAGCCGGTACCAGACTGAGTATAATTGTGTCGTGGCCGCGTCGTTTTACGCTAATGGCCGCGCGTTGCCCCGCCAGCCCGCCGCCAATGACCAGTACGTCGGTGTAGATAATCTGCATGGTCTAGGCACCCTCTCCGGGCGGTGTTGCAACGCCGGGTATGTAAGGTTCGCCCACGTGATCGGCATGCTCGTAGCCGATCTTCATGTAGGTGAGCAGGCTGGCAGTTCCCAGGCACAGGAAGAAGACCACGATACACCACATGGCAACTTTCAGGCGGGCACGAACAACTTTAGTGTTTGCGGGGGAGAGCGGACCCCACTTCATGGCCAGACGGTACATGCCAATGCCAGCGTGAAAATGTACCGCTACCAGCAGAAGCGCGTAGAGTATCCAGAATTTGCCACTCCATACACGATCAGACGAGGCATAGGGACCAATATTGCCGGGCTGCGCAATGACAATGTACAAGTGTGCAGACACCAGGAAAAAGAGGCAAAAACCCGTGACGACCTGCACATACCAGAGCGTGGTATCAGGGTGGCGCAGGCCGCCCATGTGACGATGAAACTGCGCATACTGCCGGTGGTTGCCCGGGAACTTGCGCAAGGCCAGCAGGGCGTGGCCGGCTATCAACAGAAAAACGACTACCCCTACAGCGGAAACCAGCAGTGGATAGGGTTTGCCGAACAATGGTTCTCCCTCGAACATCCTGGACACCCAATACATGGCGTCCTTGCCCAGCAGTATGCTGGACTCAAAGAACATATGCGCCCAGACAAAAAGCACCAGAAATAGCCCGGAAAGACTCTGTAGCACATCCATGCGTGCTGGCCAAACGGACACTTTTCTCGACATCGACAGCGCTTCCTTGAGGCAGCTACTTCGGCATCATACTAAACCCGGTCGCTGCTGCCCAACCTTGTGCGGGATCAGTAATCGGTGCATTTGTCATCGGTGCATTTGTCAGGTGTGTTACGTGCACTTAAACCGCTATAATTCCCTCCTTCCCCCAGGCTATGCCAGGTAAAGGGTCTATGTCCGACCATGATCGCATTCCCGCCGTACAGGTGGGCAGCGGAGAAAAATTCGTCAACAACAGAGGCATTACCGTCATTAAAGATGGTATCAAGGCCTCTGCTGGCGATGGCCAACGCCTTAGCAAACCCGACTGGTTGCGCATTCGCGTGCGTGGCGGTGCCACGTTCGAGAAGGTGCAGGGTATCGTGCATCAGCACAAGCTGGCGACGGTGTGTGAGGAGGCCAAGTGTCCCAACATGAGCGAGTGCTGGAGTGCGGGTACCGCCACCATCATGCTGATGGGGGATGTGTGCACCCGCGCCTGCCGCTTCTGCGCGGTGAATACCGGCAATCCCAAAGGCTGGCTGGACGCAGCAGAGCCCGAGCATACCGCGCGCTCGGTACAATTGATGAACCTCAAGTACGTGGTATTGACCTCCGTCAACAGGGACGACTTGCCTGACGGTGGGGCAGCACATTACGCGGCCTGCGTGCAGCGCGTTAATGAGTTGAACCCCGAGACTGCGGTGGAGGCGCTAACGCCGGACTTTCAGGGCGTTACTGGCGATGTCGAGACTGTTCTGGATTCCGGCATCGCGGTATTTGCACAGAATATCGAAACGGTCCGCCGCCTGACCCATCCGGTGCGTGATCCCCGCGCCGGCTACGAACAGACGCTAGCGGTGCTGGCCCATGCCAAAGCATACCGCCCAGATGTATTGACCAAAACCAGCCTGATGCTGGGACTGGGCGAAACCGAGGCTGAAATCATGGCGTGCATGGACGACCTGCGCGCGGCCAACGTCGATATTCTCACCTGCGGCCAGTACCTGCAGCCCACGGTCAATCACTTTCCCATCGCCCGCTATGTCACTCCGCAAGAGTTTGAGCAGTATCGTCAGTGGGGCCTGCAAAAAGGCTTTCTCGAAGTTGTGTCCGGCGTTTTGGTGCGCTCCAGCTATCGCGCGGAGCAGGTGCTGGCGAAAAATAACGTGGGATTGTCATAGCCCACGCCATTGACCTGTTGCTGCATGACCCGTTGCTGCGTGAGCTGGGCAGTGCGCCGGTGCTGGGGGTGTCGCTGGCGCATGTGTCCCTGTTGCGCCTGGATCAAACCGGCGGCCCCGCACCGGGTAATAAGTCCTTCAAGTTGCACCACTTTCTGAGCGAAGCGACACATCTGGCAGTTCCTCGTGTGGTGTCCTTGGGTGGCGTCTGGTCCAATCATCTGCACGCCCTGGCAGCGCTGGGTCATCACCACGGCATTGCCACGGTGGGCGTTGTTCGCGGTGAGCAGGATTCCGCCATGCTGGCGGATGCGAGGCGAGTGGTCTGTAGACGCGCCGATTTTGGCGATCCACACGGGCGGTCTGCAGGGTCGCCGCGGGTTTCCATGGTTGACCTGAGGTATGCCCTCCAGTACAAAAGCGCGACCCCCCGGCTCTGCCGGGGAGGCACCCAGAGTTTGACAGTTCCGGGAATCCACTGGTAACGCCCAAGTGTGAGCCGCCAAGCGCCACACCAGGGAGAAACCATGTGACACGTGAACAGTTTAAATCACACGCGATGGGAGTGTAAGTACCACGCGCAGTGTCGATACCGAGCCGTCACTCCGGGGATCAGGCCTGATCGCTCAGACGGCTAAGATATTCGCTCTTCAGGCCTGATCCTTGGAGTGACTCTCACGGAGTGAACGCAA
>Ga0163144_10004864_pt1 | contig 30095 bp, 29 predicted proteins | sample OliLak19BULKMAT1_FD_123175 | JGI IMG/M metagenome (GOLD analysis project Ga0163144, IMG submission 123175) | Freshwater microbial mat bacterial communities from Lake Vanda, McMurdo Dry Valleys, Antarctica - Oligotrophic Lake LV.19.BULKMAT1 | ecosystem: Environmental > Aquatic > Freshwater >...
ACGCGGCATCAACGCGTCGGCGCGCTTCGGCAACGGCCGATCGCGGACCCGGGCCAGCCATACATCATAATGCGGCACGGGTTGCGCCTGTACGCCGGACTTGGGAGGCGTGACATTCGTGCCAGGCCGCGTCGGCGATTTGGGCCTGGGGGCCGGGGCGGGCGGTTTTTGACCGGTGACAAGCTGCGCCCCTTCCATGGCATCAATGCGTTGTTCGAGCCAATCGGCCAGGTCGCCGTAGCCTGGCACCATTCGCAAAGCGGTCACTGCCGGTCGGCCTTCCGCTGCGCACGAAGCGAGCTCCTCGAGTGAATCGCCCTCAAGTGCGCGTTGAAATTTGATCACGAACGCATCCCAGCGTTCTTTCGTTGGGAAGTCGTACCCGGCCTTGATCTCGGCGGGCGCAAGGCGTTCGAAAAGAATCTGGCCCAGGCGAAACAGTTCCTCGCTCTCCACGGCGAGTTCGGATGGCGGAGGGTTTGACGCAGGGGGTGGTGGCGGTGGCGATTGCGCGGCGCCGACGGTAGAGCTAGCGCCCAAAGCGCAGAATACAAAAAAGGTCGAAGAACGCACCATCATGAGGATGCGAGTTTACGCCGGCTCCGCAAAGGATCTGAAGCGATTTTCTCGGGGCGCGGCGGGCCGATCGAGTGGAATCACAGATCAAAACCTTGACGTGCGAGTTAGGAACCCAGGGTTTTTTTCGGAATGCGAAGGCAGCAAACGGGGCAGGGTGATTTCTGCTCCTGGGCGTCCGGGGGCCGTGCAGGAAAGGGCAAGGTGGGAGTTGCGCCAGGCCCGGAGCACGCCTGGGGATTCCGCGCGAGCCAGGCCCGGCCGGATCCTCCTTTTTCCCGAAGCGGCTTGGACCGGGCGCATCTGCCGGTTGGCGGTAGCCGCGAAGGTGTTTTGGAAGTGGCACGGGCGGCCCGCCCGTGGGATTGGGGAATTTCTCAGACATGGGCAAGATGCCCATGCCACCTTGGAAGACCGACAACCCGGAGATGCGCCCGCTTGGCCCGCCGGGCCGGTTTCCCGTTTGACCCTTGGCCCGCGCCGATTACCTAGGACCCTTCCGAACGTGAACCGCGTCCATATTCGAACCTACGGGTGCCAGATGAACGAACGCGACAGCGAGGCTGTCGCGGCGATGCTGCGTGGTCGTGGTTACCGGATCGTGGCGGACGAGAACGACTGCGATATTCTGCTGTTGAATACCTGCAGCGTGCGCGACGCGGCGGAACAGAAGGCGATCGGAAAGGCAGGTTACCTCCAGCAGCGGAAGAAGAAGCAACCTGATTTCATCCTCGGGATTCTCGGCTGCATGGCGCAAAATCGGGGAGCGTCGCTGCTCGATCAGCTTCCGGACGTCGATCTGATCATCGGAACCCAGAAGTTTCACCAGGTCCCGGGCTACCTGGATAATTTGCGGGCGGCGCGCGAGGCAGGTTTGCCGATTGGGGCGTCGATCGTCGATATCGCGGAAGAGGTCGGATCGCAGAACACGATCAAGGATCATTTGATTCCAGAGGCCAATGGGGCTGAAAGCATGATCGCGGACCGACCGGTCAACGCCTTCGTGTCGATCCAGCAGGGTTGCAACATGGATTGCGCGTTCTGCATCGTGCCCAAGACGCGCGGTGACGAACGCTCGCGGCCGATGGATGAGATCGTAGCGGAGTGTCGGACGCTGGCCGGGCGCGGGGTGCGTGAGATCACGCTCTTGGGGCAGATTGTGACCAGTTACGGGCGCCGGGATTACGTGCACACGGATGGGATTTCGCCTTTCGTGCAGCTGATTGAGCGGGTGCATGCGATCGAGGGGATCGAGCGGATTCGCTTCACCTCCCCTCACCCGCGCGGCTTCAAGGACGACCTCGTGGCGGCTTACGCGCGCTTCTCAAAACTTTGCCCTTACGTTCACCTGCCGATGCAGAGCGGCAGCAATCGCATTCTCCGCGCGATGAACCGACCGTATACCCGCGAGCGTTACAAAGAGATCGTGGATGCACTGCGGGTAGCGCAGCCGGAGATGTATTTCTCCACCGATGTGATTGTGGGTTTTCCGGGTGAAACCGAGGAGGATTTCGAGCAGACGCGCGCGCTATTTGAGGACTGCAATTACGACATGGCGTATGTGTTTAAGTACAGCATCCGCACCGGCACGCCGGCCGCTGAGTTGGCCGATCAGGTCGCGGACGAGGTGAAGGAGCATCGCAACCAGGTGTTGCTCTCGATTCTCCAGAAGAACTCCTTGCGCCGGACCGCTGCACTGGTGGGCACGGTCGAAGAAGTGCTTGTGGAAGGCCCGGACAAGAACGGACAGCGATTCACGGGGCGCACGCGGGGCAACCGGGTGTGTATTTTCGATGCGGATCCGCGCCTGATCGGGCAACTGGTGCCATTGCGAATCGAGCGGGCAACCGTGAGTACGCTGTACGGTCAGCTGGTGCTGGCAGGCGTGGAATCATAACGATGAAATGCTGCCCCCTTTGTCCGCCTGATCAGTCATTCCCGATTCAAGGCCCGCCTTCCTTTTCCGTCCACTTCGTTTCAACTGCCGTCCGATGTCCCTCACCCTAGCCACATTAATTCCCGGTTTGCTGCTGCTTGCGCTGGGGGTGCCACTGCTGATGAACCATTCCGGATTCGCGGCGATGCTGAAGGCGTTTCCGCGATCAGCGGCTGCGGCTTATTTATTTTTCGGCGTGGGCGCGGCCTGGTTCCTGTATGCGATCTGGCATCTCTCGACGGCGGATTTCGGGGAGTATCGCACGTATTTGTTTTTTGGATTCCTCGCGATCGCAGTCCTCGCGTTCAAGTGCGTTCCGGACTTCCTGGCGGTGCGCGGGCTGGCCACGGTTATCCTGATGGGCGCCATGCCACTGCTGGATGCAGGGTACATGAACTTCGATCATCCGCAGATCGTGCTCTACAAGATCGCGGTGTATGGCGCGATTTGTGCCGCGATCTGGCTGGGCGCTCAACCCTGGCGATTGCGGGATTTCTTCACCTGGCTGCTGGCGCAGCCCGCCCGCGGACGCGGTGTCGGCGGCGCGTTAACCGGGTACGGATTGTTGCTCGCGATCGTGGCGTTCACGTACTGAGAATCGACGCGAATGTCCGCTCACGCACCGTCTGCTCGTCCGCCCGAGCCTACCAATAACTCAGTTTTGATTGTCCTCGCCGGTCCGGCGGGTTCCGGCAAGAGCACGCTTTGTGACCGGTTGGTGGCGGAACGGACCGATTTTTCCCGCGTCGTCACCAGCACGACCCGGCGGCCCCGCGCCGGGGAAGTGAATGGTGTCCATTACCATTTTTTCCTGGCGGATGAGTTCGAGCGGAAAGTGGCGGCTGGCGAGTTCATGGAATGGGCGCTCGTCCATGGTGATCACCGCGACCGGCTTTATGGTACGTTAAGCGCGAGCGTGTTTGAGCCGTTGCTGGCGGGGCAGAACTTGATCATGAGCATCGACGTGCAGGGGGTGGACAGTTTTCGCCGGGTCGCGAAGGCCGACGCACGGCTTAATCGGGCAATGACGACGGTGTTTATCCGGGTGGATCGGGAGAGGCTGATTTCCCGCATGCGCGAACGCGCGAAGGATCACGAGGATGAGATTGAGCGTCGGATGGCGACGGCGGAGGCCGAGCTTCGGGAGGCCTCGAAGTTTGATTTTGTGATCGATAGTCACACGCGCGACGAGGATTTCGCGGCGCTGCTCGCCATTGTCGAAAAAGCGCAGGCGCGGGCGATGAGCCTGGCGTGAGGCGATTCGCCGACGATCCGGCGGCGGGATCAGGGCGCGGCGAGTCGGACACTCGGTCGGGCCGGATCGTGAAGCACGCCGTCGGGTGAGAAGAAGGTGACGGTGGTGGGGTTCAGCGTTTCCGCCGGCAAAGTGATTTCGGCCATCTTGATTTCCGTCGCAGGGATGACGCCCTCGATCTCGCCGTTCGGACTCGCAATGGTATAGCGAAGGGGAACGGCGCCGGGATTCATGAGCTGGAGTCGGACGGGACCGGCCCGCCAGACCCGGATGAGGAGATCGTGCTGCCATTGCGCAGGACCCGCCCTCCGGGAGGCGTTACGATACAGGACCGGTGGTGGAATATCCCCATCGTTGATCCGCCGGTAGGCGGCGAGGCTGGCCTGATGTTCGGGATTTCCGAGGAAGAGAAACGTTTGCGCCATCACGTCACCTTCCCGGCCGGGAAAGCGATTGGCGGGCACGATGACCCAGCCGGGTCGATCGCCGACCAGCTGAGCGGCGGTTTGGGCCTCGCGGCCGGCTCCCGGTACGAACTCCACCTGCCGAGCGGGGTGCTGCCGATAGAAGGCGGCGAGCGGTGCCGCATCGGTCAGCGCGATCCGGAGGGGCTCGGAGGCACGATCGAGGTTCTCGGTGAAGCGCCGCCAGGAACTTGCCACGAGATAGGAGTAGGAGCGATTCGGTTGGGCCACGGAGCGCCAACCGGCCTGATCTGCATGAAGGGTGATAAACCACGCCACGCTGGCACTGGCGGCCAGGGCGGTGCAGCCGACAACGACGGCGAGGGATCGGGGCAGACGTGCGATGCCCGTGGCGCTCACGATCGCAATCCAGGGAGCGGCGAGCAGCAGGTAACGAAATGCAAACGGATGCCACTGGTGCATGCCGTAGAAGAAGACAAAGAACACGATGATGCCTCCGCCCCACCCGAGAACGATGCGGCTGATGGGACGTCGGGGAGTCACAGCCGCGGCGAGGAAACTCGCGCAGAACAGGACGAGGGTGATGAATCCGTAACTGGTGACGTCGGCATCGGGCGTGGTGCGGTTGAGCACCGCCTGCTGGAGGGTGTGGCGCCGGCTGATGTTATCCAGGGTGTAGGGGTCCTGTTCCGGCAGCGTATTCGCCAAAGCACTACCCACTTTTTCTCCGAAGGTGCGCAGTCCCCAGGGTTGCGAGTTCGGCTCGAAATTCTGGGCGAGCGAAGAAGTGAGGTTGTCGCGGAGTTTTTGCCAGAGGCCGGGAATGGAGTCGAAACCCGCGTGATGTTTTTTCACCCATTCCGATGGGCCGAGGGGATCGCCGTAGGCGCGGGCATTGCGGAGGAACAACGGACCGGCGAAAAACAGAATGCCGGCGATCGCGATCAGGAGGGTGCGCCGCCATTGCTGCCATGAGAGACGATGTTGCCACCCGAGCCAGATCACCCACAGGACGGCGGTGGGGCCGAAATAGAAAACGGTGCCCTTGGCTCCGAGCGCGAGGCCGGCGCCGAGGACGCCGGGGGTCGAAACCTGCCCGCGTTTGAGCGCTGTGACCCAGAGGTAAAATGCGGTCGCGAACAAACCGATGGTGAAGAGATCGGTTTGCGCGGCGGTGAATTGCGCGATCAGGTTCCCCATGCCCAGCAGCAGAGCCCCGGCTAGAAGCGAGGTGATTTGGCTGAGCCCCGAATGGCGCGCCAACCCAATGGTGGCTCCCACGGTCATGATGCCGGTGAACGCCTGGAGCAGTACGAGCAACGGGAACCCCGTGGCGGTCGCTCCGAGAATCCACGCGGCGACCACCTCGGGCAGGAACGCAACGAAGTTTAAACGCAGGTCCGTTGTATCCAGAATTCGGATCTGCTCGTCCTGCAACCAGTGCGCGAGCCGCGGCAGGTGATAACTCAACGAATCGTCCACGACGGTTTCGGCGAGGGCGGCGATGCCGGTCAGGACGGACAGTACGACGAGTAGCGCCAAGGTGGCGTTTCGCTCCGGACTGGGGCGATTCAGGAACGTGCGGGCCTCGCCGCTTAACCGCCGGAGTGCCGCGAAATCCGCCGGCAGTTGTTGGCGGCGGACGACTATCAGCGCGGCGAGGACAACCACGTGCACTGCCAGAAATCCGCTGGCGCTGAAGCCGCCGAGTTCGCCAAGGATAATCCCGGCCCCGGTGATGAGCGCGAGGAAATACCAGGACCATGCGAGGGCGGCCTCGAGCACGCGATGCGAGGCGTGCCCCGTCGCGCAGGTGAAAAGCCACGCGGCGATGGCGGTTGCAGAAGCGTCGGTTAGGAAGCGGCCGAGGCGAAGGAAATCGGTGACGTCCAAAGAAGGGCGGGTTGAAGGCGGCGAGTTGGGAACGAGGACAACAAGCGCGGATCTGTCACGGCTCTTCCGTGACGAAGTGGCAGCCGCGGCTGTGGGGATTCAGGGACGCGGCGTGGACGACCAGCAACGCGGTCTGCACGGCATTGCGCAGATCGATCAGTTCGCGCGTGGGCCGGCAGCCTTGGTAAAACGTCTGAATCTCCTCGCTCAGTTCCGACAAAATCCGGCGTGCCCGGGTCAGGCGTTTGGGCGAACGGACGACCCCGGCGTAGTTCCACATCGTGTGTTGGATTTGCTGCATGTCCTGGCGGATCAGAACGGGATCGGCTTCGCGCGTGGGACTCTCCCACTCTGGCGGCTCGGGCAGGCGGAATGTTTCGCGGGCAATGTCGGTGCCATCGGTGAGCGCGGCGAACTTGGCACTCACCAAACACTCCAGCAGGGAGGTGCTGGCCAGCCGGTTGGCGCCGTGCAGACCGGTGCAACCGGTTTCGCCGATGGCGTTGAGATGGCGGACGCTGGTGCGGCCGTTGAGATCGGCATGCACGCCGCCGCAGGCGAAATGAGCTGCCGGTACCACCGGAATCGGATCAGTCGTGATGTCCACTCCGTGTTGGAGGCAGCGCTGATAGATCGTGGGAAACCGGTCGCGGATGAATTCGGACGTCATCGCGGAAAGATCGAGGTAAACACAGGCCTCTCCCGTGGCCGCGAGTTCCTGCTTGATCGCCCGGGCCACGACATCACGCGACGCGAGGGATCCGCGGGGATCAAGCGTATCCATAAAGCGGTGACCGCGCGCGTTGAGCAACATGGCACCTTCGCCGCGCAGGGCTTCGGTGACGAGGAAGCGGGGGGCGTTCTTCTTCGCAAAAACGGTCGGGTGAAACTGGACGTATTCGAGATCGATGAGTCGCGCACCCACGCGGTACGCCATGGCGACACCGTGGCCGACGCTCCCCGGTTGGTTGGTGCTGTGCAGAAAAATCTGACCGAGCCCACCGGTGGCGAGGATGGTTTTCTTTGCGATGATGGCGACCGTTTCACCAGTCGCGGTGTCGAGCACGTAGGCGCCGAAGCACGTCAGCGGCAGGTAGCGGTCCGCGAGATCATTGGAGGTGTGCGACAGCGTGAGCAGATCGATCGCGACGCAGCCGGCACGTCGGGAAATATTCGGCGTGTGGTCGACGCGGGCGGCGATGGCCGAGAGGATCGCGTGGCCGGTGGTGTCCTTGGCGTGAATGATTCGCCGCTCGCTGTGTCCGCCTTCGCGGGTGAGATGGAGCTCGCCTGATTCCGACCGATCGAAGCCGACGTGGAGTTCGTCGAGGAGGAGCTCTTGCACCGCGGTCGGGCCTTCGCGAACCAGATGCTCGACCGCCACCGGATTGGCGGTGCGATCGCTGGCCTCGAAAATGTCCCGGGCGAGCACCTCGGCGCCGCCATTGGGTTCGTAGATGATTCCGCCTTGGGCCCAGTCGCTGTTGGCGGCGAGAGGCTCGGACAAGGAAAGCAGTTCCACCTTGAGCCCAAGCCGCGCGGCCTGGAGAGCATACGCAGAGCCGGCGAGGCCGGCGCCGATCACGAGACAGTCGGTACGAAGAATTTGCATACGGGGCGGAAGGCGTGGGCCGCCCTCCCCTATTTCTGGCGGGCGGGCAGAACGGTCAGGCTTAAATCGACCGCTGGAGCGGAATGCGTCAATGCGCCAATACTGATTACATCGACGCCCGGCAGGGCGAAACTGCGGACGGTCTCGAGGCGCACGCCGCCGGAAACTTCGACCAAGGCGGCGCCAGCGATGGCGGCAACGGCCTGGCGGATCAGATCCGGGCTCATGTTATCGAGCAGGATGACATCGGCCTTGGCGCGGACGGCTTCGCGGACTTGGGCGAGGGTTTTCGCTTCCACTTCGATGCGGGCGAGATGCGGGGCGGCGGCGCGACTGCGTTTGACGGCTTGGGCGAGCGAGCCGGCGGCGGCGATGTGGTTATCTTTGATGAGAACGTGTTCGCCGAGCGAGGAGCGATGGTTGAAACACCCGCCGCAGCGGACCGCGTATTTCTCGAGCGCGCGAAAACCGGGGGTGGTCTTCCGTGTATCCACAATTCGAACACTCGTGCCCGCGACGGCATCGGCGAAGGTCCGCGCCAGTGTGGCGATGCCGGAGAGCCGCTGCGCGAAGTTGAGTGCGGTGCGTTCGGCGGTGAGCAGCGCCTCCGTCGGTCCGGTGACATTCAGCACGCGGGTGCCGGGCTTCACGCGATCGCCATCCTTGGCGACGAGCGTGACTTTGAGTCGCGGATCGGTGCGGGTAAACACCCGGGCGGCAACCTCGAGGCCGCAGATTACGACGTCCTGTTTTGCCTCGATGTAGCCTCGCGAACGGTGTTCCGGGGGGAATATCGCCCGGCTCGTCACGTCGCCGAGACCGGCGTCTTCTTCGAGAGCGAGATCGATCAGGTGGTCGGTGCGGGGAGAAATCACGAGACTTGAAGAGGAGAAGTGTGCGGGCGGGACGGCCAGGCGAATCAGTCGGTGGGCGAAAGTTCGAACATCCGTTCAATACAACGCGCGGCGCGCAAGCGGACGTCTTCGGCGAGAGTGATGATCTGTTCGGGCCGCGGGGCGGTGAGAGCCTCGCGGATTTTCTCGAGCGAGTTCATCTTCATATAGGGACACAGCCGGCAGCCGCCGATGAAGGCCTTTTCGGGTGACTCCACCTGCAGGCGTCCGACCAGGCCGCACTCGGTGAGCATCAAATAATACGGCGCGCCGGTCGTCTTGACGTATTTCATCATCGCGCCGGTGCTGCCGACAAAGTCGGAGGCGGCTGCGACCTCGGGCGTACACTCGGGATGGGAGACGACCTTCAGGCCGGGATAGCGGGCGCGGGCGGCGGCGATATCGGCCGGAGTAAACTCATCGTGCACTATGCAGGTGCCGTCCGAGGTGATGATCTCCTTGTCGACTCCGCGGCGTTTCAATTCGTCGCGCAGGTTTTGTCCCATGAGGCGATCGGGCACGAACAGAATTCGTTTCGCCGGCAAGTTGGCGACGATGTGGTAAACGTTGCCGGACGTGACGCAGACGTCGGACTCTGCTTTCACGTCAGCGGTGCTATTGATATAGCAGACCACGGTGGCGTCGGGATGGAGCGCCTTGAGTTCGCGGAGTTGTTGACCCGTGAGCGAATCGGCGAGGGAGCAGCCGGATTCGCGATCGGGTACAAGCACCTGGGCGTCGGGAGAGAGGATCTTGGCGGTTTCCGCCATGAAGACGACGCCGGCGAACACGATCACCTTGGCCTTCGCGTCGCGGGCCTTCAGGCTGAGGAAATACGAATCGCCGCGGAAATCGGCCACGCCGTAGATAATTTCCGGTTCCACGTAGGAGTGCGCGAGGATGACGGCGTTGCGCTCGGCCTTGAGGCGGTTGATCTCGAGCGTGAGGGGCGCGATTTCGCGGCACGTCTCGTAGTTCCATCGTTTGCCGCGTGGGTCGCAGTCCACGTGCATGAGCGAGCGCAGGAGGCGTTCCGCCTCGGCTTCAATGGCAGTGTCGGTCGCGAGCATGAGACCGGCAGCAAACTGAATTCCGCCGCGTGGTCAAAGTCTGTCTGTGGTTCGGACGGGCGGCCTTGCCGGGCGATCGATGCGGGAGCGAGCGCAGCGTGACGATCAACGCTTGCCCGCGGGAAGGCCCCCCGCTCGGATGGGGGCATGGCTCGATCCGATGCAGCGCAACAGATTATCGTTTCGCTGCGGCTGGAGCCCTTGCCGCACGAAGGCGGGTATTATCGACAGACGTGGTGCAGTGAGGCGGGGTCGGCGATTTTGTTTTTGGTCACGCCGGACGCGTTTTCGGCGCTGCATCGGTTGGGTTCGACGGAGGTGTGGCATTTTCATGCGGGTGATGGCGTGGAACACGTGCAGCTTGATCCGGTGAAGGGTGATGTTCGGGTGACGCGGCTTGGAGGTGACATCTTGCGGGGAGAAACGCCGCAGTGCGTGGTTCCCGGTGGCGTTTGGCAGGGAGCGCGGTGGGCGCACGCCTCGGACCCGACGGGATCGGTCGGTTATGCGCTGCTGGGGTGCACGATGGCGCCGGCGTGGGACGAGGCCTTATTTGAACTGGGAGAGCGGGACGCGTTGCTCGGGGCATTTCCAGCGGCGGCGAATTGGATTGGCGCGCTCACGAGATGATTTTTGACACTGGGTCCCCTCCCCTTCAGGGTCTCATCCGTGTCACTCGCTGATCTTCGCCGGGATTACTCACTTGCTGGCTTGGGGGAAAAAGACCTCGCCAAGGATCCGTTTCGTCAGTTCGAGAAATGGTTTCAGGAAGCGGAAGGTGCCAGGATTCCCGAGCCCAACGCGATGGTGTTGAGTTCGGTGAGTCGCGAAGGAAAGCCGTCGGCCCGCACCTTGCTGTTGAAAGGCGTGGATGGCCGCGGGTTTGTATTTTTCTCCAACTATGAAAGCCGCAAAGGCCGCGAGCTGGAGGCCAGCCCGCACGCGGCGCTGGTGTTTCCCTGGATCACGCTCGAACGACAGGTAATTGTGGAGGGGCCGGTGACGAAAGTGGCGCGAGAGGAGAGCGAGGCGTATTTCCATTCCCGTCCACGGGCGAGTCAGCTGGCGGCGTGGGTTTCGCAGCAGAGTGTGGTTATTTTGGACCGGAGCGTACTGGAGGACGGCTACAAAGCGGTGGAGAAAAAGTACGCCGGAGTGGACGTGCCGCTGCCGCCGCATTGGGGCGGATGGCGGCTCGCGCCGGTGACGGTCGAGTTCTGGCAAGGACGCCGGAGCCGCTTGCATGACCGGTTGCGGTATCGGAAAACCAAGGACGGTTGGGCGGTCGAGCGGTTGTCGCCGTAAGGGGGCGGGGCAAACGGTTCAGGGTCGCTGCACGCCGCGCCGCGCCAAGGTGTTGGCGCCAAACCGGTGGACGCGTCGGGCAATTCGCCCGTGCGGGCGCCTTCGCATGCTTTTTTGCTGTTCGCGCGCACGCCGGCGTTGTGTGCTGGCGGCGTGTTGGCTTCGAAGCGTTCCTCTCGGTTCATGGGCAAGCAGGAGGTCGGCCGCGTGCCGGCGGCGTTGCTCGCGGCGGCACTGCGGGCGCAGAGTGAAGGGGTGTTTATTGCCGAGCGGGGGCGGTCGCCGCATGGGCTCAAGATCGTGTTTGTGAACGCGAGCTTTTGCGAAATGACGGGACATGTCGCGCGCAACCTGGTCGGGCGGCCGCATGGGTTGTTGCACGCAGACCGCGCTGAAATCGTCCGCTTGCGGAGCTGGCTGGGAACGGAGCAGCGCGGCGAACCCTTGGTGGGCGAGGGCTTTCTCGTTCGAAGTGATGGCAGCCTGATTAGCGCGGCCTGGAGTTTCAACCCGCTGCCCGGCCCGGGCGGTCGCGTGACGCACATTGTAGCCACGTACCGGGATCAGACCGAAAAGCGCCGGCTGCAGGAAGCATTGGTGCATTCACAGCGGTTGGATGCGGTGGGTCGCCTGGCGGGCGGAGTCGCGCATGACTTCAACAATCTCCTCTCCGTCATCAATGGTTACTGCGAGATGCTCGCGGCGCACGTTTCGGCCAATCCGCAGGCGATGCGGGAGGTGGCGGAGATCCATCATGCCGGACGAAAGGCGGCTGCGCTCACCCAGCAGCTGCTCGCCTTTAGCCGGCGCCAGCCGCTGAATTTACGTGTCATCAATCTGAATACGCTGGCGCATGAAAACGCCGGAATCGTGCGCCGGCTATTGGGTCAGGCCGGGGAGTTCCGGCTCGAGTTGGCGCGCGATCTGGCGAACGTGCGCACCGATCCGGCGCAGTTTCAACAGGTCCTGCTCAACCTGGTGCTCAATGCGCGGGATGCACTGCAGGCGCAGGGGCGAATTGTGGTGCGAACCGCGAACCGCGTGGTTGCGCCCGGGGAGGTCCGGCGTGGCCCAGAGATTATTCCCGGACGATATGTAGCCCTGACCGTATCGGATAATGGGACCGGGATGGATGCAGAGACGCAGAAGCATCTCTTCGAGCCTTTTTTCACGACGAAACCGGAAGGCAAGGGCACGGGGCTCGGCCTGGCGCTGGTGTATGGCGTCGTGCAGCAGAGCGGCGGTTTTATTACGGTTAAAAGTGAATTGCGGGTCGGGTCCACGTTTGAGATCTTGCTGCCGGCGGTGTCGGATCCGCTGGATGTCGCGCCGGAGCCGATCACACCGTTGCCCTCGTTGCGCGGAACGGAGTCGGTGGTGTTGATTGAAGAGGACGAGGTCGTTCGCAAGATGGTCGCCGGAATTCTGACGGCGGACGGTTATCGGGTGATGGCGGCTAAATCCTTTGCCGAATGGACGCGGGAGGAGCGGCCGGTGGGTTCGGTGCACCTGTTGATCGCCAGTCTTTCGGGTGACGGCGAGAAGGCCGCCCGGCGGCTCCTGAACGATAACCGCGGGCTGCGGGTGCTCTGTACCAGCCAGCGTGATTTCAAGATGCCGGTGGGGTGGATGTCGGCCGAGCGACAATGCTGCATTCACAAGCCCTTTGTCCTGGGTGAACTCCTCCGGGCTGCCCGTAAATTGCTCGATGCCTGAGCTTGCGCACGGCGGGAACGGGTCCTGATTTTCTCTTATGCAGCATTATATCATCCGCCATGCGCACGCGGTGGATTTGGTCCCGGATTACGCCCGCCCGCTGAGCAGCAAGGGGCGGAGCCAGGTCACGCGGCTCGCCGGGTTTTTGAGCCAGGGCGGAGATTTCACGCCTGATGAGATCTGGCATAGTCCGCTGGTGCGGGCGCGAGAAACCGCGATGCTGCTGGCCGGGCCTTTGAAGTTGACGCACTCTCTGCGGGAAATGCCGGGGCTGTTGTCGGACTCGGACCCTCATGTCATTGCGACTGCTTTGATCGAGAGTGAGCGTTCAATTGCGGTGATCGGCCACGAGCCTCATCTCGGAGCGCTCGCCTCCCTTCTTATCGCCGGCAAAATCTCCCGCCCGGTCGTGGTGATGAACACCTGTGCGGCATTGGCGGTCGATGGTGGCGGAAGCTTCTGGCAGGTGCGATGGCATCTGGTGCCGGAACTCTTTGTATGACAATTTTTGTTACGGGGGTATCCGGGTTGGTGGGATCGGCCTTTGCCCGGGCGGCGAAACGCCGGGGGCATCGGGTGGTGGGAGTGGTCGGGTCGTACGTGGGCGAGCTTGAGGGCGTGGCGAAAACGCTCCGACTTGATCTGATGGACGAAGCCGCGACCACGGCGGCGGTGTTGGAGGCGTTTCCGGATGCGATCGTGAACTGTGCGGCGGTTTCCGTGCCCGAGCAGTGTGACGTGAATCCCGCCCGGGCGGACGCGTTGAATGTGGCTCTGCCGGCGCGATTGGCGCGGCTGGCTCATCACGTGAACGCGCGCCTCGTGCATCTCTCCTCGGAGCAGGTCTTCGATGGCGCCAGCGACAAGCCGTACGCGGCTGATGGGCCCGTGTCGCCGATCAATCTTTATGGCCGGCAGAAGGTGGCGAGTGAAACGGCGGTGAATGCGAATGCCGGGACGCTGGCGGTGACGCTGCGGGCGCCGCTGTTGATGGGTAACAGCGCGGCCGGCCAGCGCAGCTTGCATGAACGACTCTTTGCCGATTGGGCGGCGGGACGAACGCCGACTCTCTTTACCGATGAGATTCGCCAGACCTGCACGGCGGAAAATCTGGCGGAGGTCATGGTTGAGCTGTGCGAGCGCCGGGATGTTCATGGCGTTCAACAGTGGGCGGGTGCGGAGCCGATCTCGCGTCATGCCCTCGGACTGCGCGTGCGCGAGCGGTTCAAGTTGCATGAGCAGCAGGCTCCGCTCATGGCGGTCACGCGGGCAGGGAAGCCGGAGCTGGCCGGACGGCGCCAAGCTTCCCTGAAGCTGGTGATCGGGCCGCTGGCTGCGAAGTTGAAGACGCGAGCGCAAACGATCGCGGAACAAATGGACGAGTTGCAGGTGCCCGCCCCCTTCCGGGGGTGGTATTTCAGTCAGGCCTAGATCCATTTTTTGGATACACCGATTTTTGTGACGCTCTTCCATTTATTACCGACGCGGACGGCGGGTGCCGCGGAAAATATGGCGGTGGATTTCCTGCTTTTGCAGCGGTATCCGCAACCGGCGGCCGTGCGATTTCGGCCCTACGCCTGGCGTGGTCCCGCGGTGACCTTTGGTTACGGCCAGAAGATCGCGTTCGTCCGGGAGCAACTCGTCGGGCAGGAGCGGGTGGACCTGGGTCGGCGACCGACGGGCGGCGGGATCGTCGATCATCGGAATGATTGGACGTACGCGTTGGTGATTCCACGCGGGCATGCGTTCGAGGAGTTGCGCGCGGCGGACACTTACCAGCGGGTGCATGAAGCGCTCGCGGCGGCGTTGCGCCGGCAAGGTGTGGCGGCACGGGTCAAGCCGTGCGCAGCGACGGGGACGGCCGGGGTGACGGGCGGGGGATCGACGGTATCCGGGTTATTGTTACAACAACGCGCGGAGGCCGGCGGGCCGGCGGGCGTGTGCTTTCAACGGGCGGAAGCATTCGACGTGGTGCACGCGATCACGGGCGCGAAGATCGCGGGGGCGGCACAGAAGCGGAATAAACATGGGTTGCTGTTTCAGGGTTCGGTGTCCCGGAAGGCCGCGGGAGGCGAAGCGGTGGAGTGGTGGCAGTTTCAAGAAAACTTCGTCGAGGCGCTGGCAGCGGCTTTATCCGCGTCCGTGCAGCGCACGCCCTGGCCCGAGTTCCATGAGGACGAAGTGGAGGGGCTGACAGAGCAGTATTCCGCGACGGAGTGGATCGAGTATCGGTGAGAGACGGGTGGGTGGTGGGGAGACTGGCGGTGGGGGGCGCGACTTGGGGGAATTGGAGAACCAGGACCCGTGACGAAGATGATCCTCGTGCGGTCGCTGGTAGTCAGTGCCCGGTGAGTCGAGATGCGGCTGGTTTGACTTGAACGCGCGCGCACGGAAGCGTGGCCGGCTGAACATGCCGCACTCCACCGAAACCATCGCCGCGCTGGCTACTCCCGTCGGGACGGCGGCAATCGCGTTACTCCGTATTAGCGGTCCGGATACGTTGGCAGTTGTGCAGCGGCTCGTCGGTCGCGCTCCCCTGCCCCGCGTGGCGACTCATTTGGATTATCGGGATTGCGCGGGAATGCTCTTGGACGACGTGTTGTTGACGTATTTTGCCGGTCCGCGGAGTTACACGGGGGAAGACGCGGCGGAAGTGACGTGTCACGGGAATCCCTACATTGCCCAAAAGATTCTTGAGGATCTTTTTGCACGCGGGTGCCGGCCGGCGGAGCCGGGAGAGTTTACGCAGCGCGCATTTTTGCACGGGCGAATGGATTTGACTCAGGCAGAGGCGGTGATGGACCTGATTCATGCCCGCAGTGAGCGGGCCTTGGCGGCGGCAAACGAGCAGTTGCGCGGGGCGTTGGGACGCCGAATGGAGGGATTGGTGGAAGCGTTGCTGGGCGTCCTGGCGCGAGTTGAGGCCTATATCGATTTTCCGGACGAGGATCTGCCGCCGGAAGACGTTTCATCACTAGATGCTGTTATTAATAGACTTATGATGGATACGGACGCATTGATTGCCACCAGCCATTACGGCGAAGTCCTGCGGGATGGGATCAAGACCGTGATTGTGGGTGAGCCCAATGTGGGTAAGAGCAGTTTGCTCAATCGTCTGGTCGGTAGCGAGCGGGCGTTAGTGAGTCCGGAACCGGGAACGACTCGGGATTTCATCGAAGAACGGATTATGGTGGGTCCGCATTGTTTGCGATTGATTGATACGGCGGGGTTGAACCCCTCCCCTGCCCCGCTAGAACGGCTGGGAATGGAGCGGACGCGGGAACGATTGCAAGAGGCGGATTTGGTCATTGCGGTGGCGGATGCGAGTCGCGAGTCCGTGGAGTTCCCCGCTGAAGTAAACGATGTGCCAGCGCGAGCCATTCGTATTAAAGTACTCAATAAGTGCGACTTAGGTGGATTTGAAGCGGCCTTTGGGAGCCTGGTTGGGGAAACGGCCGTTCATGTTTCCGCTTTAACAGGCCAAGGGATTGCGGAGTTGACTGCCGCCATCAGTGCAGCTGCGGACTCGTTTCGAACCGACGTTGGAGAAGACTTCATTGCCGTGAGTGCGCGCCATGCGCACGCGTTGGGGGAAGCTCTGGGAGCCTTGGGTCGGGGGAGGGAGATTTTACTTAGCCGCGGGCCAATGGAGCTGCTGGCGAGTGAGGTGCGGACGGTCTTGGCCGCCTACGGGGAAATTTCCGGAAAGGTGGACAACGAGCGAATGCTCGACCAACTGTTCGCGACCTTCTGCATCGGAAAATAACCCGGCGGCATCGTGCTTTCCGGACAACCTGCGCAGGATGGCATTTTTGTGATCTATCGCGACCAACATTTTGACGTAATCGTTTGCGGCGCCGGCCATGCTGGCGTCGAGGCGGCCTTGGCAGCCTCCCGGATGGGGGCCTCTACCCTCTTGCTCACGGGCAATATCGATACTATCGCCCAGATGAGCTGCAATCCGGCAATTGGCGGACAGGCCAAAGGCCAGATCGTGCGCGAGATCGACGCCCTCGGCGGAGAGATGGCGATCAATACGGACGTGACGGGAATCCAGTTTCGTTTGTTGAATGAATCGAAAGGCCCCGCGGTGCAGTCGCCCCGCGCCCAATGCGACAAGAAAGCCTATCAATTTCGGCTGAAGCACACGTTGGAGCTTCAGGAGAACCTGCAAGTATTTCAGGCAACGGTTACCGGGCTCATCTATGAGTCACAACGCGTGGTGGGTTGTCGGACGAATCTGGATATCGAATTTCGCGGCAAAACCGTCGTGGTGACAACGGGGACGTTTCTCCGCGGCCTGATGCACATTGGGCAAAATAAGAACGAAGGCGGTCGGCTTGGTGACTTTAGTGCAAGAACGCTGTCCAGTTCTTTTGAGGAAGTGGGAATTGAGCTGCGGCGGCTGAAGACCGGAACTCCACCACGCTTGCTGGGACGGTCCATCGATTTTTCCCAGATGGAAGAGCAAAAAGGTGACCTTAATCCGACATTTTTCGCGTTCCACGACACCCGGGACCAGACGGAGTTGTTCCACGTGGAACAAACCGGCGAACGACGTCAAGGCTGGGCGCCCGGCGGTGATCAGGTTTCATGCTGGATGACCTACACGACGCCAGAGACGGCGCAGCTCGTACGGGAAAATCTCCATCTTTCGGCAATGTACAGCGGGGAAATTGCCGGGATCGGCCCGCGGTACTGTCCGAGCATTGAGGACAAATTTGTTCGCTTTGCGGACAAGCCCCGGCACTTGCTTTTTCTCGAACCTGAAGGGCGCTCTACAAACGAATTCTATGTGAATGGCTTGTCCACGAGCCTGCCGTTCGAGGTGCAGCTGCGGATGGTTCGCAGTATCCCTGGGCTGCAGAAAGCCATCTTGCTTAGGCCTGCCTATGCCGTCGAATACGATTTCGCGCCGCCCACGCAGCTCTTTGCCTCCCTCGAATCGAAGAAGGTGGAGAACCTGTTTTTCGCCGGACAGATTAATGGTACCTCGGGTTACGAGGAGGCTGCATGCCAAGGGTTGGTCGCGGGCGTTAACGCAGTAAACAAGGTGAGGGGAGGGGAGCCCATGATCATCCAGCGGGATGAAGGCTACATCGGGGTCTTGATCGACGATCTGGTCACTAAAGGTACAAATGAGCCCTATCGAATGTTCACAAGCCGGGCCGAGCATCGGTTGCTCTTCAATCACGGAAGTGCCGAGCTGCGGCTCGCGTCTCATGCGGCGGCTCAAGGTTTACTCTCGCGGACGCGGCTTGATCGCATCGCGGTAAAGAGGGCGACCATCGAGCGATGGATTTCTTTATTAGAGACGACACGGACCCCGTCGGGCACTTGGGCGGAGAACATCCGTCGTGACCGCTCCCTTCTTTCTTTGCCCGAAGCCTTGAAGAACGAGTCTCCTGCAGTTCGCGACGAAATTGTATATCTTACTGCCTATCAGGGATATATTGAACGTGAAAAGCGGCAGATTCAGAAGGTCGCGGGGGTGCATCATCTCAGACTCGATTCCTCCATCAACTATCTAACTATATGTGGTCTACGAAAAGAGAGCGCGTTTAAGCTCTCCGAGGTCAAGCCTTTGACCGTCGGCCAGGCGACCCGGATCAGCGGGGTAAACCCCGCGGATATCAGTGTCCTGCTCGTTTGGCTGGAATCCCGCGCTCCCCGGGTTTGAAATCGCGGCCATGTTCGCCTCTGATTCAAGTGGAAGCCCGGGTTATCTGGAGCTGATGGCAACCCGCCGGCGGGACCTTGTCGCCCAGTGTACCCCCATCTTTGCGAGTGGGGGACCCTCGATTCTGGAGATTGGGAGCGGCCATGGGCACTTTCTTACGGCTTATGCCGAACAGTACCCCGATCGGCTTTGCGTGGGAATTGACGTGGTGGGAGAGCGCATCGAGCGCGCCTTGCGGAAACGTGATCGGGCGGGTTTGGCTAATCTCCACTTCGTTCGGGCCGAATTGCGCTTCTTTCTAAAGTACGTGTCGCCGGAAGCCCGGTGGCAGGAAGTCTATGTGCTCTTTCCTGACCCCTGGCCTAAAGTTCGCCACCACAAGCATCGGTTGATTCAAGACGATGTGCTTGAATTGATTGCACGCCAGGCAGCTCCGGCGTGTCGGCTCTATTTCCGCACGGATTTCCTGCCGTATCATGAGGCCGCGACGGCGGTTTTTATCCGGTCGCCATATTGGGAATTGTTAACCGAGCCCTGGCCATTCGAGTCCGTAACGGTGTTTCAAAGCCGGGCCGCGACTCATTATTCCCTGGTTGCGAAACGTCGGGCATAAGATGCCGGCGTAAAAAAGAAGTCGCGGCTAATTTCTATTCCGCGGGGGCTCGGGACCGATTTCGGAGTTTGACGCAGGGTAGGGCGCAGGCCTGAGTGTGATCCTTTAAATTCGTTCCACCTGTATCGAGCGCATGTCACGAGGTATCCAACTCATCACTTTTTTCGCGAGTCTCACTCTGGGCTCATCCGCGCTGGCTGCTGACGGAGTCTCTCCGCGCGCGGCGAAGCTCGTGGACTTTGGTAATGGCTGGTCAATTACGAACAGCATGGTCACGGGCTGGGTCGGCTCGGCCATTCTGGTGACGCTGGTCCTCTGGTTGATTGGCCACCCCACGGTTCTGCCCTCCAAAGGTCAGGCCGTCGTCGAGTCGTTAATCGAGGCGCTCCGTGCTTTGTTCGAGCCGATCGTGGGCAAGGTGGCGTTTCCGGCTGTCTTCCCATTGCTCGTTACACTTTTCGTCTTCATCCTTTTTCATAATTGGATGGGCCTGATCCCAGGAGTGGGTACGGTAGGCTGGGGCTTTCACGATGCGGCGGGACAGTTCCATATGACGCGGCCTTTTATTCGGCCGCATAATGCGGACTTCAATGGCACCATTGCGCTGGCGCTGATCTCGTTTGGCGCTTGGGCGATCATTGCATTCAAGATCGCCGGAATGAAGACCATCATGTGGGACCTTTTCGGCAACAAGGCCGAGAAGAAGGAAACGCCCACCTGGCTTTATCCCATCCTTTCGTTGATCTTTATTGTGGTGGGATTGATCGAAGTCTTCTCCATCGCGATCCGGCCGTTCACGCTTTCGGTTCGTCTCTTCGGCAACGTCTTTGGCGGTGAAAACCTTCTCCATGGGACGACGTTTTTCCCCGTCTTCTATTTTATGGAGCTGATGGTCGGCCTGATTCAGGCGCTGGTCTTCACGCTTCTGACCTCGGTCTATATTGGACTCCTCTGTAATCATGAGGGCGGCGATCACGCGCATGCCGACCATGAAGAAAAGCACGCCCCCGCCGTCAGCGCAGGTCACTAATCACTCTCCCGTCGGGAGCGTGCCATGATGCGCGCACGGCGGAAATCCCAACCACAGACAGCCACCAACACATGATCGACATCCTCGCCCAAGCCGCGGTTCCCGCTGGCATCACCGGCAATCTCACCAGCGCCATCGGCGTTTTCGGCGCCGCTATCGGCGTCGGTCTCATCGGCTTCAAGGCCGCTGAAGCCGTTGGCCGTAACCCCGGCGCTTCCGGCAAGATTCTCGTCCAAGCCATCATCGGTATGGCACTGGCTGAAGGTCTTGGTATTCTCGCCTTGTTTTTGGGTTAAATCAATCCGGGCAGCGCGGCTCGTCCGCGCTGCCGTTCTCTCTCTTTTTCATCGCCATGACGCTGCCTCTCATTCTCGCCGCTGCTGTCGAAACCGCTGCTACGCCCGATATGTTCGAGAAATTCGGGGTCGAATGGCGATATGTCGTCTGGCAGACGATCAGTTTTCTGATCGTTCTCGTCGTACTGTATAATTTCGGCATCAAGCCGGTCACCGCGACGATGGAGGTCCGCAATCGAAAGATTGAGTCTGGCCTCAAGCACGCGGAAGAGATGCAGCTCAAGCTGGCCGCGGCTCAGGAGGAGAGCGCCGTGATCGTCAAGAAGGCCAATGTCGAATCGAGCCGCATCGTTGATGATGCTAGGAAGACCGCGAAAGAGTTCCTCGAGCGTCAAACGCAAGAGGCCACCCTCAAGGCGAATGATCTTCTCGCGAAGGCCCAGCAGGCCATCGCCCTCGAGCATAAAAAGATGCTGGCCGATGCACGCGTTGAGATTGCTCGTTTGGTCGTCACCACCACCGAACGCGTTCTGGCAAAGAAGCTGACCGACGCTGATCGCGCGGCTTATAACGATGCGGCGGCTCGTGAACTCACGTCGGTCTGAGAATTCATTCTTGAATATAACCTGGCTGAATTCCGCCGCGGCCGTGCGGCCTGGAATTTGCGCCGCCTGACCGCGTTCTCCTTCGTTTTCACTCCATCTACTCTGTATGGCGTCCGCCCAAAAACAGGTCCAGCAACTCGCCCGCCAGTTCTTCAAACTGAGTACTGACGAAGGCGTGTTGTCGGCTGAGCGCGTCGCTGGCGTGCTGCAATATATCGAGAAGCATCGTCCGGCGCATAGTCTCGCCGTTTTGAAGGCTTATAAACGTTTGATCGCGACTGAGATCGCGCGCGGCCAGGCCGTGGTGGAGCACGCCGGACCGGTGACTGAGTCCGTTTTGGCGGGTATCGCGAACTCCATGACTCAACGTTATGGCCGCCCGGTTGTGAGTCTTAGCCGGCCTAACGATACCTTGCTCGCCGGGCTGCGCGTGCGCGTCGGTGACGATGTTTACGAGTCGTCTGTTTCCGGTCAGCTCGCCAGCCTCGCCTCCGCGGTCTAAATCGTTCTCTTTTCAACGTTCCCGAAACCCTTTTTCTGATGAGCACCGTCCTCGAACAAATCGAACAGCAGATCGCCAAGCTATCCAGCAAAGCGGTTAAGAAGAACACCGGTAACATTCGCACGGTCGCCGATGGCGTCGCGAAGATCGATGGTCTTTCGGATGTCATGTATAACGAGATGGTGCAGTTTGCCGGCGGTGCCATCGGCATCGCCCTCAATCTCGAAGAAGCCGAGGTCGGCTGCGTGGTGTTGGGAGACATCTCACAGCTCAAGGAGGGCGATGAGGTCCAGACCACGGGCCGCCTTCTTTCCGTTCCCGTGGGAAAGGGCCTGCTCGGCCGCGCGGTGGATGCGCTGGGTAATCCGGTCGATGGCAAGGGGCCGGTGGCGGCGACCGAGTCGTATCCGGTCGAAAAAATCGCGCCAGGAATCATCGTTCGTAAATCGGTTTCCCAACCGCTATTCACCGGTATCATGGCGATCGATTCCATGATTCCGATTGGTCGCGGTCAGCGCGAGCTGATCATTGGTGACCGCGGTACCGGCAAGACCACGATCGCGATTGATACCATTATCAATCAAGCGAAGATCAACAAGGTCGGGCTCGCGGGCAGCGATAAGAGTTTTCGGCCGGTCTACTCCATCTACGTCGCGATCGGCCAGAAGAATTCGAATATTGTTCGTACCATGGCCGCTTTGGAAGCGGCGGGCGCGCTCGAGTATACGATTATTGTCGCGGCGCCTGCGGCGGATAATCCCGCCAATCAATATCTCGCCCCGTATTCAGGGGCGGCGATGGGTGAGTGGTTCATGGAAAATGGCATGGATGCGCTGATCGTATATGATGATCTTTCCAAGCACGCCGTCGCCTATCGTCAGATCTCCCTGATTCTGAAACGCCCGTCCGGTCGTGAAGCCTATCCGGGTGACGTTTTCTATCTTCACTCCCGTTTGCTCGAGCGTTCAGCCCGCCTTGATGGCAAGGGATCCCTCACCGCGTTGCCCATCATTGAGACGCTGGCTGGTGACGTCTCGGCTTACATTCCGACGAATGTTATTTCGATCACGGATGGACAGATCTTTCTCGAGACCGATCTGTTTAACCAAGGTATCCGCCCGGCGGTTTCGGTCGGTCTCTCCGTCTCGCGCGTCGGTTCGGCTGCACAGATCAAAGCCACCAAGCAAGTGGGTGGTAAACTGAAGGGCGAACTCGCGCAGTTCCGCGAACTCGCCGCGTTTGCCCAGTTCGGATCCGACCTCGATGCCAAGACGAAGGCGCAGCTCGATCGCGGCGCGCGCATCGTGGAGTTGTTCAAGCAGCCGGCGTTCAGCCCGGTTCCCATTGAGCTTCAGGTCGCAATTCTCTTCGGGATGCAGAGGGGTGTTTTCGACACGATCGAAGCAAAGAAGGTCGTGGCCGCGGCGCAGTCGATGAAGGACTTCTTCTCGACCCGCAAAGACGCCCTCCTGACCGAGATTCGGACCAAGGCCGCGCTCGACAATGATCTTGAAGCCAAACTCCAAGCCGCGATGGACGAGTGGAAAGCCACGTTTACCGGCTAATATCAAACGAGCCGCGAGTAATGTGTTAAGCGTGTAGCGAGCATTTTTACCGCCCCCCGCCTCTCCTTAACGCTTCTTTCCACTCGCTCCCCGCATCTCACTTCCCGCACCTACCGAGCAATGGCTTCAACCCGCGACATCCGCCGACGTATCAAGTCGGTCAAGAACACCCGCCAGATCACCAAGGCGATGGAACTCGTGGCCGCTTCCAAGATGAAGAAGGCCCAGCAAGCGGCCTTGGCCGGCCGGCCTTATGCCGAGTTGATGGCGCAGATGCTGTCAGCTCTCGGCGATCGTGTGGACGATGCGCAGCACCCGTTTTTGGTGAAGCGTGAGGTGAAGACCCGCGGCATTATTCTCGTCACCTCGGACAAAGGCCTCGCCGGTCCGATGAACGCGAACCTCTTCAAGCTCGTCACTGAGATCAAGACGCCGGCGAAATACGCAGTCATTGGCCGCAAAGGCGCCCAGTTTATCGCGCGCACCCATCGTAATTTGCTCGCTGATTTTAGTGTCACCGATCGCGTCGCCTTCGCGGAAGTGAAGGTCGTCGCGGAGTATATGGTGAAGCAATATACGGACGGGGTCGTCGATACCGTCGAGATCCTGTGGCCGCGGTTCCGTAATACCCTCATCCAAGTGCCAACTTTGATGCAGCTCCTCCCGCTTTCAAGCGTGAAGGACTTGATCACCGATTTGCGGGCTGACGCCGGGCTCGCGGCGCAGCCTTCGAAATCGGCCGTGGATCAGCAGATGCTGTTCGAGCCCAAGCCCGAAACCGTCTTGAACGCGCTCTTGCCGCTCTATTTGAACCGGGAGGTACATCAGCAGGTGCTTGATGCCAAGGCCTCCGAACACAGCGCCCGGATGGTCGCGATGAAAACCGCCAAGGACAATGCCACGAAGTTGCTCGGCGACCTCACGCTTGAGTATAATAAGGCGCGTCAGGCCGCGATCACCCAGGAGATTCTTGAAATCGCCGCCGCGCAATTCGCTTCAACCTGAACGATCTGATCCGTCGTATTTTCCAACCTATTTTATCAACCCAAGCACTGAAACCTGACTGCCCATTCGGGGCGCGTAAGTGCTTTCGGTAACCAAACCTCTTTCGAAAATGAACACCGGCAAAATCGTTCAAGTCATCGGGCCCGTCGTTGACGTTCAGTTCGCGGAAAACGCGATTCCCCCGATCTATCAAGCGCTCAAGATTGAATTTAGCGCCGGGGGCAGAAAAGAAGTGCTTACCCTCGAGATCCAGCAGCATCTTGGCGGCGGCATCGCCCGCACCATCGCGATGTCCTCCTCCGAGGGTCTCGTTCGTGGTATGACGGTAATGGATACGGGTGCGCCGATCTCCGTGCCGGTGGGTGACGGCGTGCTCGGACGCATCTTCGACGTCACGGGCGAAGCCGTTGATGGCAAGGGCCCGGTCAACTTCGTCAAACGCTATCCGATTCATCGTCCCGCTCCATCCCTGGTCGACCAGAATACGAGTTCGGAAATCCTGGAGACCGGTATCAAGGTCATCGACCTCATTGCCCCGTTCACCAAGGGCGGCAAGGTCGGTGCGTTCGGTGGCGCCGGCGTCGGCAAGACCGTCGTGATCATGGAACTGATCAACAACATTGCCAAGGGGCATGGCGGATATTCCGTTTTTGCCGGGGTCGGTGAGCGTTCGCGTGAGGGCAATGACCTTTACCACGAAATGTCCGAAGCCGGCGTTATTGACCAAAAGGATCTCTCGAAGTCCAAGGTCGCGCTCGTGTACGGCCAGATGAACGAACCCCCGGGCGCCCGTATGCGGGTCGCCCTTTCGGCGCTCGCGATGACCGAGTATTTCCGGGACGAGAAGAACCAGGACGTGCTCCTCTTCGTCGATAACATCTTCCGTTTTTCCCAAGCCGGTTCCGAGGTATCCGCTTTGTTGGGACGCTCCCCGTCGGCGGTCGGTTATCAACCGACGCTCGCCAACGAGATGGGACTTCTGCAGGAGCGCATCACGTCGACCAAGAAGGGATCCATCACCTCATTCCAAGCCGTCTATGTTCCGGCCGACGATCTCACCGATCCCGCGCCCGCGAACACCTTCGCGCATTTGGATTCGACGATCGTGTTGGAACGTTCCATCGCTGAGCTCGGAATTTATCCGGCGGTTGATCCGTTGTCGTCGGTCTCGAAGGCACTCCAAGCCGACATCGTCGGTGACGAACATTATCGGGTCGCCCGCGAAGTTCAACGCGTGCTCCAGCGCTATAAGGATCTTCAGGACATTATCGCGATTCTTGGCCTCGATGAACTCTCGCCCGAGGACAAACAGACCGTTTATCGCGCCCGTAAAATCCAGCGCTTCCTTTCGCAGCCGTTCCACGTCGCGGAAGTGTTCACCGGTTCACCCGGCAAGTACGTCTCCGTCAAGGAGACCGTCCGCGGCTTCAAGATGATCCTGGACGGCCAGCTCGACGACGTCGCTGAAGGTGACTTCTATATGAAGGGCGGCATCGACGAGGTGCTCGCCGCTTCCAAGAAAGCTTGAGTGACGGTTCGCGAGCACGGCAAACCTACCATTGTCTAATATGAAGCGCGGCGTATAGTCGCGCTTCTCCCGGGCCTCACACCATGTCTCTGACCCTAGAAATCGTCACTCCTGACGCACGCGTTTACTCGGACACCATCGACTCGGTTGTCATCCCGACCATCGAGGGCGAAGTGGGCGTGCTCCCGGGCCACATTCCGCTGCTCACCCAGGTTGAACACGGAGAGCTGCGAGTCACGAAAGGGAACGAGACCCTTTTTCTAGCGGTGAGCGGAGGATTTGCCCAAGTCGAAGGGGATCGGGTTCGCGTTCTCGCGGAGCATGCAATCACCGAATCCGGCATCGACGAAAAGGCCGTGGAAGAAGCCCTGAAGCGGGCCCAACGCGAACTCGATGACGCCAAGCACTTGGATCCCCAAGCCTACGAGCATCTTCAGAGTTTGGTGCGCTACTCGGGGGTACAACTCGCGGTGAAGCGCCGGACCCGCTAAGGCGATTCCGCGTCTGCTTTCTGTTCGAATCCAGCCCGGTTTGAGCCGGGCTTTTTTATGCACGTTCGCGTCAAATCGCGGGAATCCGGTATCGCGATCGCCGCGCGTGCGCAGGATTTCGCAATAAGGGCGGCGACCCGATGCCACGCCATCTGGTAATTTCTTCCCATTCCTTTCTGCTCCCTCGGTCTTTTTCTTGCACCTCTTCTGAAACCGAGTCTCAGTTCCAACGTCTAGCCCTTCGATGATCCCTTCTCCGATCAAACCTCTTCAGCCTTTATGCCAGCTCCCGGCTGGCAGTATCGGCCGAGTGCGTGAGTTGACGGGGAATCCTGATTTCTGTCAGCGCGTGCGCGAGATGGGGTTCGGCGAGTCGGCCTTTGTGAAGAAGGTCGGTGGCAGCGGTCCCTTTATTTGCCAGGTGAACGGCACCCGAATCGCACTGAGCCACGGCGCCGCGATGCGGATCCTGATCGAGCCGGTCGGACGGACTTAACTTCCGCTCCTTTCGTGATGAAGCTCTCTGAACTGACCGCTGGTGCCTCCGCGGTAGTCCGTGAATTTCCGAAGACGGGAAACGCTTTTATTCGCCTGCGCGAAATGGGTTTACTGGCGGGAATACGCGTCACGCTTGTGCGCACCGCCCCTTTGGGTGATCCGATCGAGATCAAGGTCCGCGGATATAATCTGACGTTGCGCAAATCCGAAGCGGAATACGTCCTCGTCGAGCCAACAGCCTGATATAATGGCGTTGCCCGCTCATATCACCGCCAGTGCGGTAGCGGCCCCATCCCGCACCCTCGTCTACGCCCTGGTTGGTAACCCCAACTGCGGTAAGAGCACGCTCTTCAATGCCTTGACCGGCATGAAGCAGAAGGTCGGCAACTATCCCGGGGTGACCGTCGAGAAGAAGGTTGGCACCGCGTACTCGCAGCACGGTCAACCCATCACGGTGATCGACTTGCCGGGGGCGTACTCGCTCGCGGCTCGTTCGCCCGATGAAGCGGTAACGCGCGATGTCCTGTTGGGCCGCCGGGCCGACACACCCCAGCCGGATCGCATTCTCTGCATCGTCGATGCCACCAATCTCGAACGAAATCTCTATCTCGTTCACCAGATTCTGGACCTCGGTCGGCCTGTCATCCTCGTCCTTAACATGATGGACGTGGCGGCCGAGGCCGGGATGACGATTCGGGTCGCGCGGCTCGAGCATGAACTCGGCATTCCGGTAATCGCCTGTGAAGCGATCAACGGGAAGGGCATCATCGATCTCAAACTGGCCATGAGCCGGGCGGACCTGCCGCTGTCCCGTCATGCGTGGGACATTCCGGCCGCAATTTCTTCCGCCGTTGCCGAACTCCAAGCGTCGCTCACCGCCAATGACGGCAAAGCACCGTTGATCGCCCGCGCCGAGGCCCTTCTGTTGCTCACGGACCAGGACTCCGTCCGCGTCGCGGGCTCCACCCCGCTGAGTGCGCGGACGGCGGAGATCCTCCGTACGTGGCAGCAGCGTTGGGAACGCGAAGGCACGGATTGGGCCGGCACGCTCGTGACGTCGCGTTACGATGCGATTGGTCAGATCGCGGCGGAAGTCCTGCTGCAAGGCGGAGCGAAGGGGCCGAGTCTTTCCGACCGTATTGATGAAGTGGTGACGCATCCGATCTGGGGTTGGGTGGCGCTCGGGTCGTTGATGACCGTGATCTTCTTTAGCATCTTTACGCTCGCGGAGTATCCGATGGATTTCATCGATACGCAGATCGCGAGTTTCAGCGAAACCGTGAAGGCGGGCATGCCGCCGGGCGACCTGCGCGACTTGATTACGGATGGAGCGATCGCCGGTGTGGGCGGGGTGGTGATTTTTCTGCCCCAGATTCTGATCCTGTTCTTTTTCATCGGGCTGCTCGAAAGCACCGGCTATATGGCTCGCGCGGCCTTCATCATGGATCGGTTGATGGGTCGCGTGGGACTGAACGGGAAGTCCTTCATTCCACTTCTGAGCTCCTACGCCTGCGCCATTCCGGGCATCATGGCGACGCGCACCATCGAGGACCACAAGGACCGGCTTGTAACCATCCTGATCGCGCCGCTGATGAGTTGTTCGGCGCGGTTGCCCGTGTATCTGTTGATGATTGCGGCGCTGGTTCCGGGTGACCGCGTGCCGACTCTGACCAAGGTGGGGATCATGCTGTTGATGTACGCCCTCGGGACGTTTGGCGCTTTTGGCTTTGCGTGGCTCTTCAAACGCACTCTGCTCAAAGGCGAATCACCGGCGATGATCATGGAGCTGCCGCCGTATCGCCGGCCGAGCATGCTGGAAGTCACCCGGCACATGCTGGAACGCGCCTGGCTCTTCCTGCGGCGGGCCGGCACCGTCATTCTTGGCATCAGCATCGTTCTTTGGTTTCTTGCCGCGTATCCAAAAACTCCCGACGGCACTCCGGCCTCGGAACAGGTCGCGCAGAGTTTTGCCGGCCAGGCGGGCAAGGCGCTCGAGCCGTTGATCAAGCCGCTCGGCTTCGACTGGCAGATCGGCATCGGATTGATCACGTCGTTTGCCGCGCGCGAGGTCTTCGTTGCCACCATGGCAGTGGTGTTCAACGCCAAATCGGACGATGACGATACCGCCCCGCTCCGTCAGGCCTTGGTGGAGGCGCGGTGGCCCGATGGCCGGCCGCTCTTCACGCCGCTCGTCTGTATCACCCTGATGATATTTTATGTGTTTGCGATGCAGTGCGTGAGTACGGTTGCGGTGGTCCGCCGCGAGACGAATTCCTGGAAGTGGCCGCTCTTCCAAATCGTCTACATGACTGGCACTGCCTGGATTCTTGGGTTAATCGTGTATCAGTCCGGGCGCGCGCTCGGGTTTTAGGCCATGTCTCCTGAGCACCAATCAATTGTCGCCCTTGTCATTGTCGCCTTGGCGGCCGGGTGGTTAATCGCCCGGGCCTGGATCAAGCGCCGCAATCCAGGTTGCGGCGGTGAGTGCGGCTGCCCGACCACAAAGTTGAAGCGTTAGTAATTTTGAACCGTTAGTAATTCACCAGTTGGTGAATTAAATCTCCGGCGCCAGTCGATTTCTGGCGTGCCTTTCTGGCGGCATCGGCGCAAAATGGCCCCTTCCCATGGAAGTCCTCATCCGCGATTCTGCCGAGAGCGGCTGCCTCCTCGGCGCCAAAATTATTGCCAGCGTGGTTCGGCAAAAGCCGAACGCGGTCCTCGGCCTTGCCACCGGGCGGACGCCGCTCCGGCTTTACCAGGAGCTCATTCGGATGCACCGCACCGAGGGCTTGGACTTCAGTGGGGTGACGACGTTCAATCTCGACGAGTACGTCGGGCTGCCGCCGGATCACGCGCAGTCGTATCGCCACTTCATGCAGGAGAATCTCTTCCAGCATATCAATATCGACGTCGCTCGGACCCACGTGCCGAACGGGGTGGCGCCGGATTTGCACGTCGAATGCCGTTCCTACGAAGAGAGGATCGCTGCCGCTGGTGGCATCGATATCCAGCTGCTCGGACTGGGGCGGAATGGCCACATCGGTTTCAATGAGCCCACGGGATCGTTGCGGTCTCGCACGTGGATCAAGATTCTTTCCGAGCAGACGTTGCGCGATAACAGCGAGGTGTTCGGGTCGGTCGAGGCCATGCCCAAACACGCGATTACGATGGGAGTGGGGACGATTCTCGATGCTCGCCGCTGCCTGCTGCTGGCTTTTGGCCCACCGAAAGTGCGCGCCGTGGAACGGATGATTGAAGGCCCGCTTTCGGCCATCTGCCCCGGCTCCGCGCTGCAGCTGCACCCGCGTGCCACCGTGATTCTCGACGAGACCTCCGCCGCCGGGCTGCATTACGCCGATCACTACCGTTGGATCGATCGGCATAAGTTCGACTGGCAGCGCCACGGATAAATCCTGTCGAGGAGCGTCTGCGCAACTGGGGCGTCGCTCTGCAACTTCCCCGCCGAGGGACTCGGTCGGAAATAAACGCTCAAATCTACTTGGGCTTGAGTCGCGATCCGGCGTTGCTGGCTCAGTCACCTATCGGAGATAGGCTCCGTCGCCCGCGCCTTGGCTGGCGACCCAATCCCGGCGCAGCTCTG
>Ga0163144_10004865_pt1 | contig 30089 bp, 24 predicted proteins | sample OliLak19BULKMAT1_FD_123175 | JGI IMG/M metagenome (GOLD analysis project Ga0163144, IMG submission 123175) | Freshwater microbial mat bacterial communities from Lake Vanda, McMurdo Dry Valleys, Antarctica - Oligotrophic Lake LV.19.BULKMAT1 | ecosystem: Environmental > Aquatic > Freshwater >...
ACCGCAGGGCTCGGTTATCTCTACAACCTGAAGCCGGAACTCGCGGCAAAGGTGCGAGAAGCGATGCTGACATTCGACTGGAAGGGCACACCGTTGGACGCCGAAATCAGCGTTGAGGGCCAGCCGACGAAGTTCCTCAAAGCGAACTACAAGGAACAGTGGTCATTGATTCGCCGGATCGACGACCAGTCGGGCACGGTGCATAAGGTGAAGGAATAGTTGGATTTCGTATTGATCCCGCGGCGTTTTGGCCCCTAAGTTGATGTACGCCCGATGAACGCTGAACGCCCTCGCCGTCTTCGCGCGCACCCACAACTTCGCCAGATGCTGCAGCGCGTCTCGTTGAAACGCAGCGACTTCATATTGCCCGTGTTCGTCCGCGAAGGTGTGAACGAACGGCGTGAAGTGACGTCGATGCCCGGCGTGTACCAGATGTCGGTCGATGTCGCGATGCGCTGGCTGACCGAACGGGCGGGGGAGGGATTTGGCGCGTTCCTTGTCTTTGGCGTCATCGATCGCGATAAGAAGGATGCGGTTGGCTCCGAAGCGTTAAATCCCGACAACATCGTCTGCCAACTGTTGCGAGCCGCGCGACATGCGAAGTTGCCCATGGCGGCGATCACCGACCTGTGTTTCTGCGAATACACTGACCACGGTCATTGCGGTGTGCTGAGCGGTGGCGTGGGCGTCGTAAAGAACGACGAGACGGTCGAACGACTCGTGAAGCAAGCCATTAACCACTCGGCTGCGGGCGCAACGACGGTCGCCCCCAGTGGCATGATGGACAACACCGTCGCAGCGCTGCGGTCGGGCCTCGATGCTGCGGGTTACGTCGACGTGTCGATCCTGTCCTACGCGGTGAAATACGCCAGCGCGTTCTACGGCCCGTTCCGTGACGCCGCCGACTCAGCGCCGTCGTTCGGTGACCGCCGGTCATATCAGATGGACCCCGCGCGCGGAGTTGATGAGGCCATTCGCGAGGCGAAGCTCGATGTTACCCAAGGCGCGGACATGGTGATGGTCAAGCCTGCCGGCGCATATCTCGACGTGCTGGCCGCGGTCCGGGCAAATGTCCAAGTGCCCGTCGTCGCTTATCAGGTGAGCGGTGAATACGCGATGCTCGAAGCCGCCGGGCGCAACGGTTGGCTCGATCACGATCGCGCGGTGCTGGAGTCACTTCTGTCGATCAGACGCGCGGGAGCAGACCTGATCATCACCTATTACGCAGAGCTGCTCGCCAAACTCTTGCCCTGACTGAATGCTAAGGCGTCGGTGGAGTCGCGGTCGTGCTCGGCTTGGTCGTGGGTGAATCGGCGACGGTGACCTTCAGCAACTGCAATGTGCTCGACGCCTCGAAAAAGCGAGGGATGCGCATCGCGGGCATGATCAATGTGTCGTTGTTGCGACTGAACGGCCCACCGCCACCTCCACCGGGTCCACCCGGTGCGCGGCGACTGTTCGGTCCACCACCGCCTGGTCGAAAGCGACCCAAAAGACCGCCACGATCATCCGGTTTCGGCGGTGGTGGGGCATCGGGACCCGCGTTGTCCACTGGCGCTGGGCTGGTTGGTGTGCGAGCCGGTTGCGTCGCGACAGTGGCGGCTGTGGCTTCGGGTTCGGTCCATGAGGTGAGGATTGTCGCGGTCAGACCGTTCTCGCGCAGACGATCCTGATATTCCGGTGTCGAGGCGGGCGTCAGGATTGCATAAACGTCGCGCCCACTCGCGATCGCGGTGTTGATCGTCGTCGCCTCTACTTTGGCAAGGTCGCTGGCGAGCTTGCCCTTGTAGAGTTCCTGGGACTTCTGGATGCGTGTCTTCTGGATCAGCACTGGGGTGTCGGCGTCATTGCCACCTTGCCCACCGGGCCCGATGCGCATGAGCATGCTTTGCCGAGCGCCACGGGGCGTGAATGCCGTTGCCGAAAACCACTCACCGTTGGCAGCGAACTGAAAGTGCATCAGCAATCGCGAGAAGACGCCGAGGTCCTCAGCGAACATCAAAGGGGGTGGTCCATCGTGCGACGGTCGGGCGGTTGGGGCGGCGTCGAAGAGCTTCTGCGTTGAAAAATCCAGGTTCGCGTTCAATTGCCGTAAGCGGCTGAGGTCATCCAGTGAGACGTAAACACCCACCGCTGCGACCATCGCCGTGAAGGCCGTCGCGCCGACATACGACCCGACCGTCGCGCGACCCCCAACGGCCGTTCCGTCCGACATCGCTGACACTGCGCCACGTGCCACCATCGCCACCAACCACACCGCCGACGCGATGGCAGCGGGGTAGACGGTCAGGAAAAACCGCAGGTAGGTCAGCCCCGGCATGTTCTGGCCCCAGTAATACGCGTTGTAGAGCAGGATCGACGGCACGAACCACGCCAGCATTACCACGCCAACCTTCCACCAGCGGGCGCTTGTCAGCATCAGCAACATGCCGAGTAATCCCAGTGGAAGCACGAAGAACAGGCCGTACAGATGCAGTTGCTGAACCGTGAACTGCCACTTGCTCGCAAACTGGGCCATCGTGAAGCCCGTGCTCTCGTTGGTCGTGTCGTAGCCGGTCCAGTGGCCCATCGTTATACGATTAAAGGCCAGCAGTATGACAAACGGCACGCACCATGCCAGCACGGGAACGCCCGCAACGAGCCACGACCGCCATTGCTTGAAATACACGGTCGTCAGCGCTGCCAGGCCGAGTGGCGCCAGCAGCAGTCCCTCGGTGTATCGCAGTGAGACTGTAAAGCCGATGCACAACCCGGCGACAATGCCCAGCCACACGCGCCCTGATCGCCACCAGTACATCAACGCCGCCATCCCGAGGACGGTGAACGCGGTCGCCGGCGCGTGACTGGACGGAACGAGCGAGAGGTGAAGGACGGACGGATTCGTTGCAAGTAGTATCGCTGCGAGCAAACCACAGACTGACCCTGCGATCGGTCTCACGCAGAAGAACATTCCCAATACTGCAATCGCGCCACAGATCGGGCTCACGTAATACGCCGCCGCCGACGAACCACCGATCCAGATCGCAATCGCGTTCAGGAGTGGGACCCCGACTGGATATTTCGGGTGAAACGACCCATCGGCCACCAATATCCACATGGGCCCGATGTACGCGAACGGTGACGACGGCTGCAGCGCCGGCGTTCCATGTTCGGCGAACTGCTTTCCGCCAACAAGGTAAGCGTTCTCGTCGATCCCGATGTCACCAGGACCAGGCGCGTAGTAGTGGTGGATGAAGAAAAAGAAACCTGTTGCAATCGCGATAGCTAAAGCGATGGTCGCGAACTGCAGCAGCCGCGATTCATTCGGCAGCGGGGTATCCAGGAGCCGTAACGCGGGTTCGGTACGCCCGGTAACCACTGAACTCATCTCGACCACAGCGATGTCATCACCCATGTCTTACCGCTCCGGGACGTACAACGAGGCTACGAGCAGATTATTACGATGGATGATAGGGAGTGCCGAGTGCCGAGTGCCGAGTGCCGAATGCCAAGCGCCAAATGAACGCGCGCTATCTCACTTGAAACTCGGCGCTCGCCCTTTCCTAGACCACGGTGTGCTGAGTCACGCGGCGCTCACGCTTGTCCATCGATCGCATGCGATTCACCGCGGCCAAGTAGGCCAGCGCGCTGGCTTCGAGAATGTCCGTGCTCACGCCACGACCACGCACCTTTTGACCGTTGTGGTCGAGCTCGACCTGCACTTCCCCTTGGGCTTCCTTACCACGCGTGACAGCGCGGATGCGGTAGTCGGTGAGCGCGACGCGCACGTTGGTCATCTTACCGATCGCCGAATAGATCGCGTCGACCGGACCATCTCCGATGCTGGCGTCGACGACCGTTTCACCATTGCTGTCGCGCAAGCTGATGGTGGCGGTGGGGATGGTGTTGCTGCCGGTCGTCACCTGCACGCCGACCAGTTCCCACAGGCCGGTCACGACCTCCAGTTGCTCGTCGATCAACGATTCGATGTCCTCGTCGAACACTTCCTTCTTCTTGTCGGCCAGCGTCTTGAACTTCACGAACGCTGCTTCGATCTGGGTATCGGTCACATCATAACCCAGCGTGGTAATGCGATCCTTGAACGCCGCCCGGCCGCTGTGCTTGCCCAGGACCAACGTGCCCTTGGGAATGCCGACGGTCGCGGGATTCATGATCTCGTAGGTCTCGCGATGCTTGAGCATGCCGTCCTGGTGGATGCCGGACTCGTGTGCAAACGCGTTCTGCCCGACGATCGCCTTGTTCCGCTGGACGGCTAAGCCTGTCAGTGTGCTGACCATTCGGCTGACGGGGAAGATCTTCGTGCTGTCGATCCGTGTGCCGATCTTAAAGTAGTCGGCCCGCGTTTTCAGCGCCATCACGATCTCTTCCAACGCTGCATTGCCAGCCCGCTCACCGATGCCGTTGATGGTGCACTCGATCTGCCGGGCGCCGTGCTGCATAGCGCTCAGTGAGTTGGCGACGGCCAATCCCAGGTCGTCGTGGCAGTGTGACGACAGGATGATGTTCCGCTCGCGCACGATCGGCAGCTTGGCGATGATGTGCGAAAAGATATTGCCGTACCCCTCGGGCGTTGCGTACCCAACGGTGTCGGGCAGGTTGATCGTCGTCGCGCCCGCTTCGATGGCGGCCTGCACGATCTCTTCCAGGAACTCCAATTCCGTCCGGCTGGCGTCCTCGGGGCTGAACTCGACGTCCGCCGTGTATTGCTTGGCCTGCTGAATGCTGGCAACGCTGATCTTGATGATCTCTTCCTTGCCCTTTCGCAGCTTGTGTTCGCGATGAATCTTCGATGTCGCGCAAAATACGTGAATGCGCGACGACTTGGCGCCCTTCACCGCCTCACCCGCTCGATCGATGTCCTTGGGCGTGCAGCGAGCCAGTCCGCAGACGGTCGCATTCTCGATCTCGCCAGCAATCTGCTTGACGCTTTCAAAGTCACCGTCGGAACTGATCGGGAAACCGGCCTCGATGACGTCGACGCCAAGCGCCTCGAGCTTCCAAGCGATCTCCAGCTTCTCAGCGGAGGTCAAAGTCGCGCCCGGCGATTGCTCGCCGTCACGCAGGGTGGTGTCGAATATGCGTACGGTGTCCATGGCAGGCTCCAGAACGGTAAGGATGAAGGATGAATGCTGAAGGATGAAAGGCAGACTTTCAATCCTTACGTGCTCTCCTCGATCCGGATTCCTCTCTCTACAAACGAAAAAACCCCGCGATCTCGATCGCGGGGCCTTTGGAATTTCATTCAGGCAACTGGTCCTACGATCGAGCGCGCGTTTTTCCAAGGCCCAGAAGGGCTTGGCGAAGCGGCGAAAGTCGAAGGGTCTGCTGCATATCTGGTTGTATTTAATCGGCTGGATCAGTGAAAGTCAATAGTTTCCGGAAATCCTCAGAATTTTCGATCCAAAAGCCGGTACTGAATGGCCTCGGCCAGGTGATGCTCGGCGATCGTGTCAACGCCTTCCAGATCGGCAATCGTGCGTGCGACCCGTCGAACCTTGTCATAGGCGCGGGCGCTCAAGCCCAGCTCGTCCATGGCTTGCTTCATCAGCAACAAGCAACTGTCGGACAGATTTGCCACGACATTCAGGCGCTTGGAATCCAATCGTGCGTTTGGCGCGGCGTCCTCAAACCGTTTCGCTTGAACCGCGCGGGCGGTGGCGACCTGATCGCGCATCGTTGCCGACGACGTGCCGGTCTGTTTGCCCGTTAACTCGCGATAGGAGACTGCAGGTACTTCGACATGCAGATCGATGCGGTCGAGCAGTGGCCCGCTCAACTTCGCCAGGTATTTGTCGCGGGCCTTGGCGTTCGTCGCGGCGAAACCACTGGCGGTGGGGTTCATCGCAGCGACGAGCATGAACCGCGCGGGAAGTTTAATGCTGCCGTGCACACGGGCGATGGTGACTTCTCCCCCTTCAAGCGGTTGGCGGAGCATTTCCAGCACGTAGCGTTGAAACTCGGGGAGCTCGTCGAGGAAGAGAATGCCGTGGTGCGCCAATGACACTTCACCCGGCCGTGGGATCGTGCCACCACCGATGAGGGCCTGAGCTGTTGCGCTGTGGTGGGGAGTGCGCACGGGGCGTTCGTCCATGAGCGCGACATCATTGGGCAGCAATCCCATCGCCGAATAAATCCGCGTTGTTTCGAGCGATTCCTGGCGCGACAGGGGTGGCAGAATGCCCGGGATCCGTTGGGCAAGCATCGTCTTGCCGGTACCCGGTGGGCCGACCATCAGCAAATTATGCGCGCCGGCAGCGGCGATCGTGATCGCCCGCTTCACGGCTTCCTGACCGCGCACCTCGGCGAAATCGAGTTGCGCCGATTTTTGGGAAGCGAGGTACGGTTCACCGTCAAGCTGGTAGGGCTCCAGTGGCAGCATCTCGTTCAGAAAGCTGACCGCTTGGCCGAGCGTTTTGACGGGATAGACCTCAATGCCCTCAACGACCGCGGCTTCGCGACCGTTCTCCTCGGGCAGGATCACACCGCGCAGTTTGCGTTCCTTGGCGAGCATGGCCAGCGACAGGCCACCCTTGATCTTGCGCAGCCGTCCGTCGAGCGCAAGTTCACCTGCGATCAGGAAATCCTTGTGAACGTCACTCTGGATGCTCTTGCTGGCGCGCAACAGACCGATCGCCATGGGCAGGTCGAGCGCTGGGCCGTCCTTCTTCACGTCGGCCGGCGCGAGGTTAATCATGATCCCGTTGCCAGGGAACGGGAAACCACTGTTGATGATTGCCCGGTGGACGCGTTCGACGCTCTCCTTCACTGCAGTCTGCGCCAGACCGACGATGGTGCTCTTTTCGAGCCCGCGTTGACTGATATCGACCTCGACCTCGCAGAGGTGGGCGTCGATGCCGATCAGGATGAAGCCATGGACTTTTGAGAGCAATCGATACGACCCCGTTTGAGCAAACTGAAGTATAAGCGGTTACTAGGGTTGACGCCAAACCCTGCTTGGCGGCGCAACGGGAGGATGTGGGTGAACGTTGCTTGCAAGTGGTGATATCTACAAGGAAACAGCCCTAACGCGCACCGACCTGAAATCCAAAACGATGGTTTTTTGCAATGAAGCAGGATTTGATGCGCGTCAGGGCATCGCGGTGCGCATCATGCGTGTAGAGGTAAGAGAGCGTAGGATCTGGCTTCGATCTGCAAAGCCGCAAGCGTTGACTGGGCTGATGTCCCAAATGTCTCAGAACGTCCCACTTTCGTCGATTTTCGCTTACCCAGCCCGCCATAACGCAACGAGCAAATAAATGCCTGCATCGAGCGTTGAAAGGTTTATCGCAGGGATATCAGGGCAGTCCTTGCGGGGAGGAACGATGATGCGTCAATGGTGGATTGGATTTTTCGTCTGGGGGCTTGCGCCGTTGGCTGGGGCAGCCGAGCCGAACCTCGTGGTGAACGGGGGGCTGGAAACGCGCGATGACAACGGTCGTGCCGCCGGTGTCGTGCTGACGGGTGCCGAGTACCGCTATCTAGGTGACGAGCGCCGCGACATGAGCAGTTGGGGTGTCGCGCTGGGATCGACTAAACAGACGTCCGGTGAAGTGTCGGTCGTCGTCCCGAACCTCGACACAACCACCGGACGCTGGTTCCGTTTCACCTTCCGCGGTCTGCCGCAGGCGAATTTCGCCGTGAAGAACGATGACCTGTACATGAAGGTCAGCTTCTTCGGTGAAGGGGGCAAGGTCAGTTTCGACTCCAAGACGCGCAAGATTTATGACCAAGTTGAAGTCGCCCGGGAAGACCTCGCCATCAACGGCATTCGCGGCAAGGGTGGCGCTGAAGTCTGGCGGACGTACCAACTCGATTTCATGGTGCCGTTTGCGCAGGTCGACCAACTACAGTTGGCTGTCGGCTTTGGTCATGGTTCTGCAACGAAGACGAACCAGTCCGCATTCTTCGTCGACGATCTGAGCCTCGTTCCGATCCCCGACCCGACCGGCATTCATTCGACCACCCAGCCGACCCGCGTCGCGCCCGATCGCGAGTTACTGCCACTTGGTGGCCGATGGTTTTACTGGCCAAAAGCGGGTGAGAAGTCTGCGCCCAAAACGTTCACCAGCGCCAATGCCGACCGCCTTCTGTATCGCGATGACCGCTATTCAGCGCCGTTCGCGGGTAACACGTCGGCGTGGATGCGGGTCGGTAACATGGATTTGTCCGGTGATGTGCTGACGAAGGACCGACTCGTCCAAGACAACGTCGTCATCACGTTCGACGGTAACACGATGGTCATAAAATCGCACGGCATTCCGAACCATCCAACCGGTCGATTCCCGGAACAGGGGTTCGGCAATCCGAGCTACATCGAAGAGCAGCGTGGCACGTTCTATATCGCGCTGAACCCGCGCGAGAATAAGACGAAGTTGACGACGACGAAGGATAACTCAAACAACGCGCTGCACATGGGCCCGATCGGTGTGGCAATCAACGGTGTAGTTTTTTTCAACCCGTTCGATATGGGCAACACGGTTGCCGTCGACATGATGGACCCCTGCTGCGGGCACCCCAATCAGGACGGGCAGTATCACTATCACAAGTATCCGATCTGCGTGAACACACCTTGGGCCGACGAGGGGCAGGCGCATTCACCACTGTTGGGTTGGGCGTTTGACGGCTATCCGCTCTACGGGCCTTACGAGCGCAAGGACGTGATGGCTAAGGATGTGAAAGGAGCGGGGTCGCTCAACGCATTCAACGCCCACTACGACGAGCAGCGTGGCTGGCATTACCACGTGACGCCAGGTCAGTTTCCGTATCTCATCGGTGGCTTCTGGGGCGTCGAAGACGATCGCAATCGTCGGCGGGGTGGACCGGGTGGGGGACGCGGTGGGCCTGATGGAGGTCCACCCGAACGACGGGGTGGCATTGGTCGACCAGACGGTCCACCACCCCCGTTTGGTGGGGAAGGTCCGCGTCGACCGAGACCTTGAGTGGGTTGGAAATGCGAGACGGGCTCACCAAAGGTGAGACCGCCGACAGGCGACCCCACGACCGTCAGCGGACTCACCTTTGGTGAGCCCGTTTTCCAATCATGCAAGCGCCCTAAGCGGCCTTGGGGGGTGTATACAGCTTAATGCAGTTACGGTTGTTGTTCTTCGCGTCGTATAGCGCTGCGTCGGCGGCGGCGAGGATGGCGGGGAGGGTCAGGACCGACGGTTTGGTCCGCTCGGCGACACCGATGCTCAGCGTCGGTTGGCTATCGAGCTTGGCGATCGCGTCACTGAAGTCGACGGCCATATAGGCCTGACGCAGTTTCTGCACAACTTGGTGGGCCTGTTCAATGGGCGTCTGCGGTAGCGCGATGCAGAACTCGTCACCCCCGTAACGAAACGCCAGGTCGGTCTTGCGGAGCGTGATGCGTACGCACTCGGCGAACGACTTGAGCATGTGATCACCGGCGGCGTGACCGTGCTGGTCGTTCACTTCCTTGAACTTATCCATGTCGATCATCACGATCGACAACGCATGCCCATGACGTTCCGACAGCGCAACCTCGCGCTGCAACAGGCTTTCCATCGACCGGCGGTTGTACAGGCCCGTCAGCACGTCCGTCATGCTCTGCTTCTCGGCCTCGGCCAGGTGGTGGAGTGACACGAGCGTCGACTGGGCGGTGTTCACGTATGTCTGGGCCAGTTGCCTGCGGTCGTCGGTCCACTCCTGACCGATCGGCAGCAACATGTGCGCGACGCACTGGCTTTTGCGGATGTTGAACGGAATGCAGTACGCAGGGTGTGCCGGGGGGAGGGACAGAACGTTGTCGATCGCACAACGAATGGGGGAGTTCGCACAGGCAAACAACTTCGGCAGGTTCTGACGCAGACACGGGCAGACACTCGGATCGACATCCCCGACGATGCGCTCTGCGATCAGGAGGTCGGTGGGGTACGACGCCTTCACCTGCGTCGCGGGCGCTTGCTCTGCATCGACGGCGAGAATCACCAGTCCCGCCAGGCCCAGTTCGGCCTGCAGGAAGAAACAGAGCGTGTTGAACACCTGCTCTGCCCGACCAGCGCCTTGGATCGTCTGTGAGAACTCTAACAGACGATCAACGGTCTGCGTTCGGACTGCTAGCACTTGTTTGGCGTCACTGCTGCCGGCTTGGACGGTTCGCAGTTGGGAGACCATGCTGCGAAAGGTGTCGTTCAGTTGGCCCATCTCACGGTTGGAAGGGTGTGAAAGTGGCTCGACGTCGAGCTGGCCGGACATGACGTTCAGCATCGCTTGTCGCAATGCGAACAGCGGACGCAACAGTCGACCGACGACGAAGGTCATCACGAGTGTCGCGACCATGCCCGCAATCAGCATCGCCAATAGCACACGGGTTCGAAGGAGCGCCGAGCCATCACCACTCGTCATCAAAACGACCGTCGCGGTAATCGCGCAGAGCAACGTACCTGTCGCGCAGACCGCGACCAACTGCCATCGCAGCGAGGCCGTTCGAGCCATGGTTGCTAACTTTGTCATCATTGAACTGAGCATCGCCAGTCCTTGCCGGTGTAATCGTCATAGTCGGTATCGACAGAAAGTCGGGAGCGCTGTAATTGAGCATTTTTGGGCGAAAAACGGGGGTCCGGTAACATTGAGAACTGTGCAATTGTTTGAAAACAAGGCTGGCAATGCCTACAGTGTGGTCATGTCCGAAGGGCAACCGCCTATTTCGCAAGCAGCCGCAGTTCGAGCCGATCAAGAATTGGCCGTTCTGACCGAGATTGGTCAGATCCTTTCGTCCACCCTCCAGTTGCGTGAGGCGTTCGGGCGAATCATGCAAATCATTAGCGACAAGCTGGATATGCATCGCGGGGCCTTGGTCTTGCTTGACGAATCGACCGGGCGGTTGCGCACCGAGTCAGCGGTGGGTATGACGCCGGACGAGATCGATCGGGGGAAATATGCCCTCGGTGAAGGCATCACGGGCAACGTCGTGGCAACGGGGCGCGCCCGGGTGATCGCAGACTTACGACAAGAACCTGACTTTCTCAATCGGACCGGTCGGTTGAACTACGACAACGCCGGCGCCGTCGCGATCAGTTTCTTCTGCGTGCCGATCAAAATCGAAAACCGCACTGCGGGTGCCTTGTCCGTTGACAAGCCATTCATTGACGAAGGCCAGTTAAGCAGTGACCGAGCGTTCCTGGAAATCATCGCGGCCTTCCTGGCTCAAGCGATCCAGATCAACCGCATGGTCATGCGGCAGAAGGAAGAGCTGCTGGAAGAGAACGCCCAGCTGCGCGCCCAGGTGCGCGACCGCTATAAGTTTGAAAACATCATCGGGGACAGCCCTGCGATGCACGAGGTCTTCGCGACCGTCGGCCAGGTGGCCAACAGCCGGGCGACTGTGTTACTGCTGGGTGAGACGGGCACCGGTAAGGAAATGATCGCCAAAGCGATCCACTACAACAGCCCGCGCAAGGATAAACCGTTCGTTCGCGTGAACTGTGGCGCCCTGACCGGCACACTGCTCGAAAGCGAGCTCTTCGGTCACGTGAAGGGGAGCTTCACCGGCGCTATCCGCGATAAAATGGGCCGCTTCGAGGCCGCCGACTCGGGGACGATCTTCCTCGACGAAATCGGCACCATGGAACCGCAACTGCAGGTCAAACTGCTGCGCGTGCTGCAGGAACGTGAGTTCGAGCGTGTGGGAGACACGCAGGTCGTCAAAGTCGACGTGCGAGTGATCGCTGCGACCAACGTCGACCTGCAGGAGATGGTCGCCAAGAGCAACTTCCGTGAGGACTTGTTCTATCGTTTGAACGTCGTCAGCATCTACCTGCCACCGTTGCGCAATCGTCGTGAAGACGTGCCACGGTTGATTGATTACTTCCTGGATAAGTACAACGCGGTCAACGACCGTCGGCTGCGTCGCATCAGCCGGGAGATGCTCAACGTCCTGCTGCGCTATCCTTGGCCGGGGAATGTGCGTGAGCTGGAAAACGCGATTGAACGCGCCGTCGTACTCAGCAATGACGAGGACTTCACCGAGGAACTGCTCCCGCTAAGCGTCCGCATGTTCGCGGCGCAACGGCGGACAAACCAGAGCACTGAATCGATCGAGGCCCTGACCAAACGCCTCTCCGAACAGGCTATCAGTGACTACGAGATGCGCGAAGGTGAAATTTACCAACTCGTCATCGACCAGATTGAACACGCCCTCATCGACCGCGCCCTCGCCAAGTGCGGCGGTGTGAAGACCAAAGCCGCGGACTTCCTCGGCATTAACCGCAATACGCTCAATAAGAAGGTCAAAGAACTCGGCATCGAAGCAGTCGACTAAAACACGCGCAGTCGGCGGAATTGGCTGAAAACGCGATGAAGCGCAGGAAACCGCTAAGGGGGAATTTAGATAGCGAATTTTTCCTGCTCTTTTGCGCGTGTCCTTGGTCCCTTTGCGCCTTAGCGTCCTCACCCATCTTGGGCCCCTGTTTCATATCCCCTGAAAACTCGACTTCTCGAAATCGGTGATTATAGTTTCAGTACCCTCTGAAAGGTGGATATATGGTGATGGCACTCGAGAAACCGACGGCAGTGGACCCCGATCAGCAGTTGCAACTGGCTCAGGACCTCTTCATCCGTCGATTTGGTGAGATGGGACAGACTTGGGGGATCAACCGGACGATGGCGGAGATTCACGCATTTCTCTACATCACGGCCGACCCGAAATGCACGGACGACGTGATGGAACGCCTGAACATCAGTCGCGGTAATGCAAGCATGAGCCTGCGCGCGCTGTGCGACTGGGGCATCATCCGCAGGATGCACCGCCGTGGTGAGCGGCGCGAGTATTTCGAAAGCCTCGCCGACGTCTGGGAGATGTTCTCCATCATCGCCGCCGAGCGCAAGCGCCGCGAGCTAGACCCCGTCCTTGAAGCGCTGCAGACCTGCCGCAAGATGCTCGACGAGGAGACGATCGGCAAAGCCGCCAAGGACCACCCCATCAGCGCCACGCGCGCCCGCTTAGACGACATGCAGCAGTTCATGGACGTTACGCACAAGATTTTTCAGCAGTTCATCGGCAACAGCAAAGCCGGACTGTCACGGATCGTGCGCGTTCTGCTCAAGGCGCTGTAATCGTTAACTGCGCCTCTCCGATACTCCGGGAGAGGTTGGGTGGGGGTGGTTTCGAATGACGAAAACCCTTCGCCGCTCGAGATCACTCTCACTTTTGACCTTTCCCTTGCGTATAAGGGAGAGGGGCCGGACAAATGCGATTCCTTTTCAAACCTACTGTTGCGGGATGTAACTTTGAACGACCGCCGAGCTGATCGGAACGCCTTCGGGAACGAAGTTGAAACTGAAGCTGTTTTCGTCCTCGCGCGAGTTGTAGTTGGTGCTGAGCTGTAGATAGAACTTGTCGAACTTGCGGGTCAGGGTGATGGCGGTGTTTACGTTTCCACTGTCCTGACCGAAGTCGTAGCTCTGGTTGACCGACAATCGATATTTCGGCGTCAGCTGATAGTCGGCCGCGATCGTGGCGATCTGTGAGTCGAAGGGCTGAATGAATCGATAACCGAGGTAGTAGCGAAGCCGCTCGTTCCGCTGGACGTTCAGACCGATCGACGTCGTCGCCAGCTGGCCGACTTCCAGGTTGTACTGCATGTCACCGATGATGACCGTGCTGTCGCTGAGCCGCCAGGTGCCGTCGATGTTCATACTGTCGCGCGGGATGGACGATTCGGGGATGGATGGGAAAAACGCCCCGCGAAAATCCTGTGGTGGGATAACCGCCAGCGGTTGACCCTGAAAGATCGTCGCCTGTTCCGGGCGGTTGCCGTAGAACACAAACTCCGTGTTGAGCGTGAAGACGTCGGAACTGTGCCATCGGCCTGGTCCGCCACGCTTGGTCTGCCAGCGTTGGCGCAACGACAACTGCACCGCATTGATGTCGTGGATGTCGTCAATCGGTTCTTCGAATACGTAGACGTCGTTGCGCTCGGTGCTCTGGTAACCGGCGAACATGTGCAGTTCGGGTTGGATGACGTGCCGCAATCGGTGGATGTCGAGCAGGTCGCTGTAGGCTTTGTCGTTCACGCTCCAGAACGCCGTCGTGAACCGAGCCCCGACGCCACCATAGACCCGCTGTTCAACGCCTCCGTCCGTCCCCTCGGAATACGGTGTATAACGGCCCACCACGTACGGAACGGCTTTCACCTGCCCGAGGCTGAACGGGAACGTCACCTCCTGCCGAAAATCGCCTCGATAAACGGGGTCTTCGGCGATGCCTGTGATGCCGAGTGATGGAATGCCAGGCGTCGACTGGCCGGCGATAAAGCCCTGCTCGGCGAGTGTTGCGTCGCTCGTGCGCATGTGCAAACCGGCGACCGAGTTGTCACTGTAGAACGTCGCTGCGTTGCCGAGGCCCGCGCCGATCAGGTGATAGCTGAGTTCGGGCAGCTTCTCGACTTCAAACTGCTCTTGCTGCAGGTCCGCCGTCGTGACGACACTGTTGGGTTGGCCACTGACGAGAAACGTGAACGCCTCGTTGTTCTGCTGCCGCTTCAGATAGAGGGACGACTCGCGCGAGTAGCCGGTGTCGAACTCGTCCTCGTAGTATTGCCAGCTTTCGAGGAACGTCGCGTCCGACACATACCAGGACTGCAGTTGTAACTGCCAGCCATCGGGGAAGAAGTGCTGATGGCGGAAGCCCGCGACGCCTCTGATGTCTTTGTAACCGGGGTCGACCGCCGACCGACCCGAACCAAGAATGTCGACACCGTGCTCGTAGAGGAAATAGGCGTCGTACTCTCCCAGAAAGTCGACCGGACTGCGCTCGGTCTCGCTGACAAACCCACCTCTGTAGTCACCGAATAACCCACCCGCGGGCCCGCGCTTGTCGAAGTAATCGAGCCGATACTGTGCATCCAGCCCGCGTGGCGATTCAGCGCCAACCGTTTCGAACAGGCCCCAGCTTGTCTTCACGCCCAAGCCGTAGATGTCACCCGTCGTCACGGTCGCGTCACGGATCGGCGCACCGCGCCCGGTTACCTGTCCACCGGCGACGGGCAGGTAGAACAACGGCACACCGAGGAATTTGAACCGTGGGTTGATGGCGCGGAATGACGTGGGCGCGTCTTCACCACCGGTCGCGCCCGCGGCGTTCTGGTGGACGTAGATCTTGCTCGCCTCAATCGCGAACGACGGGCGGTAGAACTGGCTGGTCGTCAGTTGCACACCCTGGGCTTCAAACTTGCCCTCGGAGACTTGCTTGAGCGTGCGAGCGCGCAGGACGAAGGGCATGCCGGACTTGAGGTCCTCTGTGTGCAGCACCGCCTGCGTGAGGACTGCGGTCCGGTCGGCCATGCGGAAGTAGGCGCTGTGCGCACTCATCCGCTGTTCGCCCATGCGGGTGACTGTCGTCGGTGGAACGTAGAGGATGCGCACATCCCCTTCAAGGTAGACGCTTTCCATCGCGGAATCGGCCCCTTCAAGTGAAGGGGTCGGGTCGCCGGCGCGCGTTCTGAGGTTCGTAAATGCAACGGCGCGATCGGCCATCAGTTCGGCGTATGCGCCGTCGGGCCAACGGTAGAAAATGTGCACCCCGCGCAGCGCATACGCAGCCCGGTCGTCGCCCGTGGGTGCGGGGGTCAGTGAGTCGTATTTGAATCGTACTGACGACCCGGGGGGCATCAGCGCAGCCAATGGATCGCGCTGGGGAGCGCGAACCGGCACGTTGGCTGGTAGGGTCGACGCGATCGGTTGCGTCGCCAGCACCTGCGGCAATGTTTGTGGTTCCTCGCGCAACGCCAGAGCGGCTTGATAGAGTGGTGACGTGCTATCGTCGCGCGCGACGCGCTGCTGGGCTTCAAACCGAATGTTACCACGCGCCAGCGTCGTCGCGTACAGAGAATTACCACTGCGCACCGCGCCGGTGGACTCGATCTGGGCGTTGCCGATCAGCGCAATGCCCGCCCGCTGTGCGTCGGAGAACCCTTCGGCGGGTTCCAGCCAGACGACGGCGTTGTCGGCGCGAAGGACCGAGTCATCCGTGCGAATGACAACCGGCCCGGTGATCGTGATGACATTGGTCGCGCCGTCCTGCCAACTGTGGACGACGGAAGCGTTGACCTGAAATCCGGGCGTTTCGATGGCCGGTATTGTGCTGGCCGGCGCGAGTTGTCCGCGCGCCGTCGCCGACACGCAAACTGCGACCGATGCTGCAGCGAACCACACGCGCCAATGCAAACGACGGACTCCTTCCCGACGACCCTCCCACCACGGTGGTGAGACGAGCGCGGCATTATAGAGGCGTCGGGTGTCGATGCAATTTACACCGTCCACTCCCAGGAAGGCGCGACGGTACCAACCGCACGACGACACATCCAATGGAGGTCGCGACTATCGGCGTAGTGAAGTAGAGGTCGTGGGTCAGACAGTGCCTAGCACTTCACCTTCACGTAACCGTCGCGTTACAGGTTCCACCGGGAACTCGAGTCTAGTGCGACAAGGGTGTAGAGATGACTACTTCTTGAAGAACGTCTTCCCCTTCGAATTGAACTTGCTCAGGCGATTATTGACATAAAGCCCCTCAAGCAGGAACTCACCCACAGCCGCCAAGGTGGCGTTGTTGCCTGCATCGAGCTGAAACTCTTTAGCCAGACCCTGTGCCGCTTGCGGCAGGCCCTTGATCGCTTTCATATTCGCGACGAATTCGTCAGCGCTCAGGTCGTCACCGGCGGGGAAGGTAAGGTTCCCCTTGAACTGCTCGCTGATCGCTTCGTATTCTTCAAAATCAGCGTAACGGTTGAAGACCGTCTTCACTGCTTCGCCGACGAGCGATTTGATCAGCTTGTCTTCAGCGGCGTCTTCCTCAGCGAGCGTCATTTCGATCTTGCCACGACAACTGGCCACGAGCGAGTTCAGGTCGCAGATGCGCGGGACGACGTGTGACTCACCCGTGAGAATGCCACGCCGCTCGGCATTGCTGACGGCGACCTCCATGTTGGCGATGCTCGTCCGGACCGATACGCCCGACGCCTGACTGACGTGCGGACTGTTGCGGGCCAGGCGCACGACCTCTTCAATCGTCTCTGACATGAAGGGTGGCATGTCGACCCGCACTCCGCTCGTCGAGCCGTTCTGCGATCGGTCAAGCCACGCGTTGTCCTGGGTGATCTGAATGCCCTCGGCGACCGTCTCGGGGTAGTGCGTGCGGATGACGCTGCCGATTCGATCCTTCAACGGCGTAACGATGCGACCACGGTTGGTATAGTCCTCGGGGTTGGCGCTGAAGACAAGACAGACGTCGAGGTCCAACCGAATCGGATAGCCGCGAATCTGGATGTCGCGCTCTTCAAGCACGTTGAACAGACCCACCTGAATGCGCGGCGCAAGGTCTGGCAGTTCGTTGATCGCAAAGATACCGCGGTTCGACCGCGGTATGAGCCCGTAATGCATGGTCGATTCGTCGGACAGATATCGCCCCTCGGCGTGCTTGACCAAGTCGATTTCGCCAATCAGGTCCGCAATTGTCACGTCGGGCGTCGCGAGCTTTTCACTGTATCGATTCGAACGATGAACCCACTCGATCTTCGTGTCGTCACCATTGTCGGCGACCAGGCGCTTGCCGGTCTTGGTGCTGGGGGCAATGGGGTCGTCGTTGATTTCGGTGCCTGCGATGACGGGGATCCACTCATCGAGCAGGGTCGGAAGCAGGCGCAGGATGCGCGTCTTGGCTTGTCCGCGTAAACCGAGGAACAGCATGTCGTGCTTGGCAAGGATGCCGTTAACCACCTGAGGGATAACCGAATCTCGATATCCCACGATGCCAGGAAAAAGTTCCTCGCCCGATCGCAGTTTCGCGATCAGGTTGCGACGAAGTTCGTCCTTGACCGAACTGGGCTTGTAGCCGGTGGCCTTCAACTGTCCGAGCGTTGCGGGAGAGGGATGTGGCATGGGCGTGATGGTCTCCAATGTGTAACGTGGGATGGTAGGGGAGGTGGGGCGGGAGAATCTAATGAAATTGCTAACAAATCGAATGGCGGGACAGCCAGCCACTGAAGTGGCTAGCCGCAGTGGGATCATTCCGGACCGACGTCTTTAGCGCGTTTCCCCGCCTCGGCCCAGGCGTCAACGTACTTTGTCTGTGTACGGGGCGCTTTCGGGCCCGGCAGGAAGAACCGATGCACTTTGAACATCAGTACGAGGCCGCAAAACAGGATGACGAGTAATATCGACAGCACGAGCGCCGCCTCGGCGCGCAGGTGCGCGCGGGCCGGTTGCGTGGCGGACTGCGATGCGGACAGTGCTGGGAGCAGGTAGTAATTTGAGACGAACACGATCAGGAGCGCAAAGAAGACGAGGAAGAACAATGCCGGCCAGAACGTGAACGCGCGGCGATGGGGCACAAAATGATTATACGCTTTGTCCACCCGCGCCCACGTACCAATATTTCACGCGGATCGCGAGATTGATCATCCACATGATGATGTTCCCACACCCCAGCACGATCGAGACGATCGAACTCCACTTGGCGGTGTTGGAGATCGCAACCGGCGCACGCAGGACGTTTCGCGCCGTCAGGATCGCGATCACACCCGCGACGATCGGCAGGCAGTACATCAGCGCGAACATCAGCGCGACGGCGGCTCGGTACTCGTAATGCGGTTGGGTGTCGACCGCAAAGGCCTGCTGATTGGCGCGGGGGCTGGTGGGGTCGTAGTTTTCTCTCATCGTACCTGGCTCGTGGTGGTCGTCGTTATCGCGGTCTTCGAGTGCCGGTTTACCACTTCAGTTCCGATCTGGCGTCGATGGGGTGCGCCGCCTGCAGGTCCCGCACGAGTTGTATTTCCTCGGGCGTCAGATTTTTCGGCACGATGACCTTGATGACGACGTGCTGGTCGCCTTTATCGGTGCCGCGGAAGAAACCGCGTTCTTTGATGCGCAACTTCGCGCCGCTGTTGGTGCCGGGTGGGATGGTCAGCGTGACGGAACCTTCGAGCGTCGGCACTTCGACCTTCGTGCCCAGTAACGCTTCGTACACGCTGATGGGCAGATCGATCAGGATGTCGAGCCCCTCACGGCGGTAGTATGCGTGCGGGCGAATGGTCGTGACGATGTACAGGTCTCCACCCGTGCCGTTGTCTGATTGCCGACCGCGCCCCTTGATGCGTACCCGACTGCCGTCCTTCACGCCGGGTGGGATCTTGACGTCGATCGTTTCAAGCCGGCCGTCCCTATTGATCTGCAACGGCAGCGTGATGCCGCGGGCGGCTTGCTCGAACGTGAGCGTAACCGGGTGTTCGATATCGGCCACCGGTTGCTCGCGCGGTACGCGACCACCGGTCGGTCCTGCGCCACGACCGGCGCCACCACCGAACATCTGTTCGAAGACGCTCGAAAAGTCTGCGTTGCTTGCGCCACCCGCGTTGCCACCCATTCCACCAAAACCAAAGTCCTCCGCAGTCGTGCGGCGGCCACCACCGGCGCGGCGCCCGGACTGCTGCGCCCTGCGGAAGGCTTCAAACGGGTCGGGCCCACCACCACCCCCCGCGCCGGCGTCGACACCGGCGTGACCAAACTGGTCGTAGTTCTGGCGCTTGGTCGTGTCCGACAGCACGTCGTACGCTTCCTGCACTTCCTTGAACTGGTCGGACGCCTTGGGATTATCGCGGTTCACGTCGGGGTGATATTTCCGAACGAGTTTGCGGTGCGCCTTCTTGATTTCGTCCGCCAATGCAGTGCGGGGGACGCCTAGGATGTCGTAGTAGTCGCGTTTGGCCATAAATCTCTGACGAACGTAAAGAACGCCAATATTAGCATGACGTTCGCAGGATGAAACGGTTCGCGCAGGAGGTCGCCATGAGTTTTGAAGCGTGCACGTTGCCAGGATCGCGGGACGAAGGCGAGGAAGCGATGATCCGCCGGATGCTCGCTGCCGAGCGAATCGCCATCGTCGGGCTGAGTGACAAGCCCGGGCGAGCGAGCTATATGATCGGACAATACCTTAAAGGGCTTGGTAAGACGATCATCCCTGTCAACCCACAGTTTCAGACCGCGCTGGGGCTGAAGTGCTACGCGACGCTCGCGCAGGCACCCGGGCCGATCGACCTCGTGAACGTCTTTCGCAAAAGCGAGTTCTGTGCAGACGTTGCCCGCGACGCGGTGGCGGTGGGGGCCAAGGGTGTCTGGTTGCAGTCGGGGATTACAAACGACGAGGCCCGTCAGGCTGCGCGCAAAGCCGGTCTCGATTACGTGGAAGACCGGTGCATCATGGTCGAACACAGCTATCGCAGCCGCTAAATTCTCAGGTTTATTCCTTAATTTTCCCGATTAAAACGACATCCACTTGAATCGGTACTACAGCAGTCCTATATTCAACAGGACCAACCGATGGCGACACTCTCTTTTAGCCGCACAACTGACTATGCCCTTATCGCGATGGCGTTCCTCGCCGAGCGGTCGGGGGTGTGGTCGTCGCAAAAAGTGGCCGACCAGACCCGACTTCCGGCGTCGCTGCTGGCGAAGATCTTTAAGACGCTTCAGCAGCACGACTGGGTGGTGAGCTCCCGAGGCGTAAATGGTGGCTACCGGTTGGCGATTGATCTGCAGACTGTTTCGCTGTTGCAACTGGTGACGGTGCTTGAGTCCGTAGAGCCGTGCCGGTGTCCTGAGGAAGAGATCGGTGATTATCCGTCGGCCCCACCACTGGTGGCGCTGAAGGGTCGGCTGCATAAGTTTTTGACGGATGTGAAATTGTCAGAACTGTGTCTGCCGGGTCGTCGGATCGACGTGCCGAGCGATGCGATTCGAATTGGGAATAAACAACAGAAAGTCAGCGCTTCCGCAGTAGCGGGCGCATAGGATGACACGAGTTAGGGTCAAGTAAGACACGATTTAGAGAAAAGGAACTTCAACATGATTCTGCTTTCCGAAACTGCCGCCAAAGAGATCAAGAAGATCATCGCCGAACAGGGCCTGCCCGATGGCGCGACCCGCCTGCGCGTAGGGGTTAAGGGTGGTGGTTGCAGCGGGTTCAGCTACATGCTCGATTTGACGGAAGAGCCCAAGAGCGACGTTGACGAAGAGCTCGAAAGCCAAGGCGTGAAGATCCTTGTGGACATGAAGAGCCACCTTTATCTCGACGGTGTCGAGATCGACTTCAAAGACGAAGTCATGGGCCGTGGGTTCGTCTTCAAGAACCCCAACGCCACCAGCAGTTGCGGCTGCGGTTCGAGCTTCTCGGCGTAAGTCGCCGAACGCGGGAGCCACGAAGGCGCGAAGGGACGAAGGAGGCCACGAAGGAATTCGTTTTGGTCTTCGCTTCGTGTTCTCTTTGTCTCTTCTTGGCTTTGTGACTCCCTGATCCTGCAATAGTGAGTTGTTATGCCTACCGAAACCACAGAAATCGAATCGCTGGCCAACCAGGAATATAAGTGGGGCTTCGTCAGTGATATCGAAGCTGACTCGGCTCCTCCTGGGTTGAATGAAGACACGATCCGTTTCATCAGCGCTAAGAAAGGCGAGCCCCAGTGGCTGCTCGACTGGCGTCTGAAGGCCTATCGCCACTGGCTGACGATGGAACAGCCCAACTGGCCTTTCCTGCCCTATGGCTATGGTCCGATCGACTACCAGGGCACCATCTACTATTCGGCCCCGAAGCCGAAGCTGAAGAGCCTCGATGAGGTCGATCCCGACATTCTCGCGACGTATGACAAGCTGGGCATTCCGATTAACGAGCGCAAAGCATTGCTCGGTATCGAAGAGTCCGGCGACACACCGATGGCCGTCGATGCGGTCTTTGACAGTGTTTCGGTCGTGACGACGTTCAAAAAAGCCTTGGCCGAGAAGGGCATCATCTTCTGCGGTTTCAGTGACGCCGTGAAGGAACACCCCGAGCTCGTACGCAAGTATCTCGGCAGCGTGGTTCCCTACAGCGACAACTACTTCGCGACTCTGAACTGCGCTGTCTTCACCGATGGGTCGTTCGTCTACATCCCCAAGGGCGTGAAGTGCCCGATGGAATTGTCGACCTATTTCCGCATCAATGCGAAGAACACCGGCCAGTTCGAGCGCACGCTGATCATCGCCGAGGAAGGCGCGAGCGTCAGCTACCTGGAAGGTTGCACCGCCCCCCAGCGAGACGAAAACCAGTTGCACGCCGCGGTCGTCGAACTCGTGGCGATGGACAATGCGACGATCAAGTACAGCACAATTCAGAACTGGTACCCAGGCGATAAGAAGACCGGCAAGGGTGGCATCTACAACTTCGTCACGAAGCGTGCCGCGTGCCGGGGTGTGAACAGCAAGGTCTCTTGGACGCAGGTCGAAACGGGCTCTGCGATCACGTGGAAGTACCCCTCGTGCATCCTGCAGGGTGACAACAGCGTCGGTGAGTTCTACAGCGTTGCCCTGACCAACGGACGCCAGCAGGCAGACACCGGCACGAAGATGATCCACATCGGGAAGAACACTCGATCGACAATCGTCAGCAAGGGCATCAGCGCCGGTGAAGGCCAGAACACCTATCGGGGGCTGGTGAAGATTCTGAAAGCATCCGAAAACGCCCGCAATTACACGCAGTGCGACAGCCTGCTGATCGGTGACCAGTGTGGCGCCCACACTACGCCTTACATCGAGGTGCGCAACACCACGAGCAAGGTCGAACATGAGGCCAGCACCAGCAAAATTGGTGAAGACCAGCTCTTCTACTGCAAGACTCGCGGCATCGCGCTAGAAGACGCGATCAGCATGATCGTCAGCGGCTTCTGCAAAGAAGTCTTCGCAGAGCTTCCGATGGAGTTCGCGGTAGAAGCGAAGAAGCTGCTAGGGGTGAGTTTGGAAGGCAGCGTTGGGTAACGTATGCCCAAAAAAGTGCGCGAGTTAAAGGCGGCGCTTGCCCGTGCGGGCTGGATATTGATGGCCGGTGGTAGCAAGGGCAGCCATACAAAGTGGACGCACCCGCGAGTCGCGCGGAAATTAACCTTGTCCGGCAACGACGGTCAGGACGTGAATCGTAAGCAGGAACGCGACGTCGAGAACGCCCTGCGCGAAGCCAAGGGAGACAGCCAACATGGCCGCTAATTCATCAACTCCACGGTACGCGGTGGTCATCCAGTGGTCTGAGGAGGACGGCACGTACGTCGCATCCTTGCCCGAATGGGGACCGTATTGCAAAGCACACGGCTCGACCTACGAAGAAGCGGCTAAAAATGCGCGTGAAGTGCTTGAGTTGTTGATGGAGGATGAGAACGGCGTCCCGGTCCAGTTGCCGGCACCTAAGTTGTTCCATTATCCCGGCGCCGACGTCGTCGATCTGCCTGAGAATTCCGTCGGTCCGCAGAAGGACGCGACTTCCGTTCAAGTTCGTCAGACTGCTTAAGAAAGAACCGAATATGGCATTGCTTGAAATCAAGAATCTCGAAGCCGGCATTAAGGATCGGCAGATCCTCAAGGGTGTGAACCTCACGATCAAGGCCGGTGAAGTCCACGCGATTATGGGCAAGAACGGCAGTGGCAAGAGCACACTGGCCAACGTCATCGCGGGTCGTGAGACATACGAAGTGATCAGCGGCAGCATCACGTACGATGGCAAGGACCTGCTGGATTTGTCGGCAGAGGAACGGGCACGTGAAGGCGTCTTCCTGGCGTTTCAGTATCCGGTCGAAATTCCCGGCGTTAGCACGAGCTATTTCCTCAAGGCTGCCGTTAACGCGGTCCGCAAGCACAAGGGTGAGCCCGAGCTGGACGCCATGCAGTTTCTGAAGCTCGTTCGCGAGAAGATGGCGCTGCTGAAGATGGACCAGAGCTTCATGAACCGCGCCGTCAACGAAGGCTTTTCTGGGGGTGAAAAGAAGCGCAATGAAATTTTTCAGATGGCCGTCTGCGACCCACGGTTGGCGCTGATGGACGAGACCGACAGTGGCCTGGACATCGACGCGCTCAAGACCGTCTCGCACGGTGCCAACAGCCTCCGTTCGCCCGACCGCGCGATCCTGGTCGTCACGCACTATCAGCGGATGCTCAACTATATCAAGCCCGACTACGTCCACGTGATGATCGACGGCCGGATCGTGAAAACCGGTGGCCCTGAACTCGCGCTTGAGCTTGAGGAGCGCGGTTACGATTGGGTGGAGAAAGAATCGGCAGCGGCGGTTTGATGGTTTGTGGCATGGGCTTTCAACCCATGTCTTCGAACTGCAATGAAAAGCCCGGGTTGAAAACCTGTGCCACGTAGGAATTGGATTGACATGACTCAACTCGCCCAGCCAACCTTTCGCACGCAGTTTCACTCGCTCGCATCGCCTACGGGTGATGCGCCGACGTGGCTGGCTACGTTGAGGCAGCGCGCGCTCGACCAGTTTAAGGCCGTTGGCTTTCCGACCAAGAAGCTCGAGGACTGGCGTTTTACCGACGTCTCACCGATCGCAAAGACGACGTTTCTTGCAGGCGAGACGGGCATCGGTGACACCTCCATCGTCCGCGAGTACAGCTTTGGTGACGACGCCGTTGCGGAACTCGTCTTCGTCAATGGCCACTTCTCGGCCCAGCTCTCCAAGCTCGGCAAGTTGCCGCGCGGTGTAAAGTTCGGCAGCTTGAAGCAGGCCTTTGAACTCGATCCCGCGCTGGTTCAGAGCGCGCTGGCCCAGCACGCAGACATCGAGAAAAACCCATTCGTAGCGCTGAACACCGGCTTGATGCAGGATGGCGCTTTCATGTTCCTGCCCCGCGGGACAACGGTCGATGGCGTGGTTCACTTCCTGTTCATCGCGACCGGTGAAGCCGAACCAACCGCCTCCCAACCGCGCACGCTGGTGATTGCCGAAGACAATGTTGAGGCGTCGATCGTCGAGACTTACGCCGCCGCCAATGGCAGCATTTACTTCACCAATGCCGTCAGTGAGTTCGTGCTGGGCAACGATTGCCGGATTGACCACAATAAGCTAAACCAGGAATCGACGCTCGCGTACCACGTCGCGACAATGCAGGTGTCACTCGGTGCTAAGACGACCTTCGTCAGTCACAGCACAACGCTCGGTGGGAAGCTGACGCGCAACGATTTCAACTGCACGATGGCCGGTGAAGGGGCGTACGCGACGTTGAACGGTCTGGTCGTGCTCGGAGGCTCGCAGCACTGTGACAACCACACACTGCTCGACCACGCGGTGCCGAACTGCCCTAGCCACGAGGTGTACAAGCACGTGCTCGACGGCAAGTCGACCGGCGTGTTCAAGGGCAAGATCCTCGTCCGTCAGCCCGCGCAGAAGACTGACAGCAAGCAGTCGAGCAAGTCACTGTTGCTCTCGGACGATGCAACAATGCACAGCCAGCCCGCGCTGGAAATCTACGCCGACGACGTGAAGTGTACGCACGGCAGCACGATCGGCCCGGTCGACGAGGACATGATCTTCTACGCCCGCAGCCGTGGCATCGGTGCCGACGCCGCTCGCCACTTGCTGACCTACGCGTTCGCCGCCGACGTGACGCGTCGCATTAAGGTCGCCCCGGTGCGCGAGCGCATCGAGAAGTTCATGGCCGATCAGCACGGTTTGCCACAGGACATCGCGATCACCAATTTGGGTGATTTTGACGAGGCCGCACGCTAAAAATTTTGAACCGCGAAGTCGCGAAGATTCGAAATAGTCAATTCAAAGAGGTATTCGCGTTCCTTCACGTCTTCGCGCCTTTGCAGTGATATGATTGATTCGAATGACTGTTACCGCTTCTATCCCGACCATCACTGATGCGAAGGCGTTCGACGCCTCTGCGATTCGCGCTGACTTCCCCATCCTTTACCAGCCGCATGGTTCGGGCAAGCCGCTCATTTACCTTGACAACGGCGCCACGACTCAGAAGCCGCAAGTCGTCATCGATGCAATTGCCGGCTACTACGAGCACACCAACGCCAACATTCATCGTGGCGTGTATGAATTGAGCCAGCTCGCGACGGCGGCGTACGAGGGGACGCGGGAGAAAGTCCGAAAATTACTCAACGCCCGCGAGGCCGCCGAGTGCATCTACACGCGTGGGACAACCGAGAGCGTCAACCTTGTCGCATCGTCGTACGGCCGCACGTTTTTGAAGCCGGGTGACGAAGTCGTCATCAGCGCGATGGAGCATCACTCAAACATCGTGCCCTGGCAGATCGTCTGTCAGCAGACCGGCGCGATCCTGCGTGTCATCCCGATGTCCGACGCCGGCGAACTGTTGCTCGACGAGTACGAGGAGATCCTGGCTGGTGGGAAGGTGAAGATCGTTTCGGTCGTGCACCTGTCCAACTCGTTGGGGACGATTAACGACATCAAGACGATCGCCAAGCTTGCCCACAACGCCGGCGCCGTAGTGATGGCCGACGGTGCTCAGTGGGTCGCCCACGGGCCGACCGACGTGCAGGACCTCGACGTCGATTTTTACGCCTTCAGCGGTCACAAGCTCTTTGGCCCGACGGGTATTGGCGTGCTGTACGGCAAGCGCGAGTTGCTCGACCGCATGCCACCGTACCAGGGTGGTGGGGACATGATCGAGTCGGTCACGTTCGAGAAAACGACCTACGCGCCGTTGCCCAGTAAATTCGAGGCAGGTACGCCGCACATTGAGGGCGTCGTCGGGCTTGGCGCTGCAATCGATTACGTCACGAAGATCGGTTTTGACGCGATCGTCTCGTACGAGAACGATCTGCTACGCTACGCGACCGGCCGCATGCGTGAGATCAAAGGCCTGCGCATCGTCGGCACCGCCAAACGCAAGGGGAGTGTGCTGTCGTTCGTCATTGAGGACCCGAAGCTCAGCACCTACGAGGTCGGCCAGGCGGTCGACCGCGACGGCATTGCGATCCGCACGGGGCACCATTGCTGCCAACCGGTGATGGATCGGTTCAAGATCAACTCGACCGCGCGGGCTTCGATCGCTATGTACAACACAACTGCGGATATTGACGCGCTGGTGGCGTCGCTGCAGAAGCTCATCATGGCCACTAAAGCGGCCAAATCGGTTGCGGCGCCCTCGTCGGCTTCGGTCGCGACGTCCACAATACTGCGATGGCCCGAACCGAGCTCGGCGTCGCCCGTGTCGGCCGGTGAAGTGCTTGTTTCCGATTTCGAGTTTCTCGGAGACTGGACCCAGCGTGACACCTACGTCATCGAGATGGGCGACAAGATCCCACCGATGCCGGAATCGCTTAAGACCGAAGGCACGCGCGTGCATGGCTGCATGAGCCTGGTGCACCTCGTTGCTCGCCATCGCCCGGGCACGACCGACGCCATCGACATCGTCGCTACCAGCGACGCTCCGCTCGTTCGCGGGCTGATCGCTATCCTGCAGCGGGTCTACTCGGGCCAAAGCGCCAAGCAGATCCTGGCGTTCGACATCGAAGCATTCTTGCGCAGCCTCGGTCTTGACCAGCACCTGAGCCTCGGCCGGCGCAATGGGCTGGAAGGCATGATCCGCCGTATCCGTGCCGAGGCAACAAAACTCTCTGCGTCCACTACCTGAGCTGCTGTCATGACTGAACTGAAACCGCACGAATCCATCCCGCTGACTGTGCTGCCGCACAGCAACAAGGTCGAAGAATTGAGGCAGCAGGTGGCAGATTCGCAATCGGCCCAAATACAACCGCCAGGCGAGCCGAGAGTGCCAATTGCTGACACTTCAGAGTCCGCCAGTAGCGCGAGGAGTTCGACGCACAAGAAGCTGCTTGAGGGCAAGGTAATCGCAGCGATTCGCACGGTGTTCGATCCTGAGATTCCGATCAATATTTACGAGTTGGGCCTTATCTACAAGATCGACATCGCCGACGACGACAGCGTGAAGGTCGACATGACGCTCACGGCGCCCGGTTGCCCCGTTGCAGGTACACTGCCGATGGAGGTGGCCAATCGCATCAAGCAAGTCGAGGGCGTTTCGGATGCCGAGGTCTTCCTGGTTTGGGAGCCCACCTGGGACAAGAGCCGCATGAGCGAAGCGGCGTTGCTCGAACTCGGCATGCTGTAATCGCTAGTGTCTGGCTGTCAGCTTCGCGAACGCGAACTGCAGGGGTTGGGACAAATGCACCTCCATTTTGCCATCCGCCGCACTGATTGATCCGCCGTCAGTCGGCCATAACCATTGCACGTCGTACCGTTCGGCATTTAGCGGCAAACCTGTAAAGGTGTGCGTTTGATCGCGATGAAGTTCGCGGAACGCGAGCAAGTATGCGTCCGGTGAGCTACCCCGGCGGTCGACTGAGAGGAACCCCGTCCACGCAGCGCCATCGGGCGCCTGACCAATGGGCAGGATCGTTCCCGCGTGAATCGCAGCGCGGTGATTGCGCCAGATGGCCGCAAGCGCGCCGATTCGGGCACGTACGTCGACCGGCAGGGACGTGCACTCGAACCAGCCAAGCGGACTGGCGAACATCGTGATCGCAAAGAGGTATGCGGGGTCGTACTTCACCGGTGCCAGTGGGTCGTCGGGCCCGTATTTGTCGGCGTTACGCGTTGCATTCAGGAACTCAATCCGCAGGCGGACCGGGTCGATGTGCCTGGCCAACTGCCATAGGTTGCGCAGCGTCGCGTGCGGCCAATAGTTTCGCCAGTCGGTGTAACGGTTTTCAACAAAGACCGGCCCCACATGCGGCAAACCGAAATAGCCCGGGCGCATCTCGGCCGTTACGTCGTGGTCGAACACGACTTGATTTTCGCTCGCCTCGAGCACGTGGTTGTAGAAGCTCAAAATGTTTCGTTCCCCGCGACGGCTGTGCATTTTGACGGCGTCTATCTTGACCGTCTCTACACCGTACGCATCACGAAACTGCAAAACCTGCTCGGCATCGCGACGCCAGTGGGTGGCATCGTTTGAACTGTCGATGGCATACCAGAGACCGACGCCAAGCCCGCGCGCGCGCGCTCGATCGACGATCGGAGTGAGGCCGTTGGGAAAGCGATTCGGGTGGGGCGTCCAGAAATCATCCCCAGCGTCCCAAAACGCGTTCCACACACCACCCTTGGTCACGCTGTTGGCGGTTGTGCCGCGCTGCCACCCGTCGTCAATCTGCACGACGTCCGCCCCCAATTCGGCCGCTGCGTCGATCTCACCGAGCATGAAATGCTCGTTTAACGCTCCATCGCGCGAGCGGTCGCCCCACGTGTTAGTAATGAACCGACCATCCCGACCGGGGACGTAAGGACGCAACTGCCGCTGGTACGCCTGCAGCACCCTTATCCGCCCGATGTCACCATCGCGGTAGGCGAGGATGACCGAGCGATATCCGTCTCCACCTTCGGTATCGATTCCATGACCGAGCGTTGTGATCGCGTCACCGGTCAGCGTCAGATCACAACGCGGATTGATCGGGCGCGCGTAGGGTTGCGGCGCGAGTTTCAGGAAGATCAGTCCGTTGCCGGTCAGCTTGTCCTGCAGGTGGAACAACGTTCCCTGCAGGTCGATGAGCCGCTCGCTGGGATGCCAGTGCAGAACGTGTTCAAAGACGAGGTTGTTGTGACGATCTGTTTGCTCGTGCAGTTCAACTCGGGTGAGCGTGGTATGGAGTGGATCGATCGAAAGCGACTCGATGACGTCAATCGGATCGGAAACGGATGTTTTGGCCGTCGAAATGGGATCAAGCTCGACACCACTGGGCACACTGGCATCACCTGTCGCCGATACGTTTGGCTCTGCGGTTGAGGCGGTCGGTGAAGTTCGGACCCATACGGTGACGCCCGGTGTGCCCGGAAACAGTTGGAAGCAAAAAGCGGACTGCCCGTCCGCGGGACGCAATTCAACCATCAGCGAGGGTTGCTCGGTCGGCCAGTAGGGGTTCACGCACTGAACCATGGTCAATGGGCCGGTGACTACTGACGAGGTCACAAGGCTCGCACCAGGTATGCGCGCAGCACACCACTGTCGACCGGTCGTCTTTTCGAGAAATTCAACCGCTCGCAGCGCGGTGTCGTCCCATGTCCATCGCCGCGACACCACACTGTTGTGCATCAGCAGGGATCGGCCATCAAACGTGGCTCGACAGTCCAACAACTCACATTTCTGCATGTCGCGCATGATCGTAACGCAACCGATCCCTTGCAAGCCGCGAGCTTGTTTGGGTAACGGAGTGGGAATCGACGAAAGCGTTAATACCCGCGACAGGATTCGAACCTGTGACCTCCGGTTTAGGAAAC
>Ga0163144_10004866_pt1 | contig 30086 bp, 20 predicted proteins | sample OliLak19BULKMAT1_FD_123175 | JGI IMG/M metagenome (GOLD analysis project Ga0163144, IMG submission 123175) | Freshwater microbial mat bacterial communities from Lake Vanda, McMurdo Dry Valleys, Antarctica - Oligotrophic Lake LV.19.BULKMAT1 | ecosystem: Environmental > Aquatic > Freshwater >...
AGGTGGGCGAAGTCGCGGCAGACACCGTAACCGCGCTGCAGGATGTCCCATGCGGACAGATCGGGCCGGCCGGAACAGTAGCGGTACTCGATGTTCTCGTGCACCCACTTGCTGATCGCATCGACGCGGGGCAGGCCGTGTTCAATTTGGCCGAACTTGTCCCACGCGAAGTCCAGGAGTTTGTCGGAATCGCAATATCGGCTCGGCATTGCGTAGCGCAGCACGTCCGACGGCAATGCCTCAGGCGACAGCGGTGTTTCGACGCGAAGGCCCGCGTTGTCCGGTTCAGACGACACAGCGACGATCGCGTCATGTCGAATGCAGTTCGTGCCCGGCGCAAGGCTGACACGGTGCATGTGATTGCCATGGCTGTCGACGAACGGCGCGTCGGGCAGATTGTGACCGAGCGACAGGGCTTGAAAGACAACCTGGTGGTTATTCCCGGACCAAGGCTGGATGTTCAGCAGCAACGTCGCTGGGCCCGTGGCCTCGTAGACGAGGGAGCAACCCACGCGAACGGTCATGTCAAAACGACGAGCCTGAGAGTACGCCATGGGTTCATCATAGGGCATGAACTTGCCAGGCGGGTTAATAATCAACCCCCGGGTTATCGAATCGCCGAACAAGCTGTGCAAGCGCTTCTGGACAGCGCTTCATCACCACACTGGTGAGGGCCGCATTCCGTGTCCTCTGACAAACTACTTGTTTTCGATCGCGAGTAGCTCGACGTCGAAGACGAGCGTCGAGTTCGCCGGGATTGGTCCTTGGCCACCGGGGCCATAGGCGATCGCGGGTGGGATGACGAGGCGGGACTTGCCGCCGACCTTCATCAGTTGGAGGCCTTCGGTCCAACCTTTGATTACACCATTCAGCGGGAAGCTGATCGGTTCACCACGGTCGACACTGCTGTCGAACTTCGTGCCGTCGATGAGGGTGCCGGTGTAGTGGACCTTGACGGTGTCGGTCGGTTTTGGGCTTGCGCCGGTGCCTTCGGTGATCGTTTCAACCTGCAGGCCGGACGCGGTCGTGACGATGCCGGGTTTCTTGGCGTTCTCGGCGCGGTAAGCGTCACCGAGTTTCACATTGGCAGCGCCTTCGGTTTGTGCTTTGGCTTCTGCGCCGGCCATGGCTTCCTGTTGCAGGCGGGTCATCGCGGCACGCACTTGGGCCTCGGGGACGGCCGACGGTTTGCCACCGAGCGAGTCGCGCAGCCCTTCGATGACGCGGTCGGCGTCGATCTTGACCGGGGCCTGGGAGAGTTGTCGGCCCATGTCAAAGCCGATGCCGTAGCTCGCGTCGCGCAGGTGTGATTCCATGGTGGTCGGGCTCGTGGTGGGCGCCGTAGTCGGCGTCTGCCCCGAGACATACGCCACGGTCGACAGATAGACGATTGTAGAAGCGGTCAAAAGACGCGTGATCATCGGCACCTCGTTAAGTTTGGACACGCTACTCGCGATCTGCCTGTTCACGCAACCCACAGATATCATACGAAAAGAAAACCGTGGGAAGTTGCTCCCACAGTTTTCAGGTTGTCGGTTGATGTCGCGCGTTTACAGTGCCTTCATGTCGATGACAAACCGGTACTTCACATCGCCTTTGATCATGCGTTCGTAGGCGGTGTTAATGTAGTCAGGCTTGATAAGCTCGATGTCCGAGACGATGCCCTTTTCAGCGCAGTAATCGAGCATTTCCTGCGTCTCGAGGATGCCACCAATCCCTGAGCCTGCCAGTGACCGGCGGGCAAAGATGAGGTTGAACACGCCCGGTGAGGGATGCGGGTGCTCGGGCGCGCCGACGAGAACCAGCGTGCCGTCGCGCTTCAGCAGGTCGAGGAACGGATCGAGGTCGTGCGACGCAGCGACCGTGTTGACGATGAGGTCTAAGCTGCGCGCGTGCTTGGCCATCTCGTCGGCGTTCTTCGAGACGACCACTTCATCGGCACCGAGGCGTTTGCCGTCTTCGATCTTGCTCGGTGACGTCGTGAACAGCACTGTCTTGGCGCCGAACGCGTGGGCGAACTTCACGCCCATGTGACCGAGCCCACCCAGGCCGACGATGCCAACCTTTTTACCCGGGCCCGCACCCCAATGCTTTAGAGGGGAGTAGAGCGTGACGCCCGCGCAAAGCAACGGCGCGACGGCGGCAAGGTCGAGTTTGTCCGAGACGTGCAGGACGAATTTTTCGGTGACGACGATCTTTTGTGAGTATCCGCCATACGTGACGGGTGCGGTCTTGTGCGGGTCGCCGGAATTGTAGGTAAAGATCGTTCCACCGACGTCGCAGTATTGTTCCAGGCCTTCCTGACAACTGGGACAACTGCCGCAGGAGTCGACCATACACCCGACGGCGGCGAGGTCACCGGCCTTGAAGCGGGTGACCTTGCTGCCAACCTTCGTTACGCGGCCGACAATCTCGTGCCCCGGCACACAAGGATAAACCGTCGGCCAGGCGGCCCACTCGTTGCGCGCGGTGTGCAGATCGGAATGGCACACACCGCAATAGAGAATGTCGAACTCCACATCGGTAGGCCCAACTTCGCGGCGAGCGATACTGGCAGGGGCAAGGGGAACTTTGGCGCTACTGGCAGCAATGGCTTTGGCAGTGGTGGGCATAAAGATCCTTTTAATAGATGCTGGCGGTCGACTTCGTCAGGTGGTTACCAATACCTTTTAGGCGCGCAGCGATAAGTAGGCAAATCAAGATGATTTCCTCTGATCTTGCACTGACTGTAAACCATGACAAACCGGGATAGATGCACAAATACAAGTAACGCTCGTACGCGCTCGACAGTCTCGCGTGGTCTCAGAGGTTATCCCCCTTGCCGCGCATACGCATCGATCGCTTCTGTCTTGCTTACCAACTATCAATCCTACTGCCTGTGCTCGTCACCTGCAGAAAGCGTGCCGACGTCGTGCGCAGATGCGTTATGAGGTTTCCCGTTTTACGCCAGCTGCTTGGGACCGGGAAAATGCTGGTAACCATTGCTGAGGTCAATCCGGCCACCGGGGCGCGACCAAGGCATCGCGCCGGTCTCGTGAAGAAGCTTTCCTTCGTTCACGCAGCGCTGGAGCGCCGCTTCTAGGCCACTGACCGCGATGACGCTATCGGCGTTCAGCGCCGCGGCGCCGGTGGGCAGTGGATAGATCGGCGTCGCCTCACTGGCCGCGTTGATGAGGACTGTGTGAGCGCGCGCCATCTCCAGCGTGCCGACCGGCGCGCTGGCATCGTGGTCTCGCAACCTGCGGGCCAGGGCGTCGGTGACGTACCATGGCGTGCCCGATGCGACGGGAACGTGTTTGAAGTCGGGATCCCCTTCTTTGCCGTAGAACACCCCACCTTGGATGTCAAAGCAGATCGTCATACGGTCGGTGGTGATCGTGATGACGGGGTTGATCGACGTGGCGCACGCGTGCGTCATCCCAACCAGCAAAGGCACGTTGCCGGGCAACATCGCGCGGATGGTGGCGGTGTCGTAGTTTTGAATGTCGTTGGCCCGATACAGCTCGGCCTCGACGGCGACCGGTGACGCCGAATCATGCTCCGTTGGCCCAAGCAGGTACTGCGCCAGATGAACGAAGTGGGCCATCGCGTTGTTGACCGGGCTGTCGAGCACCCACGTGTCGCCCCTCTTGATCGCGCCGGCCCAGGTGCTGCGGGCAAAGTAGTTCAGAGCACGCGGCCAGCAACCGAGAACCGACACACGCGTCGGGCGACCGAGTTCACCACTGACGAGTCGGCGCTTCAACTCCTGCGTCGCGGGCTGATAGACATCCTGAAACCCGACGAGGCACTCGCGGCCCGACCGGTCGCGCGCCGCGATCATCGCATCGACGTCGTCTACCGAACCGGCGGCTGGCTTCTCGCAGACAACATGCTTCCCCGCAGCCAGCGCGCGCTCGGCGAACGGGCGATGCAGATCGATCGGGATGGGCAGCCACACCAGCTCGACCTGCGGGTCGGCCAGCAGGGTGTCGATCGAATCGGAGACGGTCGCACCCACCGCAGTCAGCTTGGCAGCGCGATCGGGCATTGACGCAACGTTCGGATCGCACGCAGCGACGACCTTTACTCGACCTTTCGGTGATTCCTGGGCTTCGCCCAAACGGTCTGCGATGGCGCCGGCGTAGCCGCCCATACCGATAATGCCGATGCGAAGGGCATCAGTGGACTTGGACGTCGACATCGGGCGAATTCCTCCGGGTGCTTGCGAGAAAGGTCGACGGGATGATAACGGCAGTTGGATGTTGACAAAAGGCTGACCCGCCAATCCAACGCGGAATCCAGCGCTTCGCTGCGCTCTGTCCCCGGCGTGCGACCAGGGGCACCGATTAGAACTCGCGGCGCTGACGGGCCGTCGGGATGTTGAGAATCTTGCGGTACTTGGCGACCGTGCGGCGGGCGAGCTCGATGCCCTGCTCCTTTAACTTCTCCACGATCTCGTCGTCGTTGAGCGGGTTCTGCTTGTCCTCGTGGTCGATGATGATCTTGAGCTTTTCCTTAACTGCGTCCCAGCTCATCTCTTCACCAGCGTCGTTGTGTGTGCCACCGGAGAAAAACCGGCGAAGCGGGTACACACCGCGCGGTGTCTGGATCCACTTTTCACTGACGGCACGCGATACCGTCGCGACGTGAATGCCGAGCTGATCGGCGACACTGATCATCGGCAGGGGCTTCAAGGCCTCGGGGCCTTTTTCGAAGAACTCCTGTTGCGCGTCGACGACCACGCGAATGACCCGCATGATCGTGCTCTTGCGCTGCTCGATGCTCTCGATCAGCCAGCGGGCGTTGCGCACGTTGTTCGAGAGGAACTCGCGCGTCTTCTTGTCGACCGACCGTTCCTTCATCATCTTGCGATACATGCCGCTGATATAGAGGTTCGGAGCCGGGTCGTGGGTCATCTCGATCTCGTATTTGCCGGTCTCCTCGTCGAAGTAGATGACCGCATCGGGCGTGATGGGGGGCGCGTCGTCGCCACCAATCTGCTTGCCCGGGTGCGGGTGCAAGCGGGCCAGGTGTTTCACGGCCCGCTGCAGTTCCGGGATCGGTCGGCCGAGCCGCTTGCTGATCTGCGGGTACCGGTTCATCTCCAGGTCTTTGAGATGGTCGCGGACCAGTATGCGCTCGAGGTCGAAATCGTGATCGTCAGCAAAGTCTTCGTCGTCTTCCAGGACATCGAGTTGGATCAACAGGCATTCACTAAGGCTGCGAGCGCCGACACCGGTCGGTTCGAGCGTCTGGATAAGGCGGATGGCGTCGGCGATGTCCGTTGGGAGTAGCGGGGTCTTGGATTCTTTTTGGATCGTCTCAACGTCCGTCCGCAGGTAGCCCTCGGCGTCGATGTAATTGATGACGGCCTCACCCGCCTTGCGAACCACGGGGGTACACTCGATGAACGCCCACTGGCCGATCAAATGCTCCTGCAGTGTCACCGACCGGGCAGCGGTGTTGTTCATCGCGTCGAGCTTGCGATCGCGCTCACCTTCCATCCCCGACACGCGATGCCCAAGACCGGCGTTGGGTGAGAACTCCTCGTTTTCCAGATATTCACTGATGCGGCTCAGGCGGTCGAAGTCGTCGGACCCATCTTCCTTAACAACCATCGCCTGGTTGCCGTCTTCGAGGTCGCGCGTGGAGGTGGTTCCCTCACCGGACGCCGGGGCGTCGGAAGAATCGGCGGGTGAGTCACCCTCCATATCCCCTTCGCGCATTTCAAGTACAGGGTTGTTCTGTAGTTCCTGTTCAATCCGTTCTTCCAGCGCAAGTAGTGGAAGCTGCAGGATTTCCATGCTCTGGATCATGCGCGGCGTCAACAACTGCCGCTGGTCCATCCGCATCGAAGTTGACTGACTTAACTGCATTACGCTCCAGACATTACATGGGCTCGAAACAGGTGGGCATGTGATTTGCTACCTGAAAAACGAGTATAGCAGCGAGGCCATGGGGTCGCCAACGGGAAAATCTGATCGCGGTTGAGCCCCTGCTCATCCTGTCAGATTAGGGGTCTTCAACAATTATCTTGTTTTCCCGTACTGCCGTTGTATACCACCGCCCATCAAGAGTGGGTTTGCAGCAATGAGAATCGGCCGGGACGATGATCGTCCCGGCCGATTTTACGTTGTCTTGTTTCGTTAAGCATTACACGGCAGGCCTCGCCCGCAGCCGTCGCCAGGCCATCACCCCCAGCATCGCCACACCCGGCCAGACCGCGGCGGGGAGGGGGACGGCTGGTGGGGTGCTGGGCGTGACGTTGAACGAACCCATGTAATCCGTTGCGCGCGCCGGGGCTTCATAGTCCGCAATGCCGTGGCGCAGAAGGATTGTCAGCACGTATTCGCCTGGCTCCAGTGTGCCCAAAGCGTCCAGGTTCACACTGAGGGGCTCCTCGCTGTATATGTCTCCCAGATCGTCACGCAGATCGAAGATGGGTGTTGCAACGCCTTGGCGGACCAGGGTCGCATCGGCAAAGACGGCGGAAGGGGTAACCGTGGGTCTTGCGTAATCTTGAAACGCCTCAAACGTGAGCGTGAAAGTATGGGACTCAGCCACGTTGAACGTCGTGGTCAACGAGGACGTTCCGGTGGCGAACTCGCCGTATGATTCAATTTTCATTGTCCCATTGAAAGTGACACCGTCGGTGTCGAGGCGCGAGTCCTGCGTGACAGTGGCGTATGCGCGGTCGGGGTCGGTGTCGATAAATTCGGCAAAGACCGATTCCGACCAAGGTGTAAGCACCGTCGTGGATTTAATCACCGGTGGTGTCGGATCCGTGTCGCGCGACGGTTCGCCTAACAGAGAGCTAGGTGGATAAATGATGTCCGCGATGATCTCTCGCTCGGCACTGACGTATGTCACACCGGCATGCGCACGGCTCGCGACCAACAACGAAACGGAACCTACTGCGATGGTAAGTGACAGCAATTCTTCATTGAAAATCCCTCCAGTTTGGACAATTAAAGCATCACCATGCACGGCCGGTTTAGCCCTACATCAACGGAGAGCGTATAGCCGACTGCGCTACCCTGATACGCCATTTCTTGCCGAACTTCTGTTTTACCCTCGCGGATACAATTCCACCGTTGAGGTGGTTTAATGATCGGGCTGGTATAGAAAACCCACACAAGTGAGTCGGCCACAAGGCGTTGACCCGACGGACTGCGGTTGACTGTCGTGAATCGCCGAACCGCTGCGTGTTCAGACACGTATCCAGCCTTGCAAATGCTGCTTTGTGGCGTACTCTAAGTTGCAAAGCGATCGTCTTTACGTCCGATTTGTCTGACCGATAAATCGGGTTAACCGGAGACGGCAGCATAATTAAGCGTCGGCCAATGGACTGGCCGATAGTCCGAAACATCGCCAATAGGATATGTGGCGATGCATGTTTCGGGCAGGCTTGGCGCAACGCCGGGCCGCCCATGGATGGGATTCAAAAAATGGACTCGTTCCTCATTCGCGGTGGAAGTCGTCTCAAAGGCACTATCGAAATCAGTGGCAGCAAAAACTCGGCGCTGCCGATTCTCGCGGCCACGCTCATGGCGGATGGGAAAACCACCCTGCACGGGGTCCCACGCCTAAGTGACATCGATTCGATGATCAAGCTCGTCAGCGAGCTCGGCTGCGACATTCACCGTCATGACAGTGACCGCGCTGCCATCGGTGGGGGCCCGCAGCTCAACGGGCCGCTGGACATCACCGTTACCGATGAATCGAAGGTCGAAGCCCGGTATGACATCGTCAAGACGATGCGCGCCAGCATCTGCGTCCTCGGACCGCTGCTGGCCAAGCGCGGCAAGGCCATCGTCAGCATCCCCGGTGGCTGCGCAATCGGGGATCGCCCGGTCGATTTGCACGTGCGCGGCTTGCAGAAGCTCGGCGCGACGTTCCACACCGAAGGGGGCAACATCGTCGGTGAGGTGCGCGGCCGGTTGAAGGGCTGTCGCATGTACCTCGGTGGTGCGCAGGGCCCGACGGTCCTGGGCACCATCAACGTTCTGTGCGCAGCGGCGCTGGCGGAGGGGGAAACGGTCTTGGTCGGCGCGGCGTGCGAGCCGGAAGTGTGGGACTGTGCCGAAATGCTCATCAAGATGGGCGCCAAGATCAAAGGGCACGGCACACCGGAGATCCGCATCGAAGGCGTTGAATCGCTCAAGGGCATCGAACACCAGATCATCCCCGACCGCATCGAGTGCGGCACGTTCATGATGGCCGCAGCGATCACAAACGGTGAGTTAACGCTGACCAACTGCAACATGGACCACCTGATCGCCGTCGTCGATCGGTTGGACGAGATCGGCGTGAAGGTGCAGCGCCAAGGCAGCGACGCGATCGTCGTATCGAGCGCTCGCCGGTTGAACCCCGCCGAGATGACGACCCAGCCGTTCCCCGGCTTCCCGACCGACTTGCAAGCTCAATTGATGGCGTTGCTCTGCCTGGCCGACGGCATGAGCGTTATCACCGAGCGCATTTTCCCCGACCGCTTTCTGCACGTTGGCGAACTGAACCGCATGGGTGCCCGCATCCGCAAGGAAGGCCCGACCGCGATCGTCCAGGGCGTGAAGGAGCTGGCCGGCGCCCCGGTGATGGCGAGTGACCTGCGCGCCAGTGCCGCGTTGGTGATGGCGGCGATGGTCGCACGGGGCGAGACGCGTATCGACCGCGTTTATCACATCGATCGGGGTTACGAAAAGATCGAACAGAAGCTCGCCGCCGTCGGTGCCGACATCGAACGCGTGAAGGAAGGCACTGCGACGAAGACGGTCGTCGCCGTCTCCACGGTTGTTGCCGCGGCATAGCATGACGGTTCACAACAACAATGAAGAAAGCGGACGGACCGGTTGGTCCGTCCGCTTTCGTTTCTATGGCCCTCGCTGAAAAGATCGGTGAACGCCAAGACGCCAAGGACGCCAAGTGAAGAAGCGCCAAAAAATTTAATACGAAACTGGAGGATGGAAGAGAGAGGATGTGGAAACGCTCTTTCCGTGTTCCATCTTCGAATCTCCATCCTCGTTTTTACTCTTGGTGTTTCCCACCTTGGCGTCTTGGTGTTCATCAATCCCGCCTTCAGCACAGGGCGCGGGCCCCCGTGGCACGAGGACGATCACTTCTTCAAGAAGTTCGCCAGCAGCTTTTCGCCTTGCTCGGTGAGGAAGCTCTCGGGGTGATACTGAACACCCTCCAGCGGCCAGGTTTTGTGGCGGACGCCCATGATCTCGTCGTCGCTCGTCCAACTGCTGATCTCGTACTCAGGTGGAAGCGTACCCTGACGGATGATGAGGCTGTGGTAGCGCGTGGCGGTGAACGGGTTGGGCATGCCCTCGTAGATCGTTCGGCCGTCGTGGTGGATCTGATCGGTCTTGCCGTGCATGAGCTTCGCTGCTCGCTCGACAATCGCGCCGGCGGTGAAACCGATGCACTGGTGGCCAAGGCATACACCGAGGACGGGCAGTTTCGGCCCGAAATGGCGGATGATGTCGTTGCTGACGCCACCTTCCTTGGGGGTGCAGGGTCCGGGGCTGATGACGATGTGCGTGGGTTTCAGGTCTTCGACCTGCTGCACGCTGACCTTATCATTACGAAACACCTGCATCACCAGGCCAGGCGACACCTCGCCTAGCTTTTGGACCAGGTTGTAGGTGAACGAGTCGTAGTTATCGATCAGCACGATCATGCGATGCGGATTGTAGGGCAGCGGTTCAACGGGGTAAACGAGGCGGCATGTTCAAGCGTTTCTTCCAGATTCTCGCGTTCCGACGCGACCCGCTTTGCTTCCTGGTCGACAAAGCGGCCACCAGTGACGTAGCGGCGTTTGGGCCGCTCGTGTTACTAAGCGACCCAGACGTCATTCGCGAAGTGCTCGTCACGCAGGCGGGTAAGTTCACGAAGTCACCAGCGTTGCGCAAGACAAAAGCCACGCTGGGTGAAGGACTGCTGACCAGCGAGGGGGAGGTGCACCGCAGGCAACGCCGGACGATTCAACCCGCGTTCCACGCGAAGCACGTCAGCAACACCTACGGTCAAACGATGGTCGACTTCTCAATTCGCGCGAGCAACCGCTGGGCAGACGGGCAAACGATCGACATTCACGAACAAATGACACGGCTGACGCTCGAGATCGTCGCCAAGACCCTCTACGACGCCGAGGTTGAAGCCGACCTGGAAGCAATCAGTGAGGCAATGACCGCTAGTGTTGAGATGTTCACACTGTTGATGCTGCCGATGGGGGACCTCATCGCCAAGCTGCCGTTGAAGCGCACACGCCGATTCAAGCGATCCTGGCCCGCGCTGGAGCGGACAATTCAGCGGTTTATTGATGAACGCAAGGTCGGTGGGCATCGCGAAGGTCACGATCTGCTGACGATCCTGCTGCGCGCGGCAGACCCCGAAGGGGGTGCGACGATGAGTGACAAACAGGTGCGCGACGAAGCGATCACGCTTTTCACGGCCGGCCACGAGACGACCGCCAACGGGCTGACTTTCACGTTTCACCTGATCGCGCATTACCCCGACGTGCAGGCGAAGGTCTATCGCGAGCTGACCGACGCGGTCGGTGACCGCCCACCGACGGCGGCTGACATCGATCGCTTGCCGTACACACGGGCGGTCATCAGTGAATCGATGCGGCTCTACCCACCCGTCTGGACGATCGGCCGCCAGGCGGTCGAGCCTGTACAGGCGGGGCGGTTCGCGATCGCCAAAGGCCAGATCGTGCTGCTGAGCCAGTGGGTCGTCCACCACGACGTTCGCTGGTGGCCCGAGCCGACAAAGTTCGACCCTTCGCGTTGGCTGGACAACGCCACCAACGAAGCGCGCCCCAGATACGCGTACTTCCCGTTCGCCGGTGGCCCGCGCGGGTGCATTGGTGAATCGTTCGCGTGGCTGGAGATGATCCTCGTCGTCGCGACGATTGTTCAACGCTGGCAGTTGCATCCCGAGTCGCCACGAGACGTGGCGCTGGCACCGAGCATCACGCTAAGGCCGCGCGACGCGGTCAAGGTACGCGTGACTCATCGGGCCTGACCGGCTTTCCCGTACCACGGGCGGCCGCCCATGTCTTCGCATTGAATGCAAAGGATAATCACGGGCGAGCCGCCCGTGGTGCGGGCGGAGGTTGCAACTAGAGGGAACGCAGCGCCTTGACGTTCCGGCGCAGACGTTCAAGATCGCGTCACCATGCATTGGCTCGAACGCGTCTTTCCTTCCGGTTCCGTCTCCAGTGGACTGGCGATTCTTTCGCTGACAATCGTGCTGGGGCTGATCCTCGGATCGATCAAAGTGCGCGGTGTCAGCTTTGGCGTTGTGGCGGTGCTGTTCGTCGCGCTGGCGATGAGCTGGCTGGGGTTGACGATCGAAGATTCCGTCCTCGGGTTCATGCGCGATTTCGCCATGATCCTGTTCATCTATCCGATCGGCTTGCAGGTTGGCCCGAGTTTTTTCTCGTCGTTACGCGCCGAAGGGTTGCGGCTGAACCTGTTTGGACTGTTGGCCGTGGCGCTGGGGGCGATCTTCACGGTCATCATCGTGCTCGGCGCGGACCTGCCGCGCGAGTTGGCGCATGGCTTGTACACGGGTGGGTTTGCAACGACGCCGGCGTTCGCTGCCGGTGAAGAAGCGATCCGCGACAAGCTGTCGTCAGCAGAATCGCGCGCCGCTGCGCTGCAGTTGGCATCGTCGGTTTACGCGGCGGCGTACCCGTTCGGGCTGCTCGGGCCGATCCTACTTGTCCTTCTGTTCCGCATTATGTTCCGCGCTAACGTCGACAAGGAGCTGGCCTCTCTGCGCGAGGCCGAGCTGGCCAAGCGCCCACCGATCGAGACGATGGACATTGAGGTCACGCGCCCGGAACTCGAAGGCACACTCGTGAAGGACCACACGGTGTTGCAGACGCACCGTCTGGTGCTGTCGCGTGTGCAGCGGGACAATGTCATCACGGTTCCCAACGCCAACACACAGATTCACGTTGGCGACATTTACCGGGTGGTTGGTCCGCGCCAGTCACTGGACAAGCTCGTCGAGTATGCTGGCCGCAAGCGCGCGATGGACGTGAAGACGGCTGTCAGCGACGTTGTGCGGGAAGTGATCGCGTTCACCGACAAGCAGAACCTGGGCAAATCTCTCCGCGAGTTGGACTTGACCAAACGCTTTGGCGTGACGATCGCGCGGGTCACCCGTGCAGGTATCGACCTGAGCCCAACCGCGTCACTCCGATTGCGATTCGCCGATCAATTGGTGGTTATCGGTCCGTCCGCGGGTGTGCAAGGCGCAGCGGTGGAACTCGGCAACTCGGTCGAGCAACTGAATCGATCCCAGTTGATCCCCATTTTCCTGGGCATTGGCCTGGGCGTGCTGGTTGGCAGCATCCCGTTTGCGTTACCCGGCTTAAGCAGTGGCATGCGCATCGGTTTAGCCGGTGGACCCATGCTGGTCGCGATTGTGTTGTCGCGCTTGGGACACGCCGGACGAACGGTCTTTTATATGCCTGACAGCGCGATGTCGTTCCTGCGCGACTTTGGCATGGCGGTCTTTCTGGCGTGCGTCGGGTTGCGGTCGGGAGCACAGTTTTTCGACCTGATCCTGCATGGCAACGGTCTGGCTCTGATGGGTTGGGCAGCCATCGTCACCCTGGCGCCGATGCTGATCGTGGGTTTTCTGGCCCGGTGGACCTGCAAGATGAATTACCTCACGATCTGCGGCTTGACCGCCGGCGCGATGACCAGTTCACCGACATTGCTGTTTACGAATGAGTACAGCAAATCGAATGTCGCGTCGGTGGCGTACGCGACGGTTTACCCGCTCGCGATGCTGGGTCCGGTCTTTTTCACGCAGTTGATCGTGGCGCTGTTGCTGTAGGGGTTGTCCGTGGTCCGTTGCTGCAGACTCGACCTTGCCTGATCTTCAGCAACGGACAACGGACAACGGACACAGACATGGCACTACGTGTCACATACGACCCCCCGTGCCGTCCGCTCGCGTTTTGCCCCGTCTGCCCGTTCGCCTATACTCGCTAGCGATGTTACGCCGTCGAAAAACGCGAGAACTTGCGATGCAGGTGTTGTTCCTTTGGGATACCGAGGGGGCTTGCAGCGCTGCACAGGCTCAGCAGGTCGTCAACGACGGCACCGAGGACGATATCATCCGCCGGGAAGCCGTCGCGATGGCGCAGGGCGCCTGGGACGGGCGGGCGATTGCCGACAAGTGGGTTGAACGGCTGGCACCGCAGTGGCCGGTTCGACGGCAACCGTCGGTGGATCGCAGTTTGCTGCGACTGGCCGTCTGGGAGATGACCGCCACCGACACGCCACCGAAGGTCATCATCGACGAAGCGGTCGAGCTGGCGCAGGAGTTCTCCACCGCCAACAGTTCGTCGTTCGTCAACGGGGTGCTGGACTCTGTGTTGAAAGAGCGCGTCGCACTGACCGGGGAAGGAAGCCAGGAGCCAGGAGCCACAAGCCAGAAGTAAAAGGCGACGGCGAACATGGCTTTTCCCATTCTGGCTATTGGCTTCTAACTTCTGGCTCCTTCCCATGCGATTTTTCTCCAAAACCCTCGACAAGCTCAAAGGCGCCTTGAAGAAGACCGCCGAGGTCTTGAACACCGATGTGCGCACGCTGTTCATTCCCGGACGGCAGATCGACGACGCGTTTTTGGCCGAGATGGAGGAAAAATTCATCCGCGCCGACATGGGCGTGAAGAACGTGACCGCGATTGTGACCGCGGTGCGCGAGCGCTGGCGGTTGGGCAAGATTAAGAATGCGTCCGACGCCGAGGGTGTGGTTCGTGAACAACTGTTATTGAACTGGCCGACGGGTGATACGGAACTGAAGTTTACACCGACCGGGCCGACGGTCATCCTCGTCGCGGGCATCAACGGCGCGGGCAAGACGACGAGCATCGCCAAGCTCGCGCATCTGTTGAAGAACGAGATGGGCAAAAAGGTCATGGTCTGCGCCAGCGACACCTTCCGCGCCGCGGCGGTCGACCAGTTGACGATCTGGAGCCAGCGCATCGGCGTCGAGATCGTGAAGCACAAGATGGGTGCCGACCCCGCAGCGGTCGCGTACGACGCCTGTGAAGCCGCCAAGACGCGCGGCATCGACGTCCTCATCGTCGACACCGCCGGTCGGTTGCACACGCAGGACCATCTGATGCGCGAGCTGACCAAGATCCGCGACGTGGTCGCTAAACGCATCGAAGGCGCGCCGCACGAAGTGCTGCTCGTCATCGACGCGACCACCGGTCAGAACGGTGTATTGCAAGCGAAAAACTTCCAGCAAGCCATCGGTGTCACCGGCATCATCCTCGCCAAACTCGACGGCACCGCCCGTGGGGGGGTAGTCGTGTCGATCAAGGAACAACTCAAGATCCCCGTCAAATTCATCGGTCTCGGAGAAACGCCCGAGGACATCGAAACCTTTGACCCCAAACGATTCGTCGACGCCCTCTTCGGCGAAAAAGCCGCGTGATCCACCGTGGCACGGGCGTCCCGCCCGTGGAGCGGCGGTACTCCGTCGTGTCGGATGGTACACCGTCCGAACCAACGAGCGCAAGCGATCTTCTCCTTCGCCTATTTTAGCGTTTCGTAGTTCCCTCGCTGGCGCGATTGTTTTCTCGGATGGAATACCATCCGACGTGCGTGCATAAACGCATCATGGGCGAGACGCCCATGCTACGGTAGTGGGGGCAACGTCATCGCCTGTCGTTTGCCGGTTTGAAAGGGTTCGACCCGTAACTGGCCATCGCGGCCCATGATGATGGTGATCGCGCCACACTCGTTGGTGCGATAGAGCGCACGGTCGCCGATAAGGGTTTCGAAACGGCGTTGCTTGTGTGACAACGTACGGTCGTTGCTGCTGAGGACCGCAACCGGATCGACAGCCGCGACGAACGCAGCGGTCAGGCGTTCGCTGCTGCCGTGATGCGGCGCGATGAGGACATCGGCCTTGAGCTTCTCCGGTTCCATCAACAGTTCGGCCATCGCGAGATCCTGGATGTCGGCCGGGAAGAGGACGGACCGTCCGCCGTGCGTCAGTTTCAGGACGACGCCACTGTCGTTGTCCGGTAGCGAAGTCTCGTTTGCTCGTGGCCAGAGAATTTCGACGCGCGTATCCCGACCAAGCGGCATCACATCCCCGCGCGCGACAATACGTGGCGGGCGCTCGAGGGCGTCGAGCGTCGTCAGCAAATTCTCCACCGCAGGGTCACCCGGCGCGTTGGCGGCCAACGGGCTGCCGGTCAGAACTTCACGCACACCGTAGATGCTGACGACCTCACCGACGGCGCTGATGTGGTCCATGTCGCCATGGCTGATGAAGACTGAGTCCAGTTCTGTTCGGCCGGCGGCGTGGAGGAACGGGCCGAGACATTTGCGCCACAGGTCGGTCAGCGAGGTCGAGCCGGCATCGACGAGCGTGGTGCGCCCGCCGGGTGGTTCTATGACGGCACATTGGCCGGCGCCGACAGACAACAGCGAGATGCGCAGGTCGTCGCGCGTCTGAACGCGTGCGAGCACGGCTTCACGCACAGGGATGGCAAGGATCGCGCCGTAGGACAGGATGGCCAGAAAGATCAGCATCCACCGCACGCCCGGCCGTGTTCTCGCAAACACGGAAAGCAACAGCAGCAGGTAACAGGCAGTCAACAGATACCAAGGTGGCGCAGGCAGTGGCACGTTGGCACCGGGGAAGGCGTCCATCCAGCGCAGCAGCCATCGCATCGATTCGACTGGCCACGCAGCCATCTCCGCCCACGCGCCGGCGGCGCTGGGCCAGACGAGCGTGAGCAGGACCTTCATCAGGCCCAGGATCAGCGCGAAGAAGACCGGGATGCCCAACACGATGCTGAAAGCAATGGCCCATGGATTGATCTGCCCGAAATGCCACGCCACCAGCGGCATGGAAACAAGCCACGCGACGATCCCCGTCACGATCGCCGCGAAGACTTGGCCGTCGATCCATCGCCCGGTGGCGGCCAGCACGCCGGGCCGCTGGGGGGCGAGCATCATGTCGCGGTCGCGCAGGCCGGTCATCATGCGCGTGAACGCCGGTGTCAGCAGGATCAGGCCAAAGACCGTGCCGAAGCTCAGTTGAAACCCCGGCGCGTAAACGTCCAGCGGATGCCAGACCAGCATCGCGATGGCGGTCAGTGAGAGCAGTTGAACGCCATCGACGCTACGACCCCCCGCGATGCCGATCGCGAACATCGCGCACAACAACACCGATCGCACGACCGGTGGCGATGGCAGCGCCACCGCGCCGTAGAGCAGGACGAACCCCGTCGTCACGATCGCGGTCGTGCGCGGATACAGGCGAATCAGACGACAAAGGAAAAAAACGACCGCCCCGAGGACCGCGACGTGCAGGCCACTGATCGCCAAATGGTGACTGGTGCCCGTGCGTTTGAATTGATCCTGGATGTCGCGCAGTTCCGGGTCACTGTCACCGACCAGCAGCGCCCGCAGTAATGCGTGGTCGATCGACCGCATCGGGTCGAACCCCGCTGCCAGGAGTTGACGTACGCGTGCGCGAAGTCGATCGAGCGGGCCTGGTGAACCGTCCGAAATGATAGCGATGTTGTCCGCGTGGGGAACGGTGAACGATGCGAGAACGCGCTGTCGTCGATAGTAGGTTGCCCAATCGAACTGACCGGGGTTGGACGCCGGTGCCGGACGTTGCAACTTGCCGAGCACTCTAATCGTCTGGTCGATCGCGAGCCGTGGGTGAGGTTGTTCGATCTGGACGAGCACGTCACCCGTGGCGTCGCGCCAACCGTCCCAGGTCTTCACACGGGTAACCCGTCCGGTGGTGACCTGCCGGGGGGGAATAGGCCGCATCGCGCCGGGTGGTCCCACGAGCACGCGTGGCGGGGCGATGATGCGCATTTCCAGTTGCGCCAGGCGAGGTCGTTCGGTGCTGTATGAAGCAATGTCTGATGCGGGCCAATAGAACGCCGACAGTTGCGCAATGGTGATGCCGGTCGTGATGACCGCAACGGCGAGCAGCAACGAAGAAATCGATCGCTTTAGCGTGAGCCCACTTGCGATGAGGCAAACCACCGACAGGGCCAGCAACGCAAAGGGTCGGTGGGGAAAAATCGGATGGAGTCCGATTCCCAATACGAAAAAAACCACGACCCACAATGCGGGGCGGCGCGAGACCGCGTCGTGCCAAGTTGTTGGTCGTAGCGCAAAGAGCATCGCGCAGCCAGTTTACCGGCTGGGCTCGCTTTGCCGGTTACTTGCCTAAAACCTTCAACAGGATGAACACGATAATCGCTAATCCGAATCCACCCCCGACCAGCCAGACCAAAAACGCCCATCCTGCGGCGGCAAGAGGGAGAACTTCGGCAATCATGGGAACCATAAGAATCTCCGGTTGATGGGTCGAAGTTCACCTTGCAAAGGGAATGCCAACAGTTGGGTGCGGTGGAATCAGACCTATTTGAAGCAAAAGAGCAGCCCGACCAAACAGAATGGCCGGGCTGCTCGGGAAAGTTGAGTTTGCGAATTCGGACGGATCGCGACGTTACGCGGTGACGGTCTTGCGCATGCGGCGATACCCGATCGCGGCGATCAGGCCGGTTAATGGGGCCATCAACAGAGCAGCGGGGACCGGGATGGCTACTGGTGCGTTGGTGATCGACAGGCCTGTCACCAGACCTTCGACCCCGATGTCACCGATAAGAGTGCCTTGGCCGGTCGCCAGGTCGATCGAATACAGACCTGAGTTGATGCCGTTGGTCGTCAGCGAGGCATAGGACGCATCACCTAAAAGGTCAAAACCACCGACACCGAGGACGTCGACGCCCAGCGACCCCACCGTCCCGAGCACACCGGTGTTATTCGCCTGGGTTGCAAGGACGTCGCGGTTGGCGTCGATGCCGAACAATTGGGTCGACGCAGCGCCCGCGACGTTATTCGTGTACGCTGATGCGAAGACCGCAGGGTCGAGACCTTCGTTGACATCACCGGCTGGGTAGAACACTTCAACGGTCGCAGCGACATTGGCGTCACCGGTGTCGGGGTTGGCAACGAGGTTCTGGTTTGAGCTGCCGACGACGCGCACGCGGTCGATTACCGGGTTAAAGTCGAACCCGAACGACGCGTCGTCCAGCGGGGTCGTGAAACCGGTGCCGACCTTGGTCGCTGCGCCGGTGCCAGTGTTGATCGTGTAAAGATTGCTGCCACTGCCCAACCCGAACAGTATGCCCGGAGCAGCGGGGCGGAAGTCGATCCCGAGGATCGATTCACCTGCCTCCAAGCCACTGATCGCGACGTTCGATTCGATCGCGCCAGGCGTGTCAGAGTCGAACGACAGAAGGTTGCCTGCACCCGTCGTCGCAAAAATCGTGACGCCAGCGAACAGCGGTGTGCTGATCGCGACGGCACCCACAGCCGACAAAGCGGCTAACCGAGAGAAACGCATAACTGCCTCCTTCAAACAAACTGAGATCTGTGAGCCGGGATACACTCCGGCCTTCACAAACTATGTTCTATCCCAGGCCGTGTTTAGCGCGGATGGGCGAAATTTTCACTTTGAGTGAATGAAGCCAAAAAGGTTGGAGGAGGAGGTTGAGCTCGGTGCGCTATGGAATGAAACGCCGGCCTGGTCACATAAGCGACCAGGCCGGCGGGCGTTAAAAGGTCATTTCCTTTACTCGGAACGGGATTTGATCGTCAGGCTATCGCGCGTACTCGACGCTGCGCAGTTCGCGGATGAGCGTGACCTTGATCTCACCAGGGTACTGCATCTCGTCCTCGATCTTCTTGGCAATGTCACGGGCAAGTTTGGCGCTGATTTTGTCGTCAACGAGCTTGGCATCGACGATCACCCGCACTTCGCGACCGGCCTGGATGGCGTAGGCCATGCGGACCCCTTCAAACTCCAGCGCGATGGCCTCTAAATCCTGCAGGCGCTTGATGTAACGCTCGAGGCTCTCTCGCCGGGCCCCCGGTCGACTGGCGCTGATCGCGTCGGCGGCCATGATAATCGGGGTGTAGGGGGTCGTCGCGGGGACGTCACCGTGGTGACCCAACGCCGCGTTCAGCACGGCTTCAGACTCATTGAACTTCCGCAGGAACTCCATGCCGATTTGCGGGTGACCCCCTTCGGTCTCGTGGTCCATGGCTTTGCCGATGTCGTGCAGCAACCCACACCGCCTCGCGAGCACCCCATCAAGGCCGAGTTCGCTGGCCATCACCTGCGCCAAGTAAGCCACTTCCAAACTGTGCTTGAGAACGTTCTGGCCGTAGCTCGTCCGGTAGCCAAGTCGTCCGAGCAGGGGGATGATCGGTTTGGCGATGTTGGGGAGGTTGGCTTCCTGCACCGCTTCCTTGCCGATCCGGATCAACTCGTCGTCCATCTCCTTGTTGGTGCTGGCGACGATTTCCTCAATACGAGCCGGGTGGATTCGGCCGTCCTGAACGAGCTTTTCAAGACTGATACGGGCCACTTCTCGCCGCACCGGGTCGAAGCAACTGACGACGACCAAACCGGGCGTGTCGTCGATGATGACGTCGACACCGGTCGCTTTTTCAAACGAACGGATGTTGCGGCCCTCGCGACCGATGACACGACCTTTCATATCATCCGACGGGATTGCGACGGTGCTGACCGTGTGGTCGCTCGTCTGCTCGGCGGCGTAGCGCTGGATGGCCTGGATGATGATCTGGCGGCTCTTTTCCTTGGCCTCTTCCTGGGCGTGTTCGACCGACTTCTGGATGATCTCACCGGCCTCCTGCTTGCACTCATCCTCGATCCGCCGCAGGAGCATCTCGCGCGCCTGCTCGGGGGACATGCCGGTCATGTGCAGCAACCGGTCACGCTGTTCCTTCAGCACTGAGGTCAGCTCGGTTTCCTTCTCGACCATCACCTTGTCGCGACTGGCCAGTTTGACGTCGAGCGCGTCGAGGTTGCGTTCCTTCATCGCCAGCGTGTCTAGCTTGCGATCGAGCGTGTCTTCACGCTTGGTGAGGCGCTGTTCCAAGCCTTTGAGCTCGTTGCGCTCCGAGTCCAAGTCTTTTTCCGACTGCTCTTTGCGCTTGAGCGCTTCCTGCCGAGACGCCAGTTCCATCTCCTTGGCCTTGGTTTCCCCTTCCCGGACGCCGGCGTCGCGGAGGCGACCCGCTTCGTCCTTGGCCTGGCGGACCACATTGCTCGCGGTGAACTTCAAAAAGCCGAACAGCCCGATGGCGCCGACGACAAAACCAATCACGATTCCAATGACGTATTCCATGATGCCTTTCCCCACGGTCGTGAGCGCAACTACAATGGCGCACGACACAAACATCTCTTGCGGATCGGGGAAGGTGAGGCAACGACTGAGCGCAGCGCAGCCGACGAAGGTTCAGCGAAATTCGCAGAACGGTCGGTCGGTGGACTGTATCGGGAATGTGGGTGGAGCGCGCGAAGACCGAGCTTTCAGGTAGATCGGTCGTTGCCGTGCAACGGTGTCCGTCAGTGTGACCCAGAAGGTGCGCTCACCCAACACATCAGGCAAACGCCGGTCACCGCGACGGGCAAGGCCAGACAAAGCCGCCATCATCGCCAGCGCGACCGTCAAGACGGTTGCCAGCATGAAGATGAACCACTCGGTCGGCACGGAAGAACTCCGGGGAAGAACCACGTTCTCGTCAAACCGCAGCGAATTGGGGACTTCCCCTGATCGCTGCGGACAATCGTTTCCTACACCAAGGCCGATCCATCCGCACGGATCGACCCTCCGCCTGTCCTACAGAACGACAGACGTAAACTTCAACGAATCTTAAACATATTGCGCGGTCAGGACAAGCATCCGTTTTCGATTGCGTGGTCCGCGCGAACGGCTCGCGGATTTCCTCATCTCCTTATCGGGAATAGACTTATGGTGTGCCGGATGCATCAAATTTGGGCACTCGTCCATTCCACCCTTACTTTTAGTGACGCCACTTGTGGCGGGTTCTCTTTCTTACCTCATGCATCGGACCCTGCGCGCCCGACCGGCAGGCACGGTTGATTACAATGATGCCCGGCGTTTTTACCCGTTCCACGGACCTTCTCCGCGTACCATGACGGGAGTGATGAGTTAAAGGAATAACGCGATGGAACGGGAGACAGACACCATGAACACGAAACGATTGACGACGTGGACAGTCGCGCTGGCGATGCTGATCGCGCCGGCGTTCGCGCTGGCGCAGGTGCGCGATGACGGTGGATTTTTCTCACCCCAAGCCGTGGCCAAAGCGAACGAGGAGATCGCGCTGCTGAAGAAAGAGCGCGGCAAGCAACTGGTCATCGAGACCTATTCAACAATCCCCGCAGCGCAACGCGCGGACTTGGACGCCAAGGGCCGGCAGAAGTTCTTCGCCGACTGGTCCGGCCAGCGGCATGCCGAGCAGCGTCTGAATGGTGTGCTGGTATTGTTGACGAAAGACCCGCGTTACATCCACGTCAAAGGTGGGACGGAAACGGACATCGAAGCGTTCAATAGCGCCGATGCAAACCGGCTGCGTGAGACGATGACCGCCGGCTTTAACGCGAAAGACTTTGACCGCGGGTTGCTGGATGGTGTAGCGCACGTGCGCCAGACGATGGACGCACGCGCAACCGGTGGACCTGTCGGTGCCACGAGTTCAACCCAGCAGCCAGCCGCCACTGCCGCGCCGGTGCCCACGCCGGATAGCAGCAAGCAGAACGAAGGAGGAATCTCAATGGTGACGATTGTCATTCTGGTTGTTGGCGCGTTCATTCTGTTCAGCCTGTTCCGTCGACTGTTCGCTGGTCGACAGCAATATCAGCAGCCGCGCTATGGTGCGAACCAGAACCAACCGGGTGACCCACAGCAGCAGGGTTACGGCCAGCCTGGCTATGGCCAGCAGGGTGGTGGTGGGTTTGGTCGCGGGCTCGGTGGTGGTTTGCTCGGTGGGCTGGGTGGGATGTTCCTCTACGACCAACTCTTCCGCCGCGACAACGCCGCGCATGGCAGTGACGCGACCCAGCAGGGTGGCGCGGGCACGCAGGACCCATCCAACACCGGTGGCCAGTTTAGTGGGGACGACCAGGGACAAACGTTCTCCGACTCAGGTGGCAGTTGGGGCGACAGTGATGGTGGCGATTCGGGGGGTGGCGATTCGGGCGGTGATTTTTAGACGGTCCGGCAGTCTGCCTCGCAACTCGATTCGGTTGACAAACAAGCACGCACGAAGTGACGAGAATCGTCCACTTCGTGCGTGCGTCTTTTTCGACATCAGCACCGCCCGCTAGAGCATCGTCACTATGAACAGAGCGTGTCATCCCGAGGGGAGCCGAAGCGACCCGAGGGATCTCGACCCGGCAAAACTATTTGGACCGTCGAGATCCTTTAAGTCGCTTCGACTCCCTTCGGGATGACAACTTGGCGCGCGTATGCTATGGATGGTTTGAAGCTGCTCGCAACGCATTCTTCATTCACGCGCCTTGGCTTTCTCTGGCTGCGGCTCATTGGTCGCCGCCGCCGCCGCACGTCGCTTTACTTGAGCTTGTTCGGGTTGATCGACCGGCGCGACACAGCTTGAAAACGCCGCAAGCAGTTCCTGCGCCGATGCAAGCGTCTTGTCGCTCGGCATCTGCTTGCCGACAGCAATCGCTCGCTTTCGCAGTTGCGAAAACTCGGCCGCATCGGCGATCGGCGCCCGGCGATAACTTTTGGCGTTGGGTGACAATTCTGACGCCGCCTTTTTCGACCACGCGACGCGGCTCTTGAGTGACGGGTGGTCGCTCATGCTCTCGTTGGTTGTGTCGAGCCCCATGTCGGCCATGCGTTGGAAGAAGTTCCCGAACTTCTGCGGGTCCCAGCCGGCCCTCACGTAAAAGCGGAAGCCGTACTTGTCGGCCTCGGCTTCATCCTCGCGCGTGTAACCCATGCCGAGATATTGGCCCGCGAGCATGCCGACACCGGCGCCGACGGTGCCGTACTGCAATGCGCCTTCGGCCTTGTTTTGCGAGTAACCCACTGCCGCCCCGGCGACGCCCGCAGCGGCGGCACCGGCGAGCGTAGCCTGCTGGCGACGCATGCCGCCTTGCACATGGCGACAATAGATGTGCGCATATTCGTGCGCTACAACAGCGGCAAGCTCATCTTCAGTCTCACATTTTTCCATCAGCGACGAATAGATGTACACATGGTTTCCACCGGTCGTGAACGCATTGAGCGTCTCGCTGTTCACAAGGTGAAACTCGATGTTCTTAAACATCCACGACGTGTCTTCACCCTTGCGGTGCGCGCTGGGCGCGAAGTCTGGATTCTCATTTGTCGCTTTCTGCGCTGCTGCAATCACGCGATCGCCCACTTGCTGCAGGTATGCGCTGAGTTGCCGGTCGGTCATCACCGCAGGCTTGATCTGACCGTGCGCGCCACTGGCCTGGCTGATGACCTGCTTGTCACCAGCGCATCCACCAACTACCCACAACAACCCCACCACCGTGACAACAGCCGTAAAGCGAGACGCGCGCGATCGAGCGAGTGAGAACATGGGCAAACCTCTCTCAACGTGTAAACGACGGACGACACCGCCGGTGAACTATTTCAAGAACAATCGTAACGGCACGATCCCGAAACGAGCAACGGCAGACTTGCCTGCGTGCGGGCTCAAGCGGCACAGAAGCAAGAGGGCGCGCATTGAAAAATCCATGACGTTTCGAGTCGATGAGGTACAGGTGCACACCGATACCGTTGCGAGGGGCGCGAGTGCTGTGCAGCCAAACTGACCGCCCGCAAGAATTCCTTCGCAACCGATCGTTGCGGTCCACTACCCCAACTCATGGTGCGTTAGCGTGGTTACAACACGACGCTCATGCGCTCCGGTGCGACAGACCTGAATGTCGGTGCGACACGGGTGTAGAACCGAGCGTCAACCGACCGATGCAACGGTCTCAGATTGGACGCTCGCCGACGACACGTGGGTGCCGGCCGAACAGCGAGGTCAATACTGAAAACAAACGCAGGGACGACGATGGTGTCTACCCTGCCCCCGAGCGGAGGACTCGAAAAATGGTTAGCTGTAACAACGATACGATGCGCGTCGTCGATGGCGTCAAACGGTACGAAGAGGAACAACTGTTTGAAGAAGACATGCGGGCGCTGCTGAACATGGTGCGCCCCAACCGCCGTGAGCGGTTGATGGGCTGGAATGAACATCGCACGGGTGGCGCGCACTTCCGAGCGACGATCTCCTGGTCCGAACAGTTCACAACGCCCGAGTCAGACGAGCGGTTCACGATCCCGCAGTTAGCGGACGTGCTCGAAGCGATCCTGATCGGCTCGGTGCGCTCGGAGCTCGACCTACCCTTAAACGAGGAGTTTGACCTCTACCGTGGTGTGGTGCGCGAGCTGTACAAGCGCGTGAACGAGAGCCAGTCGTCGTACGAATAACGTCAAAGCGAGGGGCCGGGCAGACGGAGTGGAATCCGTATCGCCCGGCCCCTGTTCTTTCCGATAAGAAGCGAGGTGACAACACCATGGCGACCCAACGAACCACCCCCAGGCAACCGCAACCCCGCCGCCGACGCCGCACCAAGGCCGACCGCGCGCTGGTCGCGCACCTGGGCGACCTGCTACGCCAAGGTGCCGACCTCCGCCATCGCAAAGCCCGCCGCACCCGCGCCGCGATCAAGGTGCGGTCGTACGAGAACGATCTGAAGCTGCAGGTTGCGATCGAACGATTGATCGACGAACTGCATATCACGATGTGATAAGCCCGCACTTTCCGTGGCATGGGCGTCTAGTGGGCGTTACGAAAACGGGAACAACCACAGAGGACACGGAGAACACAAAGATCACAAAGAAATGTTTTTTTGCTCAGTGTCCTCAGTGTCCTCTGTGGTCGCATTTTCCGTCTTTTCAACTGCGCTGCAAAATACCCATACTAAAGCGGGGGATCAGACCGCGGATCCGACTTCAAACCCTGGCGTACCTGAATTCGGTCGCAGGCGTCGCAGAATGCGTAGCACGGCGCTGACCAGCACCACTGCGGTGCAGGCCAGCATCGCAACAATCAGGGTTGCCTGTAGTGCTGAGTTGAACATCAGCACTCCACTGCGCGTGCCGGGCTCCTTGTTCCATTGCAGCAGGAACCCACCGATCTGACTGTTCAACAGCATGACCGCCGCGGTGCTTGTCGTGCCAAGCACGCCGCACAGCGGTAGTCCGGTCACCCACAGGTAGCGGGCCTTACCGATGTTGACGAGATAACAGCTGGCGATCGCCAGCGCGATGACGGCCAGCATCTGGTTGGCCACGCCGAACATGCCCCAGATGGTCGCGAAGTTGTCGCTGCCCAGGAAGTAAGCCCAGCCGACGACGATGAGCGCGGTTGCGATGAAGCTCGACACCCACCAGTCGGTCTGGCCAAACTTCGGATGGATGATTTTTCCACCGATCTCCTGCACGAGGAATCGGCCGACGCGCGTGCCGGTGTCGATCGTCGTCAGGATGAACAGCGCCTCGAACATGATCGCGAAGTGATACCAGTATTTCCAAAGGCCATCGACGAACGCCTGCGACCCACCAGCGATCTTCTGCGCGATGCCATCAAAGATGTGGGCCATGCCGACCGCGAGCGTCACGGCGCCACCCGTCCGGCCGCGCAGGGATTCCTGCGTGCGCTCTTCGTAGACGTTCAGGTGGTCGACATCGGCACCGATCTCGACGAACTTATCGTGGTACGCTGGCACCGCACCGAGGTCGGTGTTCATGGCGTAATAGTCACCGACGGGCAGCGTAGCCGCCGCGATCATCGCGACGACGCCGACGGTCCCTTCAATCAGCATCGCGCCGTACCCGATTACCCGGGCATCACCTTCCTTTTTGATCATCTTTGGCGTCGTGCCGCTCGACACCAGCGCGTGAAACCCACTGATCGCGCCACACATAATAGTGATGAACAGGAACGGGAAGATATGCCCGCGCACGACCGGCCCACCGTTCTGGAAGACCGGGTTGAACGCAGGCGCTTCCAGCTTCGGGTTGGCGATGAAGACGCCGATGATGAGAATCGCGATCGTGCCAATCTTCAGAAAGCTCGACAGGTAATCGCGCGGGCAGAGCAGCACCCACACCGGCAACACCGACGCGATGAATCCATACGCCGCCATCGCCCAGGTGACCTGCGTGTCGGTCAGATTGAACCAATGCGCGAACTGCGAGTTAGCGACATAACCACCGGCAAACGTCGCGACGAGCGTGAGCGCCGCGCCGACCAACGACGCCTCGATGACGTGACCCTTGCGGATCCTATACATGTAAAAACCGACGAAGAGCGCGATCGGGATCGTCGCTGCGATCGTGAATGTCCCCCAGGAGGAACCGGGGACGAGGCGCGTCACACCGGCCGGTAATACGAACGATCCGTTAGCGTCCGGCGTGATCGCGTTGACCTTCGCGTTGGTCAGCGAGAGCGTGAACGACTCATTGATCGTCATCCGCTGTTGGCCGTCGTTCCATTCCAGTTGCGAGCCGGGTGGAACGATGTAATCGACGTGTTCGCGTCCGCCTGCCTCGCTATACACTTCGGTCATCGTCCCGTTCGCAGGCAGGACAAGACGGCTCCCGGCGGGATAGGTGACGGCTTCCCCACCCAGTGCCTTCACCACGACCTTCCCCAATCCCGCCATCGCAATAATCAAGATAAACAGGATCGCGATGCTCGCCGCGACACCGGCGGGCTTGCCGACGTCGCTTAACGCGATCTGTGCAAGACTGCGACCATCCCGCCGCAAACTCGCTGCGAGGATGATGAAGTCCTGCACCGCGCCGGCGAGGCACACACCGATCACAATCCACAACAGCCCCGGCAGATATCCGAACTGCGCCGCCAGCACCGGGCCGATCAACGGGCCCGCGCCACTGATGGCCGCAAAATGGTGACCGAACAGCACCCACTTGGGGGTCGGGTGGTAATTCTGCCCGTCGTTGAACCGATAGGCCGGCGTCTGGCGGTCGTTGTCGACCGAGACGACCTTGCCGGCGATGAACGCGCTGTAATAGCGATACATGATCGCCATCACACAAAGAATGCCGAGCAGCAAAGGCATCGCATGCATGAACAGGTGGCTCCGGAAACAATTCTAAACTGTGTCGGTCGACAGGCGGCGGGAGTCTACCGGAAATCTAAGGCGTCGAATATGGGGGAGGAGACAAGGGCGTGAGCGATGCCACGGTGTCATCCCGATGGCAGCGGCAGCGACGCGAGCAATCTCGAAAAGAGTTGTCATCCCGAAGTGAGCGGTAGCGACCTGAGGGATCGCAGTGGTCGATGCATCCGGACCCGCCAGATTCCCTCCGGCATTGCGAGGATCGCGACGTTACGTTTGACGCCAATCCTCTATAGCCGATGGACGGGCGACCGTAAGTCATCGATTGCGCAAAACGTGTTCACGGCGCGCACTGACTTCAAACACGAAAATCCCGCACGAGTCGATCGGGAACTCGGAAACAGTCGCGTTTCGGTCACGTGGCGCGCACCAGTCTGGGACTGGACGACAGGCTCCATCATCGGGGCGGCGCCACGCAGCGTGTTCACGAGGCGAAAGTCCCAGAATGTCCCAAAATATCCCAAGAAGCACACTTGTTGCTGCCCCAACTGACCGCCGTCAACCGCCACGATGCGCATGGCGGATCAGGCCAGATCGTGGTGCAAAATGGTGCAGATGGGTGCAACTTCGGGGATTTTTGCTTACCCAAACCGCCGTGCCACAGAGGTGGGGAAAAACCACCGGTCGGCACGCGCGAACTTCCCGTCCTTACTCCTCGCCCAACTCCTCGCGCAGCGTTTCATCCGTGCATTGTGGGTCGACGGTTCGGCAGGCGTTCGTCAACACATCCGCGATGCCTCGGAGTTTTGTCTGCCACACCGCCGGGTCGACGTCGCGCGGGGTCAGTTGGGTGAACTCATTGCAGAGCAGGACCATGCGCAGCAGGTGCTTGAAGAGCATCCCTTCCTGTTTCACGACGTCGCGCGAGCGGACGAACTTGTCGAAGTCCCCGCCATGTTCGATCAAATCACCGGCGGCCCAGACGGGCGAGACGAACAGCCCACCGGCGTGGTCGACCTCGCTCTCGAAGAGCATGCGCATCTTCTCAGCCAGTGGGATCGGGTACTTACGCAACTCGGGTGGCAGGTCGGATTGGTCGGCCGGTGGGTAGAGGTCCTCCTGCGCCGCGATGCCGCGCGTGAGGATCGCGGGGTCGATCGTCTCGATCGTCAACTTGCCGGGTGGCAGTTGGTCTGGCCAGGGCACACGGTGAAGGCGCGCAACGGAACCCGGCAGTTCCAGCAGGCTTTCAAGGATCTGGATCAGCTCGCGATCGTCGGCCTTACCGAGGTAGTCCATGAGGAACAAACCGTACAGAGGATGGACCGCACGGAAGACCATCAACTGCTTGAGCTTCTCTGTCGGCACCGCGGAAACGGGGTCGTACGGCTCGGGTTGCGGTGGGCCGACCTTGACCGCGCCCTTCGGGCCGGCGGGCAACTTGGCGCTCGACATCATCGGCGCCGCAACACCACCGCCGAGCTTCAACTGCCCCATCAGCTCCGCGACGTTCTTCGGTGCAGTGGCCGGTGTGGGGGCATCGTCCTCACTGTCGTCCGCAGCCACCGGAGCAGGCGTCGCGCTCGGCACACCCCCGGGTTTGACCGCCTCCTGCCAGCTTGCCGGTGCAGGGGGCATGAGAGTGACGATGCCCAGTTGGTTCAATGTCACCAGCATCTTTGTCAGGCGTTTCAGTTCCGCCTCGACCGTAGGCTGGTCCATCAGGCGACGCCGAATGACGTCGCGGATCGGTTCGACCGCGGGGTTGGCGTCGAGCAAATACGCCAACCAGCGCCACGTCAGTCGCCCACGGCTCGCGAGGCGCACGGGTGGCGCGGTCTGCAGTTTTGCGAACTGCTCGGCGTTCCAGTACGTGAAGCCTTCACGCTTCGTCGGCTTCTTTTTCTTCAACGCTTTCTTCGCAGCGAGCAGGCCCGGGTCTTTCGTCTCTTCCGGTATCGAGTCGTACTTTACCTGCCACTTGGCAAGCTTCACATCGTCCTCGTGCGCCAGCGCAAAGACGTGCCCCTCGGTGTCGAACTGCGGTCGACCGGCGCGCCCGAAGATCTGCTGGGCGGTGCTGGTGTCGATCAGCTTCTTCTTGTCCTTCGGGCCTTTCACCAGCGTCGAGAGGACCACCGACCGCGCCGGCAGGTTCAACCCCGCAGCGAGCGTTTCCGTGCAGACGCAGACAGGAAGGAGCTTCTCTTGAAACAGCGTCTCGATCACACGCCGATAGCGCGGAAGAAGACCAGCATGGTGGATGCCGACACCGCGCGTGAGGAACGTGCGCAGCTTGTTGCCCGAGCCGACCGTGAAGTCGAACGTCTCGAGCCGGTCGAGCAACGCCTTGCGCTGCCCCTCGGCGAAGAGGTCTTTGCCTTTCAAAACCTCGGCGACATCCCAGCAGATCGCGCGGTCAAAACAGAACACCAGTGCCGGCGTGCGCCGCTGCGCTTCCTGACCTTGCGCCATCCGTTCCATGAAGTCGGGCAGCAGTTCATCACCGATCCATTCAAACACGAGTGGCACGCGGCGCTCGGTCCCTTCAACGAGCGTCACCCGCCGGTCGAGGTTGACGGCCATCCAACCGACGAACTCCTGCGCCGCGCCGATCGTCGCCGAGAGCAGCATGACGCGCACGGGCTTGGGCAACAGCGTCAGCGCCAGCTCCCATACGATGCCACGCTGGGGTTCGTTGAAGTTGTGGAATTCATCCATCACGACCGCGCCCACGTTCGAGAAGTCGAACGCCTTGGGGTGCAGCAGCCGGTTCAGCAACACCTCGGCCACGACGACCTTGACGGCAGCGTTCGGGTTAACCGTGCGATGACCCGTGACGAGCCCCACCTGCTCGCGATCGAACCCCCAGCGAACGACCGTCTCCTGCAGCTCGAGGAACTTCTGGTCCGTCAGCGCAATCAACGGTGTGGAGTAATACGCGACCTTCCCCGTCCTCAGCGCCTCGTACACCGCCGCCTCGGCGACGAGCGTTTTGCCTGTGCCCGTCGGCGCGGACAACAGAATTCCCTGTTCGGACGCCGCCCAGGC
>Ga0163144_10004870_pt1 | contig 30082 bp, 24 predicted proteins | sample OliLak19BULKMAT1_FD_123175 | JGI IMG/M metagenome (GOLD analysis project Ga0163144, IMG submission 123175) | Freshwater microbial mat bacterial communities from Lake Vanda, McMurdo Dry Valleys, Antarctica - Oligotrophic Lake LV.19.BULKMAT1 | ecosystem: Environmental > Aquatic > Freshwater >...
AAGTAAATAAAAATATTTAAGTATTCACATTGCACCTAATGTCAATATTAGCGAAAACTAAATTTTTCTCAGCTAATTTGCAAATTTTATATCCGTCTTTGAGTTAGCTCAAGCAATATATATGCTAGATACGAGCTAATTAGAGGAGAAATCACAGAGATGCCAAGTCCCACCTCCTAACACCAAAAACTTTTTTCAACCCTATTGGTAATGACATGACACCATTTATTAAAAAAATAAAAAACGAGTTGCCAGTTTCGCCCCGCTAGATATACACCTCGATAAAGAAAATGCATGCCGGCCCAGGTTGCTCATTATTGCCAATGCGAATTTGCCCATAATAAAAGACCAGATATTTGGAGCCCTTGTTTTGGTAATTGAAGTACCTTTCCCATCTACAGCCTGCGATGCTTGGGAATGTAAACAAGAAGTAGAGGAAAACTTGGAAGTGATAGCGTATTGGATCATTAACCCTGACAAATAATATTTGGAAACCTACACCAATCTTAACCCCAATTGTAAACTGTTTTTAAAAATCAAATCTAGCCGACTCATCGAATCTTATTTAATCCTAGGTTTTGAATTTGAGCTCAACAATTTATATTCACTTATATAGCCAAGGAATACATTTATTCTATTTTTATATAGGAAATAAATTATTCAAATCAGCCAAAACAACTTCATCATCCATTTTTCATTACCAATGCACAAATATAAAAATCATTTAAAAAAAAACTTTCAATCTTCTTGTGAAAATGAAGCTAGCTAACTAATATTGCAACCCGTTTAAAAAACAACCACAAATTCTTCCTTAGCTCAGCTGGTTAGAGCACCTGACTGTTAATCAGGGGGTCCTTGGTTCAAGTCCAAGAGGGAGAGCAAAGCCTTAGAGATTCTAAGGCTTTTTTATTTTCTGTCAGGAAATCTATTTTACAAAACCACTTCAGGAATGAATCCAATGGGTATTCAAACAACAATCGATGTAGAGCCCCACCAACCAAAAGGCGATGTAGAAACCGCACATGAAAAGGCGATGTATAAACCGCACATGAAAAATTATTGTGCTTCAACAGCCGGTCAAACCTCCTAAAAATATACTTTTAAGTTTAGCGTAAATCATAAAAAAAGACCACTATCGCTAATGGTCTTTTCCTTCCAACCTTTTTGACATTTAATAATTTGTTCCTGCCCTAATCATTGCACATCTAAAGCCTATGGTAGAGGTAGCGGAATCTTGTGATAGGTATCTTCTGGTTCCGGGCGACAACCAATAAGCAACATCTTTCCAAGATCCTCCCTTGAATACTCTTACCGAATCGTCAACTAAAGAAATCCACTCTTTTTTATTGTAATTTTTTGCCTCATCAAAAACGCCATCTCTGCGTATTGAATTCAAGTCATCAAAATCAGAAAATGAATTTGATCTGTAAACATCGTAAACCCATTCATTAACATTACCCGCCATGTTGTACAAACCATAATCGTTGGGTGGGTACGAATACACATAATCAGTAATCATTGCACCGTCATTCAACTTGCCTGCCACACCAGCATAATCGCCACGCCCTCTTTTGAAATTTGCCAAGAAATTACCCATCTGGTTTCCATAAGGGTTTCTGAGCGCATGCCCATCCCAAGGGTATAAGCGTGCATGCGTTTGATTTTCATCTAACCACTGCGTACCTACTAAGGCTTTGGCAGCATACTCCCACTCTGCTTCTGAAGGCAATCTGTAGTCTGGCAATATAAGCCCAGATTCCAGTGGAATTCTTCCTCCCGCTTTCGATATATCTACCAAATCTGGCCTGTCTGCTTTTACCGCCAATTGCCTGTTTACAATAGAACTTCTCCATTTACAATAGATGTCGGCCTGGCTCCATGACACACCTACTACTGGAAAATACCTAAATCCTGGATACCTAAAGTAATGATCTACATAAGGGTCGTTGTACGAAAGGGCTTGTTTCCAAACTGTTGTGTCTGGCACTGCCTTTAGATAAGCTGGGGATTGCGTACCCCCTGAGTCTTTGGCTATGTAAAACAGATATTCAAGCCAGTGAATATTAGCGATTTCAGTCTCGTCCATAAAAAATGAAGTTATGGTCACTGTTTTCTCAATGTTATCTCTTGTATTCATCAAGTCCTCTTCGAAAGAGCCAAGAATAGTTCTCCCACCTTCAATAAACACCAAATTTGGGCCTTCTGGCTGGCCTTTGTAGGGATTTACTTGAAAACTACTGTCTTCATCGTTGTAAGGCAACCCAGTCGCGGTACTGATACTACCAGGCTCACTGCTATTTGGTTTGCCGCCCTTTGAGCATGATACCGTGAGAGCACCAAGTGCTAAAAAGTAAGGCAGATATTTAACTAATAATTTCTTTCTTAACATATTTTCATAAAAAGGTTAATACCTAAAGATTTCTGCTAAATTAAATAACGGAAATAACAAGTTCAAATATTTGAAGTGATTTTGTTTAAATTAATATTTAAGTCCTCATCCTATGGTGTTCAATTCGTCATGAATGAAGATGTGTATAAATTTTGGAATTGTAGGCAGCAGCAGACGCCATGGCCATCTGACTGTTTCCTCCCTCAATTGGGCAGGTTTCTCACAAAATAAATATCACCCACAATGGTTTCTGCTATCATTTGCACCATTATTCCATTCTTGTATGTGAATACAGAAGGAAATGACACCTGCAAGCTATATTGCCCTTCCGATTTTGGTTCTAGCGTTATTATTTTGCCATTATCTTCCGCATACACAGATTTTACGCCTTTTGGTTCTTCAAAATACATTCTGCTTACACTCCACGTTATTTCCTTTTCATTGAGATAATAATCGCTGCCATTTTTTATGACGTGGTATCGGTTCCGTTCGTATTTTGCTTTAACATTGGCATCAAATACGCCCTTATTCGATTTTTGAAGCACATCTGCAGACATCAGCTTCCCATTTTCATAAACAATGGTCATATTGTTGATGATGACCAGCTGAACAATGAAAGTGACTTCTACTTTACTATAAAGTTTGTAATTCAAAGTATTATTCGATTGTTTTCTTTCCACATTCAATACACCTACTGTATCGCCTCTATGGATTATAAAAAAATCTAATTTCTGCGCATTAGCAGCGCTTGTGAATAAAAAAAATAAAGTAATGGCAATTAATTTCAAAAAAATTCGCATGCTAAAATAGTGACATTTGATTGTCTGGTTCGGTTTTTTTACCTTTCATCTTTTGAATAGATTTTGCCTTTTTGGCTTTTTGAGCTTTAGTTTGAAAAGCAGCCGAATTTTGCATATATAGAAAAAACTGTGATCCGTACTTGTTTTTCTTAACGAACAGAAGGTTCAATTTATTAGTGATATTATCGAAATCGATCGAAAATTTTGTCCTTGAATTCTCAACTTTCGAACTTATAAATCCTTTCTCTTTCAGGTCTTGGAGTGCAGTATTTAATTTACCTCTCTTTATACCAGTTTCCAATTCAATTTTTACCGTATTTACGGACTGGAGTTCATTTTTTTGCGAGTAAGCTAGTAAATATTCAAGTACAAGCACTTCTTCTACAGAAATATACTTGAAATTAAATTTCGCTAACCTGTTGATATTTAGAGCATTAATCTTTGTCATACTGCTTTTAACTGATTATTTCAAAGCGCCCACCATATCTTCAGGCCTTACCCATAGGTCAAATTGCTCGTTGGTAACCAAGCCCAAACCGGTAGCTGCCTCACGCAAAGTTTTGCCCTCTTTATGGGCTGTTTTGGCGATTTTTGCAGCATTTTCATAGCCGATATGGGTATTCAAGGCTGTAACAAGCATTAAAGAATTTTCTAAATGTTGTTTGATAATAGGTAGGTTTGGCAATATACCCAGTGCACAATTTGTATTAAAAGATACGCAAGCATCTCCTATCAATCTGGCCGATTGCAACACATTGGCCGCAATTACAGGCTTGAAAACATTGAGTTCGAAATGCCCCATCGACCCGCCAATAGATATTGCTACATCATTGCCCATCACCTGGGCACAAACCATAGTCATAGCCTCCGGTTGGGTTGGGTTTACTTTTCCCGGCATAATGGAAGAGCCTGGTTCGTTGTCGGGAATTATAATTTCACCAATTCCGCTTCGAGGCCCTGAGCTTAACATTCTAATGTCGTTTGCCACTTTCATCAAGGCAACGGCAGTACGTTTCAAAGCTCCGGAAAGCTCTACCATTGCATCGTGCGCTGCCAAAGCCTCAAACTTATTGGGAGCTGTAATAAATGGCGACAGCGTGAGTTCGGCTATTAGTTTAGCTACCAGCACATCATATCCACTCGGGGCATTCAAGCCAGTACCTACGGCTGTACCGCCTAGAGCAAGTTCTTTTACTGCTTCCAGTGCATTTTTGATGGTTCTAATGCTGTTGGTGATTTGCTGCGCATAACCCGAAAACTCCTGCCCTAAGGTAAGCGGGGTGGCATCCATGAAGTGGGTGCGACCAGTTTTTACCACATTTTTAAACGCTTCTGCTTTGGCAGAAAGTGTATCTCTAAGCAATTCTAAACCAGGTATCGTAATTTCCACCACCGATTTGTAAGCTGCAATGTGCATTGCTGTAGGGAAAGTGTCGTTTGATGATTGTGATTTATTCACGTCATCGTTGGGGTGCAATATTTTCTTTTCATCTTCCAACTTTCCGCCTTGCAGTACATGGGCTCGATTGGCTATCACCTCATTAACATTCATGTTGCTCTGCGTTCCAGAGCCAGTTTGCCAAATAACCAGTGGAAACTCACCATCTAGCTCTCCCGTGAGTATTTCATCGCATACTTGAGCTATCATATCTTTTTTCTCTGCTGACAAAACGCCAAGTTCTACATTGGCCATAGCCGCAGCTTTTTTTAAATAAGCAAAAGCATGTATTATTTCTTTTGGCATGCTCGCCTCAGGGCCAATTTTAAAATTGTTGCGAGAACGTTCGGTTTGGGCTCCCCAATATTTATCGGCAGGCACATTTACCAAACCCATGGTGTCTTTTTCTACTCTGAATAACATTTTTCTGTGTGTGTTGATGGGATGAAATCGAAAAGGTAGGCTTTATCATTTGCAAAGGCAAAACTATAAAATGCCAGGAAAGAAATACCAATACCTGATCAAATTATTATCATTAACGCAATTTGAACTAATGGCCAAAAAGAAAGAACACTTAATTGCCGTATTTCGTCTGGCTCTGGTTTGAGTTTTGGGTTTCGCAAATGGTTGCAAATCAAAAGCCCAACTGTCAATACTTGATACAACTTTCACTATTGAAAATGATATGATTGTTGGTGGCGTAGTATTTGTACTGCCAAATACGAGTGTAGAATGTGTATAACCGACCGAACAAAGCGCTGAACAATTTTGCTTGAAGGCCTGACGGTAAAATAGACTGATAGTTCAGATACTAATTATATGCATTACATCTAAAATATTCGTTACTTGACTTATTCATAACCAAACCATAGACAAATGTTATCACATGCCGATATTTTCGGTTTTGAGCCTGCAAAGGAATTTTCAAAACCTGTAGCCTATTTTTCGATGGAGTTTGCCATTGACCAAGCATTGAAAATTTACAGTGGCGGATTAGGCTTTTTGGCTGGATCACACATGAGAAGTGCTTATGAGCTCAAACAAAATCTGGTGGGAATAGGGATGCTTTGGCGTTTTGGATACTACGACCAAGGCAGGGATACCGAAGGCACGATGAAGCCTTCTTACACACATAAAACATATTCTTTTTTAGTAGAAACTGGCATCGTTTTTCCGATTGAAATTCATGGAGCAGCAGTATATGTAAAAGCATATCTACTTAAGCCTGAAACTTTTGGCTCTGCTCCATTATTTTTGTTGACAACTGATATTGATGAAAATGATTTTTTATCCCGCCAAATCAGCAACCGCCTTTACGACTCTAATGAAGCTACACGGATTGCCCAATCTATGGTTTTGGGAATTGGTGGAGCGAAATTACTAGATATTTTAGGATTAAACATTGAGGTTTATCACATGAATGAGGGGCATTCCGTGCCATTGAATTTTTATTTGTATTCAAAATTTAAAAGCCTTGAAGAAGTAAAAAAACGTGTGGTTTTTACCACCCATACGCCCGAAAAAGCTGGAAATGAAGAACATAGTTATGCAATTCTTCGAGATATGTCATTCTTTTACCACTTGCAAGACCATGAGGTGAAACATATTTTGGGATTAGAAGGCGATATGTTTGACTATACCTTGGCGGCATTAAAGTTTGCCAAAATCGCCAATGGAGTGTCGCAATTGCACGGTGAAGTGGCTAGAGAGATGTGGTCGCACCACCAAGGAATCTGTGAAATCAAAGCTATAACCAATGCACAAAATAAGAATTATTGGAAAGATGAAAAGTTGGAAACCGCTTACGAAAAGAATGATGACGAAGCTTTAATAGCCCGCAAAAAGGAAATGAAGGCAGATTTATTCAAAATTATAGCCGACCAAACCGGCAAAATATTTGATCCAAATGTGTTGACGTTGGTGTGGGCAAGGCGGTTTGCAGGCTACAAAAGAGCCGATTTATTGATGAGGGATTTCGACCGTTTTTTAAAAATTACTACCAATACGCAATACCCAATTCAAGTTATTTGGGGAGGAAAACCGTATCCCGAAGATCATGTAGCAATCGAAACTTTTAATTATTTGTATTGGAAAACGATAAGTATGCCAAATGTAACAGTGGTAACAGGCTACGAGTTGGGCCTTTCGGCAGCCCTGAAAAAAGGATCTGATGTATGGCTAAATAACCCAAAAATGTATCGGGAAGCATCGGGAACAAGCGGAATGACAGCAGCTATGAACGGTTCGGTGAATTTTTCGATACCCGATGGCTGGATTCCTGAGTTTGCCAAGCATGGAGAAAACTGCTTTCTCATAGAGCCCGCCTCTTCAGATCTTTCTTCACAAGATCAAGATTTGGTAGAGGGCAAACGTCTTTTAGATGTTTTGGAAAGTGAAATTATTCCGGTTTACTACAGTTCGCCTGAAAAGTGGCAAAAAATAGTAAAAACGGCTATGAAAGATGTAGTACCCGGTTTTGAATCGGGAAGAATGGCGAGGGAATATTATGAGAAGCTGTATGCACAATAATAATAGGAGATCATTTCAAAATTACCTTTGCAACCTTTTGATCAACTACCGCCATATTGTGCCAAAAATCAAGTTTCATTTTCATCTTTTGGGGAGTAGTACCGATCAAAAAAGCCTGCTCCAATAGTGAACTAGTTGCTAAAAAATTCACCCGATAGTTTCACATTTTGTATGTAAAAAATTCAAGGAGCACTTTATTGCATACCTATCTATAATGACCTTCTGAGGCGGTTGCTATCATCGGTGGCTCTCGCAGCGGAGACGGAGCATCACTATCTTCGATCAAATCTTCGCCAACACATGAAAAAGTTGCGCCTGTGTAGACAAGAGGCCACAAATGTATACCGCCTTTAGAGCCTTTAGACAACATATTGTCTTTGATTATTATATTTCTTTGATTCATAACAACGTAATCAAAATTTCCTTCATCACAGCTTGTGCGGCCCACACTCTGTTATTGGCCTGTTGCAAAACCAACGAGTTATTTCCGTCTAAAATCTCGTCCGAAAGCTCAATATTCCTTCTTACAGGCAGGCAATGCATCACTTTGGCATTATTGGTTATTTTCAACTTTTCGTTGGTAAGCATCCAGTTGCTATCTTGGCTTAGTATTTTGCCATAATCTTCATAGCAACTCCAGTTTTTCACATATACAAAATCTGCATCCTGCAATGCTTCGTTTTGATTGGTGGTTACTTTCGCTTTTCCTGCAAATTTTGGTGCTAAATTGTAGCCTGTGGGATGGGTAATTGTAAAATCAACATTTGCCACATTCATCCATTCTGCAAATGAATTCGCCACTGCTTGGGGTAAAGGTTTGATGTGGGGAGCCCAAGTCAATACTACTTTAGGTTGAGAGCTGCTAAATTTTGGATTTTCCCTCTTAAATTCTTCAATAGTGATGGTATCGGCTAAAGATTGAAGCGGGTGGAGCGTAGCACTTTCCAAACTCACCACGGGAACGCCACAATATTTGATAAATTTATTGAAGAAATCTTCGGTGTAATCTTCTTCTCTATCTATTAGTTTGGGGAACGAACGTACGCCTAGAATATCGCAATATTGCCCCATTACGGCAGCGGCTTCTTTAATATGCTCAACCGTAGTGTAGTTCATCACTACCCCTTCTTGGGTTTCCAAAGCCCAACCTTCTTTGTCCATATTCATCACCATCACATTCATGCCTAGGTTCAAGGCAGCTTTTTGGGTGCTTAATCGGGTGCGAAGGCTTGGATTCAGAAATATTAACCCTATGGTTTTATTTTCGCCCAGTTTTTTATCCATGTAGGGCGATTTTTTGTAGGCCAATGCAGTTTGAACCAATTTGCTGATATCGGCAACATCATTAACAGAGGTAAATTGTTTCATTTGATGGAAATAGAAAAGCTTTTAAACAGAATATTATTCAAAAATAGTTTTTATATCCTTAGTAAAAGCTTCAATAGTGTCAGTTTTCAAAATTCTATCAGAATATATATTCAAAGGTTGAAATTCGTAGTGTGTATTTATATGTTGCTCTAAAGTATTTTGTTCGCATCAATAATCCAGCATACTTTCACACCATGCAATGCGTAATCTTTTTCATTTCAAAAATTTGCACTTGACCAACCCAATATTGCGGTAATAAATTTTTGTTTTAGTATGTTGCCAGCCTTCATAGTGCCAGCCGTTCCACTCGGGCATTCAAAATTTTTATCAGCCAATTGTTGAAAAAGAACGAATTGAGCAAAACTTATACCTTGCAATGGTACCGAGACTAATGCTTGGTTGGCTCAGATACGCTTTAGTGTAAATATTTATCCAAACCCTTGCTGATACCCCAATTGGTGAAAGGCTTCGTGAAAACACCCAATGTATTTTCCAAATGACGACAATATCAACGAAGCATTTGAAATAGAAGGGATAGAAATGTTTTCTGATAATGAATTGGCGGTTTTTAACCGTTGGGGTGCAGAAATATGTAGGCAAAGAAACTACGCCAATCAGTGGAATGCAGCACAATTAACAGACGGGCTTTATTATTACCATCTCAACCTTACCCAGGTAAAAGAAAGATTCAATGTGTGGGTATTGGTGGTCAGGTAATACCTACATAACATATGCTTTACCTGGTCATTTTATCAAATGCTTCCAAGAAAATATCTGCATCTTCCACCGTCAAATTTAGAGCTGGAAGCAACCGAAAGGTATATTTGTTTGATGAACTACCTGTAAAAATATGGTGATCGAAAATCAGTTTTTTACGCGTTTCCTCGCATGGCTCAAACAGTTCAATACCAATCATCAGCCCTTTGCCACGTATTTCTTTAACTTTTGGGTGGCCACGCAATGCATTCATGACATAATTACCTGTGGATGCTGCATTAGCCATAAGATTGTCTTGTTCTATCAATTCGAGCACTGCCAAGGCCGCTGCACAGGCCAAGTGATTGCCCCCAAAAGTTGTTCCCAATAGGCTATATTTAGGTTTCAACTGCGGGGCGATGGAAATTCCAGCCACAGGAAAGCCATTGCCCATTCCCTTGGCCATCGAATAAATATCTGCTTTCACGCCCGACCAGTCGTGGGCATAAAATTTGCCGCTTCGGCCATAGCCACATTGCACCGAATCTGCTATGAAAACCGCCCCGTATTGGCTGCAAAGCAATCTTATTTTTTTTAAGAAAGCATCTGAAGCCACATTTATTCCTCCCACACCTTGTATGCCTTCTATAATAACTGAAGATATTTCATTGCCCTGTTTTGCGAAGAGTTCTTCTAAAGCATTTTCATCGTTGAATGGCAAAAAGATGACATTATCTGTCTGGTTTACAGGAGCTACAATGCTGGGATTGTCGGTAGCGGCTACTGCCATCGATGTTCTGCCATGAAAGCCACCTTTGAAAGCAATGACTTTTTTTCTGCCATTGTAGAAAGAGGCCAACTTAAGTGCATTTTCGTTGGCTTCAGCCCCTGAATTGCACAAAAAAAGCTGGTAATCATCGTAACCCGATACTTTTCCGAGCTTTTCAGCCAAGCGATCCTGAATAGGTATTTTGATAGAATTGGAGTAAAAACCTATTTTATTTAATTGCTCCGTGAGCCTGTGTACGTAATGCGGATGGGTGTGCCCAATAGAAATAACGGCATGGCCGCCATATAGGTCTAAATATTTTGTACCCTGATTGTCCCACACATAAGAACCTAGGCCTTTGGCAATTTCAATGGGGTAAATGGGGTAAACGTCAAAAAGATGCATAGTTTTTCAAAGCTGCTTTTAATAATTAGGCGCAATTTAGGTTGAGTTTTTAGATTCTTAAAGTGCTCATTAATATATAAAACGAACGGCTGGGTACCTTCAGAGGCGTGCTTTTAATTCCAATACAATTTTCAGCACTATATAGTTTTCTTAAATCAATCGAAACTGCTTTTGTATTATGTCTAAAAAAAATTTTACATTTATTTATAATATTCCAACTTCTGTTCAATTTTGAATCTTGCAAAGCAGGGTTGATACACCAGTAGTTTCATTTTAGTGTTTAATTATTTCACTTATAACAAATCGCAATCCGATGAAAAAAATCTGTCTCATTTCTATCATGGTTAGTACTTTACTTTTAGGTTGCAATGGCATCAAAAAAGAATCGGCTTCAAGCGATGAAATCAAAAAAGCCAATGATTTCTTTGAACGTGTGTTCAATGAAAAAGTAGATAGAAGCCCTATTTATCAATCTTATCTTGGTATAAAAAAAGATTACGGCAAACTCGATGACATCTCTTCCGAAAGCACTGCCAAAGAGATCGAGATCACCAAACAAGAATTAGCTAAGTTAAAATCAGAGATCAGTTTCAAACGCTTGGATGATGCCACAAAGTTGAGTTATCAACTTTGGGAATACAATGCCAATTTGGAAATTGAGGGATACGACTGGCAGTACCACAATTATCCTGTAAATCAAATGTTTGGGTGGCATGCCGAACTTCCTGCATTTTTGATCAATATTCATCAAATTACCGACTCTAGCGATGCAGCTGCCTATGTTTCTAGAATTGCTGCTTCAGGCAAATTTATTGAGCAACTCATTCAGTTGCTAAAGGAACGAGAAGACAAAGGTATTATAGCTCCAAAGTTTGTGTTTCCGATGGTAATTGGCGATTGTAAAAATTTATTAATTGGCAAGCCATTCGACCCAAAAGCCAAAGAAAACGCCACCATATTTGATGATTTTTCTACCAAATTAAACACCCTTACCATTTCAGGTATTGCAAAACAAGCCTTAGCTAAGCAAGTTGAAATCGAGCTGATCAATACGCTACTACCCGCTTACCTGAGATTGATAGCTGCATTAACGGATTTGGAAAAAAAGGCAGACACGAAAGATGGCGTGTGGAAATTGCCCAATGGAGAAAGATTTTATACCTATCAACTCAAATCAATGACTACCACCCAAATGAGTGCTGACGAAATATTCGATTTGGGCACTTCGGAGGTAGCCCGCATTCAAGGTGAAATGAAAAGTATTATGAAGCAGGTAAATTTTAAGAACGATAGCTTGCAGGCTTTCCTCAAGTTTATGAAAAGCGACAAACAATTTTACCTACCTAACACTGCTGAAGGCAAAAAAACATATTTGAACCAAGCCACAGCATTGATCGATACCATGAAATCGAAGCTTGATCTTTTATTTATAACCAAGCCCAAAGCTGAAATGTATGTGAAAGCAGTAGAACCTTTCAGAGAAAAATCGGCAGGATCGGCATTTTACCAAGATCCCGCCCCTGATGGCTCGCGCCCCGGCACTTATTATGTAAACTTATATGATATGGATGCTATGCCCATTTATGAGATGGATGCTTTGGCCTATCATGAAGGAATTCCGGGTCATCACATGCAATTGGCGATCGCCCAAGAGCTAGAAAATATGCCCAAATTTAGAAAGTACAATTCAGCATACACTGCTTATGTAGAGGGCTGGGCGTTATATACGGAGCTTATACCTAAGGAAATTGGTTTATATAAAAATCCCTATTCCGATTTTGGCCGTCTTTCTATGGAATTGTGGAGGGCTTGCAGGCTAGTGGTAGATGCAGGCATTCATTATAAAAAATGGACAAGAGAAGCGGCTATAAAATATTTGCAAGATAATACTCCTGCTACCGACAGGGAATGTACCAAATCAATTGAGAGATATATTGTAATGCCCGGCCAGGCTACTGCTTACAAAATAGGAATGCTTAAAATACTATCGCTCAGGGAATTAGCTAAAAAAGAATTGGGAGTAAAGTTCGATATTAGGGAGTTTCATGATGTGGTGCTTAAAAATGGAGCTTTACCTCTAGATGTTTTGGAAAAATTAGTAAACAACTACATTGCATCGACAAAGTAGAAGTAATTTTAGAACATAAGAAAGCCCTTGAATTATTATTTAAGGGCTTTTTTTAATTACTTAATACTGGTAAGCATCGGTACAAGTGAAATTAAACTGAGCCAAATTATTTTATAATTTGGCCACATTAATTGCATTTACTCCTTTTTTGCCATCTTCAAGCTCAAACGTAACTTTGTCGTTTTGCTTCACCTTGTCTTTTAATCCTGTAGCGTGCACGAAATACTCTTTGGAGTCTGCATCGTCTTTGATGAAACCATAACCTTTGGCCTCATTGTAAAATTTAACTAACCCTGTAAACATTGATCTATATGGTATAATTTAAAATGTTTAACTAATGTAATAATATTTTTTAGTGTGAGCAATAAAATAGCAAATAATATTTTTTTCAAAAATTGATTGTAGCATTTGTTAGTTTGAAAACAAACGCACAAAGTAGCAAATCTAATAATCTGGTAATCAAAAAGAGAGATATGAAACAATGCTGCTATTTTTGAAATAGATTTGTGCATACAAAAATTCTTGATGCGAAAAAAATCAGATATCAGCCCCGTGAGAGCCAAAAAGCATTTGGGGCAACATTTTTTAAGAGACCTCTCTATAGCTCAAGATATTGCCGAAAGCCTAAAGTTTCACAATGCTTACAACCATTTATTGGAAATAGGACCTGGCACTGGCGTGCTCACCGATTTTTTGATAAAAAACGAAAATATGGATTTCAAAACCATAGAATTGGATAGGGAATCGGTGAGCTATCTGCGTACAAAATACCCTGCCTTGACAGTAATTGAAGGCGACTTTTTGCAAAAAGACTTAAACGACTTTTTTGGAGGAAAGCCGTTTGGGGTGATAGGTAATTTCCCGTATAATATTTCTTCTCAAATATTTTTTAAAGTGCTCGATTACAAAGATTTAGTTGATGAAGTGGTGTGTATGCTGCAAAAGGAGGTGGCAGAAAGACTCTGTTCAGGGCCTGGAAAAAAAGACTATGGCATTTTGAGCGTATTTCTGCAAGCCTATTATGACATGGAATACCTATTTACAGTGCATCCACATGTATTTGAACCACCTCCGAAAGTGAAATCAGGCGTAATCCGCATCAAAAGAAATAACGTGGAAGAAATGGGCTGCAACGAAATATTATTTAGAAAAATAGTAAAGCAAGCGTTTTCGATGCGCAGAAAAACATTGCGAAATGGGTTGAAACCATATAATTTACCAGAAGAGATGATGAGTTTGTCTTTTTTCGACAGGCGGGCCGAAGAGTTGGGCGTAGCCGAATACATAAAACTAACAAACGACATTGAACCTTACTTGACCAAATAATTATGGCAGATTTTGCAAAAAACGCTTCAGAATCGTATTCTATCATGACAGAAATGGTGTTGCCAAACGACACCAACACACTCAGTCACCTGATGGGAGGCCGAATGCTGTACTGGATCGATATTGCAGGAGCTATAGCAGCCCAAAAGCATTCTAATAAGATCGTTGTGACAGCTTCGGTCGACAATGTTTCGTTCAAAGAGCCCATTAAATTAGGCAATATTATAACTTTGCAAGCTAAAGTCTCTAGGGCTTTCTCCACATCTATGGAAGTACACATTGAAGTTTTTGCTGAAAATATTCCACTAAAAACCAAAATAAAAACGCACGATGCTTTCTATACTTATGTGGCAATCGATGAAAATCATAAACCCGTAAATGTGCCAGCATTGATTCCGGAAACCGCAGCAGAAAAACAATTGTACGAAACTGCGGCTCACAGAAGGCAGATCAGGCTTTTTCTGGCCGGAAAGCTCAAAATTGATGAATTAGACACTTTAAGAAACCTATTTTTACAATAATTTTCGATATTTGTATATTGAATAAAAGTACCCATCACCATCCAATATGTATCCGACACGGGAGGAAAAAACAAGCAGTGTAGATGGTGTTCTAATGGAAAGAATGGGAGAAATGAAAAGAAAATATTGTAATTAAAAGGAAAGCAGAACAGCCAAGGCCGCGGTTTTCCAAAGCAAAATTAAAAATATTGACGGGAATAAAGGAGGCTTGAGATGAGGTGGAACTGTATAGACAATAGAAAATAAAACCAAAGACGATAGATGAATTGATCGATGAGCTGTAAAATAGAAACATCCGATAACTGTAAAAAAGAAATCAAGATGCTTTCAAAGAAATATACATTGAATAACATTGACCTAATCAAGTTTGGAGAAATTGTGCGAGAGCAGTCTTTTTCAGGCTATCCTCATGGGACAAACTGATACAAAAATGGCCTTCATATCGCCTAAGATGGAAAAGGAAAAAGTGAGGGCTCAAGGGTAATTACTTGTGTAAAAATTATGGAAAATACCGTACATCTACGTTCGATTTACGAAAAGTCAGAAAAACAAGACCTGAATCTGGGTGGGTTAGATTCGTTTTTAGATAGGTTCTGATATGATCGCCAACAGCATTGATCTTGCAATTTCACTTCTTCAAAGTAATGAGTTGGTAGCCATTCCGACAGAGACCGTTTATGGCTTGGCAGGCAATGCCTATAGCGAGGAGGCTATTCTTAAAATTTTTCAGGTAAAACAAAGACCCAAGTTTGATCCTCTAATAGTTCATACGTATGCTATCGAGCATATTTATGACTTTGTGGCAGAAATTCCAGAAATAGCACTCTCACTTTTTGAAAAACTTGCACCTGGTCCAGTTACCATTCTTCTTCCAAAAAAAAATAACATCCCTGATTTAGTTACTTCAGGCTTAAATCAGGTAGCGGTTCGCATTCCAAATCATCCGCTCACTTTAGAATTGCTTTCACTTCTGCCTTTTCCATTGGCTGCTCCTAGTGCCAATCCCTTCGGCTACATCAGCCCTACTTCCGCCCTGCATGTGGAAATGCAATTGGGAAATAAAATCAAACTTATATTGGATGGTGGCGAAAGCCAAGTAGGTGTGGAATCTACTATTATTGGCTTTGAAGAAGGCAAACCTATCATTTACCGATTGGGCGGTACGGCAATAGAAGCCCTAGAAAAGATCACGGGAAAGCTGCTGATAAGGGAAAGTACCTCCTCTCCTACCGCTCCGGGAATGCTGAAAAGCCATTACGCACCACACAAGCCATTTTTGCTCGGAAATATCTCTACTTTAGTTGCTGCAAATGCAGATAAAAAAATAGGTGTATTGTCTTTTGATGAAATCTATAATGATGTTGAGCTGTGCTATCGCCTTTCACCTGCTGGCAATATGCAAGAAGCCGCCAAAAACCTTTTCAAATGCCTTCGTCTGTTAGATATGAGCAATGTAGACCTGATTATTGCCGAACTTGTGCCTGATGAAAATTTGGGGAAAGCTATCAATGACAGGTTAAGAAGGGCGGCCTATTGAAAGTGGGCAAGCAAATAATTTAAAATGAAGTTGGAGCACAAGCGTAACTCGCTAGACCCTTAATCTTTCTCCATTTTTATTTTGCTCTGATTACTAAATTTCACCCTTCTCATTTTTTTTACAAATGTTGAAAAGGGCACAACCCACCACCGTTTCCCAAAATAATTGATCACCACAAAAATATTTTTTTTGCTTTTTTATGGAATAATTAAAGAGGCTGCATCATGGTTTTGAATTTAAACAATCAGTTCACTCAAACATTCAAAAATCATGAAAAACAAGTTTGTATTGCTCGCTACGGCCTTCGTTGTTGCATTTGGCTGGTCTTGCCAAAAGTCGGCCACGCATCATTCCAATTTACGGGTTAAAGATTCGGTACTGCTTTCGGTCATTGATACTTTTCAAATTTCTAGACCTGTTGAAGCCGTCACTGGCTCACCTCAAAAAGACAGCGAGAAAGAGGAATTATTGACAATCACTGAGGAAAGTAAAGTTAGTAGCTATCGCTCAAACACAGGACAAAACGGCAAATTTAATGCCTTAAAACGTGCAAAAATGGCTGGATCTACAGCAAATTATGGCACGGGAGACGATTTGATGTCTGTAAATAGCCCCAGTTACGAAGCCTACCAAGCAACACCCGCCTTCAATACTGAATCTTACAATGTGGTTAAAGAAAACGATTTTTTGGCTGCAAAGGAAAATCCACTTTCCACCTTTTCGATAGATGTAGATGCTGCTAGCTACGCCAACTCCCGCAGGTATTTGGAAAATGGGGCACTGCCGCCCACCGATGCTGTACGAACTGAGGAATTTATTAACTATTTTGATTATTCCTATCCTCAACCCCAAGGTGAACATCCGTTTTCATTCCACACAGAAATAGCAGCTTGCCCTTGGAACAGCAAACACCAATTGGTGCACATTGGAATGCAGGGCAAAAGAATACCCTTCGAGCAAATAGCTCCCATGAATTTGGTTTTTTTGATAGACGTTTCTGGCAGTATGGGCGATGCCAACAAACTTCCATTGCTAAAAAAATCGTTTAGTTTGCTCACCAGCAAATTGCGTATTGAAGACCGTGTAGCCATAGTTGTGTATGCTGGAGCGGCAGGTTGCGTGCTGCCTTCTACGCCTGGCAATGAAAAAGCTACCATCGTGGCTGCACTCGATCGCTTAGAAGCTGGAGGCTCTACCGCTGGAGGAGAAGGAATAAAATTGGCCTACGCTATAGCCAAAGAAAACTTTTTGGAAAATGGTTTGAATAGAGTAATCATAGCTACAGATGGCGATTTCAACATCGGAGCCTCTTCAGATGCCGAGATGACCAGATTAATTGAAGCCCGCAGAGATGATGGCATTTTCCTCACCTCACTTGGCTTTGGCATGGGCAATTACAAAGATTCAAAAATGGAAAGCATAGCCGACAATGGCAATGGCAACTATTTTTATATTGATAATATTGACGAAGCACGCAAGGTATTGGTGACCCAACTCGATGGCACACTTTACACCATCGCCAAGGATGTAAAACTGCAAATCGAATTCAACTCAGCTAAAGTGAAGGCTTATAGATTGGTGGGGTATGAAAACAGGATGCTGAAAAAAGAAGACTTTAACAACGACAAAAAAGATGCTGGAGAATTAGGAGCCGGCCATACGGTTACTGCTTTGTATGAAATTATTCCTACTGGCTTTGAAGAAACGACATACGCTGTAGATCCACTACGTTATTCGACACCGACACTGGTAAAAGCCAAAAGCACAGATGAGCTGATGACTTTAAAATTTCGATATAAAAACCCAAAGAAACAGCTAGCAAATTGATCGTTCATTTCGTAAACCACACAAACATAAGCCTCGAGAAAACCTCCGACAATTTCCGCTTTTCTTCAGCAGTGGCAGCATTTGGAATGGTGCTGAGAGATTCGAAATTTAAAGGAAAAGCGAATTACGAAGACATAATAAACCTGGCGAATGCAGCCAAAGGAAAAGACGAAGAAGGCTACCGATCTGAATTTGTAAAGCTGGTAAAAAATGCCTCTTTGCTAAGCGGATTAGTAAAAAGATAGAAGGAAACCAGTGGTGAATCTATCATTTCTTCCTTTCGGCACTGTTATATGGCTGAAAGGAAGAAAAATTTTCTGAAAAAAACACGACCTTCCTCAGTAAATGTATCAGCTCACAAATGAGCTAAACTGCCCGAAAGTGAGTGGTTTAGTTATAAAACCGTTTACTTCTGCATAGGTTTTGGCCCTTTCCATATCACTTTCATCTATTGAAGAGCTCAACATAACTATTTTGTCGAAGTGGGTATATTTTTTTAATTTAAACTCCTCCAAAAAATCCCAGCCATCTATTTCTGGCATGTTGATGTCGAGCAAAATAACATCAATTTTCCTTGTCGATGCAGCTGATTCCATATATTGGAGAGCCTCTTCTGCCCCTATAAAATCTGCTATTTCAAACGTTGGATACCAATTCTTTATCAGTCTGCTATTCAAAAAATTACAAGTTTTATCGTCATCTACTAGCATAATTAGCTTTTTATCGTTCATCGTTTGTATTACTTATTTGGATTTGGTTTGTGCTTTTTTGAAATTTAATGTTAGTGGGCAATTATCTGGGCTATTTGGGTACTGACTCAGGTTTTACACGGTACTCACTTAAAAAAATGATATTTCATCATAGGAAAGTCAGCTTCAACTAATGATTGTGCCTTCTCTGCACTTAAAAGTAATTTGCCTTTCTATCTCACATCTTTTTTTATTTTGTAAAGATTATACTTGTGTTATGAGATAAAGTTATAAAAAAATTCACTTTACTTCTCAGTTAACAAAAATCATATTTTCTATTTCGATGAAATAGCGTGTATTCAAAGGCCAAATTGCGTTTAGAGGTTGAATTTATTTTGATTCATTGTTTCAAATAATGGAACTAGCTCCTTTGATTTTGCTAGATTTTTCAACCAACTGAAAATTCCTGCATACCAAAAATAGGCATAGTAGGCAAAGTAGACGTCCAGTCATTATATTTGCACTTAATCTACAGCAATTGATATCACTCAGAGGGTTAACAAAGTCGTACAAAATGGGTGCCAATAGCTTGCAGGTGCTTAAAGGAATAGATTTGGAAATTGGCGATGGAGAGTTTGTATCCATCATGGGTACGTCTGGCTCGGGAAAATCGACACTTTTGAATGTGATTGGTATTTTGGACAAGTTTGACTCTGGTGAATATTTCTTGGCTGGGCAAAAGATCGACAGCAAACTATCAGAACAAAGAGCGGCTTATTTTCGCAACCAACTCATAGGCTTTGTGTTCCAATCATTCAACCTCATCAATTTTAAAAACGCAATTGAAAATGTAGCATTGCCTTTGTACTATCGCAACGTTGGCAGGAAAGAACGCAATAAAATTGCGATGCAATATTTAGAAAAAGTAGGCTTGGCCGATAGGGCCGAACACCTACCAGGCGAACTCTCAGGTGGGCAAAAACAACGGGTAGCGATTGCCAGAGCCATGGCTTCGCAACCCAAAATTATATTGGCAGATGAACCCACTGGTGCTTTGGACACCTATACTACCAGCGAGGTGATGGAGCTATTCAAAAATCTAAACAAAGAAGGCATGACGGTGATTATAGTAACGCACGAAAACGATGTCGCTCAAATTACTAACCGTATCATAAGGTTGAAAGATGGGATGGTAGTTTAGTAGCAAGTCAGGAACATAATTAAATAACAAAATTCCTTAGGTGTGAGGTCGAGGTACAAAAGATTAAATATTCAGGCAAATAAATACGTAAAAATTGTTCGATATAGATAAATGGCAGGAGATTTGGCATAGCCTCACAAAGCACAAGCTTCGCACGTTGCTTACGGCTTTTGGGGTGTTTTGGGGTATTTTTATGCTCATCATATTGCTGGGAGCAGGCAAGGGGCTCGAAAATGCGGTGCTAGATATGTTCTCTAGCTATGCCAACAACTATTTTTATATGGGCTCTAACAAGACCAGTATCGTGCACAATGGCCTGAATATCAACCGTGTAATCGAGCCAAATATTGAAGACCTAAATTTTTTCCAAAATCATTTCCCTGAAATTGAATATATATCACCTAAGCAAGCGGCCGATGGTGAGAACACAATTACGCACAATTCCAAATCTGGCATATATTCGGTACAAGGTATATACCCCGAATGGCGGCTTATGGAGAAAACCAAAGTAATTGAAGGCCGCTATATCGATAGGCTAGACCTGGCTGAACGGAAAAATGTAGCAGTAATAGGAAGAAAAGTAAAGGAGTATTTTTTCGACTCCACACAAAATGTAATTGGCAAATATATAAATGTGAAAGGGGTTTATTTCAAAGTAATAGGCGTAACCGAACCCCTAGAACAAGGCTGGAGGGCAAGGCAAGAACTAGAGACAATATGGATTCCATATTCCACTATCAAAGTATTTAACCAAACTAACAAAGTTTTTTATTGGGCCTGTAGCGTGAAGGCAGGCTATGATGTGGAGGCTACCACAAAAAAAATTCGAAGCTATTTTGCGAAAAAGTACAACTTTGATGAAACCGATGAAGTAGCCATCTGGACGTGGAGCATGTCGAAAGAGGCTGCCAAATTTCAAGGGTTGTTTTCCGCGATAGGCATGTTTGTGTGGGTGGTTGGCTTTGGCACTATCATAGCGGGCATAGTGGGCGTGAGCAATATTATGCTCATAATTGTGAAGGAACGCACCAAAGAAATCGGCATCCGCAAGGCTTTGGGGGCTACTCCTGGTTCTATTATTTCACTCATCATTCAAGAATCAATAGTACTTACTACTGTTGCAGGCTATACCGGATTGATAGTAGGCGTAGGGTTGATCGAAGGCCTAAACTACATATTGTTAAAAAACAATGTGCAATCCGACTTCTTCAAAAACCCTGAAGTAAAGTTTTCGGTAGCCATATCGGCAGTTATATTGCTGGTAATTACGGGCACTTTGGCTGGTTTAATTCCCGCTATCAGGGCCGCAAAAATTAGCCCTATCGAGGCCTTGAAAGATGAATAATTCTTTAGTTAGTTGTTAAATTGAAGCAAAACTAGGCGATGCGCAATTGTTGGCCATAGTTACCTAAAAGATTTTTCTCAAGGAATTTAATAAAAATAGTTTAGATTGTGTTTCGTAAAGTTGTTCGGTAGCTCCAGTATAAAACATTAATTGCCTGCAAGCCATGAAAACGCCATTCGGTCATTTAACCTATTGCACCAATATTCATTCAGGAGAAACTTGGGCAGCCCATTTTGCTGAATTACAGCTTCATATCCCAGCCATAAAACAAAAAATCTCTCCTAACGGGGCTTTTGGCATTGGCCTTCGGCTGTCCAATATAGCTTCTCTCGATTTGATGAAAGATGAAAATCTGGAAGCGTTCAAAGGTTGGCTTGCCGCACAGGGTTGCTATGTATATACCATCAATGGTTTTCCTTACGGGAGTTTTCATGGCGAAGTAGTCAAAGACAAGGTTCACCTCCCCGACTGGCTTACCCACGAGCGGGTGTTTTACACCAATCGACTTATTACTATTCTTGGCGAATTGCTCCCAGAAGGTATGGAGGGCAGCATTTCCACTTCGCCTTTATCTTATAAATATTGGCACAATTCGGATGCCGACAAACAATTGGCCTACGAGCAATCGGCACTCAACATACTACGGGTAGTAGAACAATGTTCGGAAATGAAGGCTCTGTTTGGCAAAACCATCCACATAGATATAGAACCTGAGCCCGATGGATTGGTAGAGACCATCGATGAATTTATTGCATGGTACAATACATTCCTACTGCCAAAGGCGTATGGGTATTTCGAGATTAAATTTGGCTATTTAATTGCCAAAATTGAAGCGATGATTAAACGATACATTAGGCTGTGCTATGATGTGTGCCACGTAGCAGTAGGCTTTACAGATCACAAAGAAGCGATGCAAAAACTCGCAAATGAAAATATTGCCATTGGGAAAATTCAACTAAGTGCTGCCATAAAAGCCTATTTTAATATGGACAAAACGAAGTTGAGAGTAGAAATTGAGCGGTTTGTGGAGCCTACGTACCTGCACCAAGTGGTAGCAAAAATGGCAGATGGTTCTATGATTCACTACCCAGACTTGCCCGATGCACTTGAAGAGGTCGACAAACACGATTTTAAAGAATGGCGGGCTCACTTTCATGTGCCAATATTTTTGGAAAACTACGGTATGCTGCAATCTACCCAAAAAGACATTTTGGAAGTGTTAGCTATTCAGAAGCAAAGCACAGTTACAAGCCATTTGGAAATTGAAACCTACACTTGGGATGTATTGCCACTTGATTTGAAATTGCCTCTCAATGAATCGATCGTTAGGGAACTGGATTGGGTATTGAAATCGTGATCCTTAGGTTTTACAGATTTGAAGCTCTTTGCGATTTGCGATCGCAAACCAAAATAAAAATCATTTGCAATCCCTTGTACAAGTGCTGCGCCTTCATTGTATTTAGCAGAAGATGCATATAATATCGAACTTTGTGAAGACAAAATACTACGTACACAGTCAACCCTATCCTCTAGAAATTCGAGATTTGCAACTACGAAACAATATAAAAAGGATTTTTATTGCTCAGTTAGTCCTTTATTCCTCCCTTCATTATTAGTAGAAAAGACACAAAATGTGCTGTCAACGAAGCATGGAGAGCACTCAGTAATCTGCCATTTTCCTGATCTCGCGTTAGAGCACATTTACATAGCCAACAAAAACAGCATGCTGAAACGGCCTTTATATGAAAACATATCCCCCTTCGATTGGGAAATGATCAGATTTCTTGTTTTTCCTCACCCTAAAACTTACAGCTGCCAGGCCTTTATTATAAAATTGATTGTCTATTCTTATGAAAAAGGGAAACTTGTTGTAAGTAAATCCGAAGCCCTTGCCAGCTGTTTCAAAACTGTTTTTCAGTTTCTTCTTAGTGGTCTGATAAGAATATGAATATGGCACATCGTTAAAATCTCCACAAAGCAGCAATGGAAAACGGCACTTATCTGTCACCTCTAGCACGGTGTCTATTTGCCTCTCCCTCTCTGCAAAGCCAAACCTTAATTTTTCTTTTACAATTGCAAGTTGGGTATTTATTTCATCAATATTCTCCGCCCGCTTGAGCCTAATGCTCATTGAGTGTAAATGGATATTGATGATTCTTACCGTGTCATTTCCAATTTTTATGTCGGTATAAATACCTCTGTTCAAAGACATCTCTTCGGTGTAGGAAATAGAATCGGCTTTGATGATAGGAAATTTTGAAAATGTAATTACCCCAAAAAAGCCAACAAAACATTTATTTCTTACAGGATTGGTATAATAATAATGGTATCCCTTCGAGACCATTTTTCTAATAATACTTTCAGATTCGGTCTGATCGCTGTTAAAGAATTCTTGAAAACAGACCACATCTGTATTTACACTATCCAGCCACTTTTTTTGCATGAAAATGTTGGTGGTATCTACATATATCATTGTGTCTTTATCTACAGCGAAAGTAAATCTATCGAGGTGAAATGTGCCCACGTTGTAGCTTAATAATGTAAAATCAGGCTTTACACTTTTGTCAGGGCAGTTAAATTGCACCGTTTCTTTGATACTTTCAAAGCCAAACCCTAGCGTAAGTAAGTGAGTAATCAACCAAATTTTCCTCACAACAAGCCACAAGAAAAAAAATAACAAATTTATTAGAATGATAAAAGGGACGAGCAAAGCCAAGCCATTATACAAGGCTGAATTCTGCAGATAATAAGATTTGTAAATAAAAAAGCAGCCTCCCAACAAGGCGACAAATTGGCTTAAAGTCACCAATAACCCGCCACCAAATTTAATAAGATTGTTTCTGGGTATCAATAAAACACTATTTGTATAAGAATGAGTTACCAAAGACGTGCCATTGCAAGAGGCAATACACCCAATTCTTAATTTTTGGGGTGTTGGCTCTATTATTCTACAATGACCATCAATAAAATAAGATCAAATATAACAAAAAATTATTAAAAATATTATTTAAGGTGGTGCTAAATGAATTTAAAAGAGTGGTTTTTACATGTAATTTGACTTAAACTAAAACTAAAATTATTTAAAGCAGGTACAAGTCGCAGAGTTTGCACCTGCTTGGGGCATAGATGGCTTTTTTTGTGTTATTCTTGTTTTTTGCTATATTGAGACTGAGCAAAAAAAATGTGCTAATAACATTCCCCAAAGTACGAAAGAGGAGCAAAACGTACTTTGCAAAAATCTTAGTGCACCTTGTGGTTATTTACAGTGGATGGTAATTAATCTACTTTTGCAAATCGTAACTGTCGTTAGATTTCTCCGTTTTTCCTTTTACATCAATATGCGTAAATCTAAACGAACGCTCTTTCCATACATTCCTTGTTAACATAGCTTCCTTTGGTTCAAGTACCGTAATATTCAAATGACTTTCTTCTCCTAATGTATCGTGTATAAAACGATATTGAAAAGATTGCAATTCCATAGCTGAGTTGGACGTCTTTTTCACTTTTGGAATCATGATTACCTCCATCATGTGATTAAAATCATAATTTTTGTGCGATACACTCACCGAAACTGGAAAGTATGTCTCCTTGGTAAAAACTATCGTATCGCCAACCAAATGATTTAATGATATTTCCCCTTTTATATCTGTCACTAAAACTTCTTTTTGTGCACCAACCGCAGTCATTTTCACCCCAGAAAGTGGCTTCATATCTTCGATACCGATTACTTTAAAATGCAAAACTTGTGCATAAGACCCAATAGAAACAAGGATAAATAAAAATGCTGCTTTTAATTTCATAATTAGTTCTTTTTGTTTTTTATAAAATAAAGTTTTACCGGACTAGTCAAGCCTGAAGTAGGTAGTAAATAAGCTTCATTTGGCAATACAGTCAATGGATAAGACCATCCTGTAGGTAATCTTGTAATATTACTTTGAGTTACTCTTTCTGGTTTGGGCAATTTAGAATCTCCTACCATTTTATTTGCCCATCTATTTGCCACATCTATTTGTATAATATTGTTACCGCTTTTCAAAACGTCAGAAACATTGATTAGGTACGGTGCTTTCCATCTTATTCCCAAATTTTGTCCATTGAGTGTTACACTTGCCACAATTCCTACATTACCCAAATCCATAAATATTTGATAATCAGCAAGTTCTGTTGACGAATTAGTATGATAAGTTGTAGTATATCTTGTAGTACCTGAGAAATATTTCACGCCATCAATAGTTGAATTTGAAAGATCTATCAATGAGGTCAGGTTAATACTTTTTGGTTCTCTGTAATTATTTTGAAAATCTAATTGCCACGCTGCTTTAATAGTATCAGTGATCGTTGCTTTCATATTAGGATTTAATATAGCTCGCAGAGGTAATTTACTTACATTATTTCCAAAAACTACAAAAGTCGAGCCATAAGGTTCTAACTCAATATCAATAGTAGTGTAATTGCTGTCTTTTATAAAATCTAGCGTAGATTTTTCATTCGTCATAGGATCCCAAAGTTGCGGTGTTTTGCCTGTAACCCTAAAGCTCGATTTGAATGTTTTTGGACGGCTTGTTCTATTACACACAAAATAAATCTCTTCATTCTCGGTTTTTCTATGAATATAATCTACCGAGTCAAGCGACATAGCACTGATAACTTTGAAATCTTCCGGAACATTAATGGATGCCAAAACTTTGCTTTCTGCAATGCCCCAATAAACCTTCCCTTTTCCGTAGGTATTTTCCGTTACAGTTTTGCCATCACAAGCTCCCCATATTTTATTTGCCAATTCTACTACTTTTTGGTCGTTTGCTTTATAATCAAAATATCCAGTACTTTTTGTAGGTTTTGGTCCAATTACAATTGCGCCTTCGGCTATCAATTTTTCCAATTTTACTAATACTTTCAAGTTCATTTCTTCTAACTTGGGTAGCACCATCACACTGTATTCTTGCCCGTGGGGAAGAGCTAATTTACCATTGTTTACACTAAGTTTGTTGAGAATAATATCGCTATTGGTTACATCGTAATCGTAGCCAAAACCCAATGACGGATTGGTAGCTTTTGCTGGTACAAAGTTAGGTGCTTCATCACCATAATAATACAATACATCACCCACAAAATTACCCTGTTGTAGCATATAACTACATCTGCCCAAATACTCCATAAATGGCTTTGACATGTTCCACCAAGGTTGATTTACACTTACTTGCGTACCAAAACCATATATCCAGCCCGGTGTTCCTGCAGCTTTGGGCACGTGAGGGAAGGTGTGAAAATATATTCTATTCAATCCTTCGCAAAATGCCCTATCTACGACAGGCTTCAGCTCACTCAAACTCTCTTGCCAAAGATGCACAGAAGTGAATGATTCTGCTTCTACATACTTTTGGTTGTATATGTGAGAGGCACTAGCCACACCTTTAATAACCTGCAACCTATCGGTGGCATCTTTGTCTTTTTTTGTTATATCTTTATTATGCCAAAACTCGCCTCTTGGATAGGTAAGACTACCCGAGGATTTTAGTGATTCAAACGGGCAATTATGAATAGGTTTGCCAGGTCCGGCAGCTTCGGCTACGTAGCCAATGCCATATTTGTTACAGACTTTTTTGGCGTTCAAATAATGACTATCAATAATAAGGTCGGACAAAACTTGTGCATAATCGTATAAAAATCGTTTGCTCACATCCTGATTTATTACGGTATAGCCTTCAAAAACTGGAATAAAAGGTGTGATATCATAGCCCATTCGCGTTTTAAACTCCTCTAGCATATTGGGAGTCCATAGCTGTCCTACAATTTCATAGCTATCTGAATACAAATATTTGAGTGCTTTCCCTTCAAAAGTTCCCAAACCTTTCAATAGCTTATCAATAAAATATTGAATATGAACCTCTGTAGCTTTAGGATTGAAATGATCAATCATTGGTCCCTTAGAGCTTGGCGTGTGTTGTATCATTGGCTGTCCGGTATTGGCACATATCATTCTTACAATTTTCCATTTGCCAGCAGGCGCATCCCAAGTCAGATTCCCATCTTTATCCATTTTACCACTCAAATCCAATACCAAATTTGGATCTGCAATTATTAATTTTTCATTTACAGGATATGCCAAAACTTCTATTTCTTTGTAATAGACGGGTTTGCCACTACTATCTTTTTGTATCAATGCACGATCACCAGTACTTTGCATTAATTTTGCAATGTCAGGAAAAGGTATTTTGAAATTATTAAGTTTACAAGGACCAGTTATAATTTTTTCTGAATTGTAAATGCGCATGGTAGCATTTTCTGGCTTAGTCCACGAGCCACCAGCATTCCAGCCGCTTGCTACTATCAAACCAATGTCCAACCCTCCGATACGTGTAGCCTCTTTTATGGTATGTACTATGGCATCGGTATATTCATCGTTCATAAATGGCTGACCTTTCGGCACAGCTTTTTCCTCGTCTTGTACATGATTTACATCCCAAATATCAAAACCGCCCATCCCTTTTGCCTTTGCCTCTTCTAGTTCGGTTGTTATCGATTCTTTATCAAAATTGCCATCTACCCAAGTCCACAAGGCTCTTGGTCTGGCTTCGAAAGGAATGCTGTCAAAACCTTGACTTAATATAGTACTACCGCCTTTGTTAGCTTTTATCTTTTTTTCATAATTACAACTATTGATTGCAAAAATGACTAATAAAAAAAATACTTTTTTCAACTATTTCTTGTTAAAATTTAATCTTATATGGTTTGAATACAATTATTCCGTGTCTAAACTAGGGGGTGTATCTTTCAAAAACAAATTTGATTTTGATTTATTGTTTGTTTGCATTGGTTTGGGTTGCAATTATTAAATTTTACCTTTACAATAAAATCAAGAAATCATGAAAAACCTTTATCTTTTAATTGTTTTACAGCTAATTGCATGCTGCATCTATGCCCAAAAAACGAGCATTAAAAACATTGATTTTAAAGTAGATTCTGTACTTAAGCTCATGACGCTAGATGAAAAAATAGGGCAATTAAATCAATTATGTATAGACTTTTCTTCCGGGCCACTTATAACAGACCAGAAATCTTTGGAAAAAATAGTTGTAAATGGACAAGCAGGGTCTTTTTTTTATGCCGCTGATATGGATTTGAAAATAAAATTACAAAAAATAGCCATGAATAAATCAAGAATGAAAATTCCTTTGATGTTTGCCTTAGATGTAATACATGGCTATAAAATTGTGGCACCAATACCATTGGCACAATCGTGCTCTTGGGATTTGGCTGCGATAGAAAAATCAGAAAGAGTGTCAGCAGAAATGTCGGCAGCTCATGGTTTGCATTGGACATTTACCCCAATGATGGATGTAACACGTGACCCACGTTGGGGCAGGGTAATGGAAGGCTCTGGAGAAGATAGTTGGCTGGGTGCAAAAATAGCTGTAGCGAGAGTTAATGGTTTGCAGGGGAATGATTTGAGCAAAAATAACACAGTTTTGGCATGTGCAAAACATTTGGCTGGCTATGGCGGGGCAGAAAGCGGAAGAGAATATAATTCGGTAGAAATGTCAGAAAGACAATTGAGAGAATTTTATTTGCCCCCTTTCAAAGCTGCCGTTGAAGCTGGTGTTGGCTCTATCATGACCTCTTTTAATACCATTTCTGCTGTGCCATCGGTATCCAACAAACATTTGGTCAAAGATATTCTCAAAACAGAATGGAATTACAAAGGATTTGTAGTATCGGATATGGAAGCTATTGGCGAATTATTAAATCATGGAATAGCTGAAGACACAATGGATGCAGCCGCTACTGCGATGAACAATCAGGCTGCCGACATGGATATGTCGAGTGTGGTATATCACAAATCTCTCAAAAAACTGGTGCAACAAGGCAAAGTAAAAGAAAGCTATATTGATGATGCCTGCAAAAGAATATTGAGAATAAAATTTGCGTTGGGGTTATTTCAAAACCCAATGGGATATTTTGATAAAAACAGAAGAGATGCCTCTCTCAAAAACCCAGAATATCAAGCCGCTACAATGGACATGGCAAAAAAATCGCTCGTGCTACTCAAAAATGAAGGAAATATTCTGCCATTAAGCAAAAAAACCAAAACTATCGCTTTGATAGGACCTTTTGCAGACGGCAAATTAAACCGAGATTATATGAGCACTTGGACTTATCATGCCGAACAAAAAGATGTGATAACTTTACTTACTGGAATAAAATCGAAATTAGATCCAAACTCGCAAATATTGGTAGCTTCTGTATGTGGTTTTATGGGAGATTGCAAAACCAACGAAATAGAAAATGCTGTAAAATTAGCCAAAATGTCTGACGTGGTAATTTTGGCAATTGGCGAAAATGGAGATGTCAATGGCGAATGCAAATCAAGAACTAATTTGGACTTGCCGGGCAATCAGAAAGAACTTGTGAAAGCCATAATGGCGCTTGGAAAACCAACAGTAGCGGTGCTATTTAATGGCAGACCATTGACGTTGGAATGGGAAAGCAAAAATATTCCTGCAATTCTTGAAGCTTGGCAGCCTGGCACACAAGCAGGCAATGCAGTGGCTGAAGTTTTGTTTGGTGATTATAATCCGAGTGGAAAACTTACTATGTCTTTTCCCATCAATGTAGGTCAGATACCAGTATATTACAATCAATTGCCCACAGGCAGAACTAAAACTAAACCTACCGACAACATGAAATCTACCTTTATGGATATTCCTAACGAGCCTATTTATCCATTTGGTTTTGGTTTGAGTTACACTACTTTTGACTATTCTGATATTACCTTAAGCAATCAAGAAATAACAGCAACTGATACGCTAACTATCTCTGTAAAAATCACAAATACTGGAAAAGTAGCTGGCGAAGAAATTGTACAACTATATATTAGAGATTTGGTAGCCGATATATCCCGTCCAGTAAAAGAATTGAGAGGTTTTGAAAAAATATTGCTCAATACCAATGAAAGCAAAATAGTCAAATTTAAAATTAGCCTTGAGGATTTGAAATATTGGAACGCTGATTTGGTATATAAAGCTGACAAAGGCAAATTTAAAGTGATGATAGGACCAAATTCGGCAGACACAAAAGAGAAAATATTTTCTTTAAAATAAAATAATTCAAGTA
>Ga0163144_10004873_pt1 | contig 30061 bp, 23 predicted proteins | sample OliLak19BULKMAT1_FD_123175 | JGI IMG/M metagenome (GOLD analysis project Ga0163144, IMG submission 123175) | Freshwater microbial mat bacterial communities from Lake Vanda, McMurdo Dry Valleys, Antarctica - Oligotrophic Lake LV.19.BULKMAT1 | ecosystem: Environmental > Aquatic > Freshwater >...
ACCGGCACGGCGCGCATCAGCGCGGCGGTGTAGGGGTGGCGCGGCCGCTCGAAGATGGCGGCGGTCGGCGCCAGCTCGACGAGCTGCCCGACATACATGACGGCCACGCGATCGGAGATGTGGTCGAGCAGCCGCTGATCGTCGACGGCGATACGGGCTTCGGCAACCCCGTCAACACGGTGCGCACGATCCGCGTGCTCGAGCGCAGCGGCGCCAACGGCATCCAGATCGAGGATCAGGTCTTCCTGAAGAAATGCGGCCATTTCGAGGGCAAGGGCGTGATCCCCGCCGATGAGATGATGCAGAAGATCCGCGCCGCCGTGGATACGCGGCGCGATCCCGATTTCCAGATCATCGCGCGCACCGATGCGCGGGCGAGCGAGGGTCTCGAGGCCGCGCTCGATCGCGCCCGGGCCTTTATCGAGGCCGGCGCCGACGTGACCTTCGTGGAGGCGCCGGTGGGCGTGGGCGAACTCGAGCGCATCGCGTCGCAGCTCGCGGCGCCGCAGGTCGTGAATCTCGTTTTCGGCGGCAAGACGCCGATGGTTGCTCAAGCCGAGCTCGAGCGCATGGGCTTCGGCATGGTGCTCTACGCCAATGCCGCGCTCCAGGGCGCGGTGTGGGGGATGCAGAACGCGCTCGGCGCGCTGCGTCGCGATGGCGGTCTCGACAAGGTCAAGGATCAGCTCGCGAGTTTCAGCGAGCGCCAGCGCCTGGTCGGCAAGCCCGAGCACGATGCGCTCGAGCGGCGCTACGTGACCGATGTCGCGGGAGCGAAGAAGGCGGGAGAATAGCCATGCGACCGTGGGACGGAATCATCAGCGAGGATGAGCAGCGCGCCTATCGCGCCGCCGGCTTCGGCAAGCCCTCGGGCATCGGCACGCGGCCGGCGCTGCTGATCATCGACGTGCAGTACCGCACGGTCGGGACGGTTTCGCGGCCGTTCTGGGAGTCGATCAAGGAATTCCCAACCAGCTGCGGCGCGGTCGGCTGGCGCGCGGTCGCGCACATAGCGACGCTGCTCGCCGAGTTCCGCCGCCGCCGCTGGCCCGTGCTCTACCCTTACGTCGCGCCGAAGGAGAGCTTCGATACCGGGCGGCTGGCGGAGAAAGTGCCCTCGATCATGACCATCCCGCGCAAGGGCTACGAGTTCCATGCCGATATCGCACCGCGCGCCGGCGACATCCTGCTGCCCAAGAAGCATCCCAGCGCGTTCTTCGGCACGCCGCTTGCGAGCTATCTGATCGATCTGCGCGCCGGTACGCTCATCGTCACGGGCTGCACCACGTCCGGCTGCGTCCGCGGCACGGTGGTCGACGCCTTTGCCTATAATTTCCGCGTGATCGTGCCGCAGGACGCCGTCTATGACCGCAGCGCGGTCTCGCACGCCGTCAACCTCTTCGACATGTCCGAGAAATACGCCGATGTGATGACCAGCGCCGAGGCGCTGGCGGTGCTCGGCGGGGTTGCGGCGGACGGGGCGAAGGCGCCTGCAAAAACACTATAAAGCCCGGCGGAGACCTAGTATCAGAGCGGCGCGCGCAGCGGGACATCTTTTCCCTGCCAGCGACACAAGGGAAACGCTGATCTGACCAATTCATCGACGGCGCCGGCCGACCGTATCGAGGCAAATCCCACGGATGCGCCGCGTCGGACCTTCGCCATCATCTCGCACCCGGACGCCGGCAAGACGACCTTGACCGAGAAGTTGCTGCTGTTCGGCGGCGCCATTCACATGGCCGGACATGTGCAGGCGCGCGCCGATCGCCGGCGGACCCAGTCCGACTGGATGGAGATCGAGCGCGCGCGCGGCATCTCGATCTCGAGCTCGGTGATGACGTTCGAGTATGCCGGCATCACCTTCAACCTGCTGGACACGCCGGGCCACCAGGATTTCAGCGAGGATACCTACCGCACGCTGACCGCGGTCGATTCCGCGATCATGGTGATCGACGCCGCGAAGGGCATCGAGCAGCAGACGCGCAAGCTCTTCGAAGTCTGCCGGATACGCGACATCCCGATCATCACCTTCATCAACAAGGTCGATCGCGAAGGTCGCGACCCGTTCGAGCTGCTCGACGAGATCGAAAGCACGCTGGCGCTGGATATCACCCCGGTGACCTGGCCGGTCGGAATGGGGACGGATTTCCATGGCTGCTACGATCTGCGCGCCAACCGCTTCCTGACGTCGCGCGAGGGACGCAACGGCGCTTTCAACCTGTCGATCGACTGCAGCGGGCCGGACGACGCGCAGCTCGATGCGCGGGTCCGTGCGCCGATCCTCGCGGCCTTCCGCGAGGCGGTGGATCTCACCACGGCCGCCTATCCGGCGCTCGACATCGACTCCTATCGCGCGGGTCACATGACGCCGGTGTTCTTCGGCAGCGCGCTGAAGGAATACGCCGTCGACACGCTGATCAAGACCCTGGCCGAGATCGCGCCGCCGCCGCTGCCGCGACCGGCGGAGCCGCGCAACGTCGACCCGGCGGAAGACCGCGTCACCGGCTTCGTGTTCAAGGTCCAGGCCAACATGGACCCCAATCACCGCGATCGCGTCGCGTTCTTGCGCCTCTGCTCCGGGCGCTTCCGCCGCGGCATGAAGCTCAAGCAAGTGCGCACGGGGCGCACGCTCGCAGTGCGCAATCCCATCCTGTTCTTCGCCCGGGAGCGCGACCTCGTCGACGAGGCGATGCCCGGCGACATCATCGGCATTCCCAATCACGGCACGCTGCGCGTCGGCGACACGCTGACCGAGGGCGAGGATATCCGCTTCACGGGCATCCCGAATTTCGCGCCGGAGATCCTGCGCCGCGTGCGGCTCGACGATCCGATCCGCTCCAAGCAGCTCCACCGCGCGCTGGACGATCTCGCCGAGGAGGGGGTGACCCAGGTCTTCCGGCCGCTGCTTAGCACCGATTGGATCGTCGGCGTGGTCGGCCAGCTGCAGCTGGACGTGCTGAGCTCGCGCGTCGCGCTCGAATACGGCGTGAGCGTCGGTTTCGAGCCGACCCAGTTCGAGACGGCGCGATGGGTGTCGAGTAAGGATCCGGCGGCGCTCAGGCGCTTCATCGAGCGCAATCGCTCGAGCATCGCCATGGACAGGGACGATTCGCCTGTTTTCATGGCATCTGACGCATGGACGCTGCGGCGCCGGATCGAGGAATGGCCCGATCTCGCCTTCGCCACGACGCGCGAGCGGCCGTAGGGCGATCGCGGCATCTGGGAAATTCCGTCGGGAGCCTCTAGGCTCGGCCGAGGATGGTGACTGCCGGGCCGAGGACGGCCGCGGCGAATGATGGCAAGGGCGGGGCTATGGATTTGCCGGTGAAACAAGGACTGTACGACCCGGACAACGAGCATGATTCATGCGGCGTGGGCTTCGTCGCGCATATCAAGGGCTTCAAATCGCACGACATCATCCGCCAGGGACTGCGCATCCTGGTCAATCTCGACCATCGCGGCGCGGTCGGCGCCGATCCGCTGGTCGGCGACGGCGCGGGATGCATGATCCAGACGCCCGATGCGTTGCTGCGCGCCTGGGCTGCCGAGGCGGGCGTCAGGCTTCCGGCGCCAGGCCATTATGCCGTCGCGATGTGCTTCCTGCCGCGCGACGACGCGGCGCGCGCCTTCGCGATCAAGCGGCTCGAGCATTACATCAAGGTCGAAGGCCAGACGCTGATCGGCTGGCGCGACGTGCCGACCAACCTGACCGGCCTGGGCGACACCGTGATCGCGACCATGCCGGTGATCCGGCAGGCCATTGTCGGGCGCAGCGCCAAGCTCGCCGATCAGGACGCGTTCGAGCGCAAGATCCTGACGATCCGCAAGCAGACCCAGAATCCGCTCGTCGATCTCGCCAAGAAGCACAAGCTGCCGGACCTGCCGCAGCTCTACATGCCGTCCTTCTCGTCGCGCACCGTCGTCTACAAGGGGCTGCTGCTCGCGCCGCAGGTGGAGAGCTTCTATGACGATCTGCGCAATCCCTTGACGCAGTCGGCGCTCTGCCTCGTGCATCAGCGCTTCTCCACCAACACGTTTCCGTCCTGGCGTCTGGCGCATCCCTATCGCTTCATCGCCCATAACGGCGAGATCAATACGGTGCGCGGCAACGTCAATTGGATGTACGCGCGCCGGCGCACGATGGAATCGGATCTGCTCGGGCCCGACCTCAACAAGATGTGGCCGATCATCCCGCACGGCCAGTCGGACACGGCCTGCATCGACAATGCGCTCGAGCTGCTGGTGGCCGGCGGCTATGCGCTGTCGCATGCGATGATGATGCTGATCCCGGAGGCCTGGGCCGGCAATCCGCTGATGGATGCCAAGCGCAAGGCCTTCTACGAATACCATGCCGCGTTGATGGAGCCTTGGGACGGTCCGGCCTCGATCGCCTTCACCGATGGGCGGCAGATCGGCGCCACGCTGGATCGCAACGGCTTGCGCCCCGCGCGCTATCTCGTGACCGACGACGATCTGGTCGTGATGGCGTCGGAATCCGGCGTGCTGCCGATCCCGGAAGAGAAGATCGTGCGCAAATGGCGCCTGCAACCCGGCAAGATGCTGCTCATCGATCTCGAGCAGGGCCGCATCGTCGAGGACGATGAACTCAAGCGCAATCTCGCGGAAGCGCAGCCTTACGAGGAATGGCTGAAGGCGACGCAGCACAAGCTGGAGGAGCTGAGCGAACTGCCCGACGCGACGATTCCGGCGCCGGCGAACGATCCGGAGATCCTGCTCGATCGCCAGCAGGCCTTCGGCTACACGCAGGAAGACATCCAGTTCTTCCTCGAGCCGATGGCGAAGGAACCGGACGACCCGATCGGCTCGATGGGCACGGATACGCCGATCGCAGTGCTGTCGCGCAAGCCCAAGCTGCTGTTCAACTACTTCAAGCAGAATTTCGCGCAGGTCACCAACCCGCCGATCGATCCGATCCGCGAGGAGCTGGTGATGTCGCTGGTGTCGATGATCGGCCCGCGTCCCAATCTGCTGGGGCGTCAGGCCGGCACGCATAAGCGCCTCGAAGTCGCGCAGCCCGTGCTGACGAATGTCGCGCTTGAGAAGATCCGCTCGATCGCGGAACTGCTCGACGGCGCGTTCCGCACCGCGACGATCGATACGACCTGGCCCGCGTCCGAAGGCGCGGCCGGCATGGAGAAGGTGCTCGAACGCATCTGCGTCGAGGCGACGGACTCGGTCCTGGCGGACAACAACATCCTGATCTTGTCGGATCGCGCGATGTCCGCCGAGCGCGCGCCGATCCCGGCATTGCTCGCGACGGCCGCCGTGCATCATCACCTGATCCGCCGCGGGCTGCGCACGCAGACCGGCCTGGTGGTCGAGACCGGCGAAGCGCGCGAGGTGCATCATTTCTGCTGCCTCGCGGGCTACGGCGCCGAGGCGGTCAATCCCTATCTCGCCTTCGATACGCTCGAGCAGATCCGCGTCCAGAACGGTCTGCCCCTGAAGGCCGATGAGGTGCAGAAGAACTACATCAAGGCGATCGGCAAGGGCCTGCTCAAGGTCATGTCCAAGATGGGCATCTCGACCTACCAATCCTATTGCGGCGCGCAGATCTTCGACGCGGTCGGTCTGGCGAGCGCGTTCGTGGAGAAATACTTCACCGGCACCGCCACGACGATCGAGGGCGCCGGCTGGCGCGAGATCGCTGCCGAGACGATGCGCCGGCACGGCGACGCGTATGGCGACAACCCGATCTATCGCCATCTGCTCGATGCCGGCGGCGACTATGCGTTCCGCTTGCGCGGCGAGGATCACGCCTGGACGCCGGGTGCGGTCGCCAATCTGCAGCATGCCGTGCGCGGCAACTCGCTCGAGCAGTACAAGGAATTCGCGCGCGCGCTCAATGACCAGAGCGAAAGGCTGCTGACGATCCGCGGCCTGATGGAAATGAAATGGGCCGATCAGCCCGTGCCGCTCGACGAGGTCGAGCCGGCGAAGGACATCGTCAGGCGTTTCGCCACCGGCGCGATGAGCTTCGGCTCGATCAGCCGCGAGGCGCATACCACCCTCGCCATCGCGATGAACCGCATCGGCGGCAAGTCGAATACCGGCGAGGGCGGCGAGGAATCCGATCGCTTCAAGCCGATGGCCAACGGCGATTCGATGCGCTCCGCGATCAAGCAGGTGGCGTCGGGTCGTTTCGGCGTCACGACCGAATATCTCGTCAATGCCGATGATCTGCAGATCAAGATGGCGCAGGGCGCCAAGCCCGGCGAGGGCGGGCAGCTGCCGGGCTACAAGGTCGACAAGAACATCGCCCGCGTGCGCCACTCGACGCCCGGCGTCGGCTTGATTTCCCCACCGCCGCATCACGACATCTATTCGATCGAGGATCTGGCGCAGCTCATCCACGATCTCAAGAACACCAATCCGCGTGCGCGTGTATCGGTCAAGCTGGTTTCCGAGGTCGGCGTCGGCACGGTGGCGGCGGGTGTCAGCAAGGCGCGCGCCGATCATGTGACGATCTCTGGCTTCGAGGGCGGCACCGGCGCCTCGCCGCTGACCTCGCTCACCCATGCGGGCTCGCCCTGGGAGATCGGCCTGGCCGAGACGCAGCAGACCTTGGTGCTGAACGGGTTGCGTGGCCGTATCGCTGTGCAGGTCGATGGCGGTCTGCGCACCGGGCGCGACGTCGCGATCGGCGCGCTGCTCGGCGCCGACGAGTTCGGCTTCGCGACCGCGCCGCTGATCGCGGCCGGCTGCATCATGATGCGCAAATGCCACCTCAATACCTGCCCGGTCGGCGTGGCGACTCAGGATCCGGTCTTGCGCAAGCGCTTCACCGGCCAGCCGGAGCATGTGATCAACTATTTCTTCTTCGTGGCCGAGGAACTGCGCGAGATCATGGCGCGGCTCGGCTTCCGCAAACTCAACGAGATGACCGGCCGCGTCGATCGCTTGGACATGCGCCGCGCGGTCGACCATTGGAAGGCTGGCGGCGTCGATCTCTCGAAGCTGCTCTATCAGATGCCGGCGAAGCCGGGCGTCGCGATCTCGAACAGCGAGCGCCAGGATCACGGGCTCGAGCGGGCGCTCGATCAGGATCTGATCGCGACCGCCGCATCGGCGCTCGACAAGGCCGAGCCCGTGCTCATCGAGCGGACGGTCCGCAACGTCAACCGTACCGTCGGCGCCATGCTTTCCGGCGAAGTCGCCCGCCGCTACGGACATGCAGGCCTGCCCGAGGACACGATCTCGGTGCGGCTTACCGGCACCGCGGGCCAGAGCTTCGGCGCTTTCCTCGCGCGCGGAGTCACGCTCGAACTGGCGGGCGACGCCAACGACTATGTCGGCAAGGGCCTGTCGGGCGGCCGCATCGTCGTGCGCCAGCCCGCGGGCTCGCAGCGCAAACCCGGCGCCAACATCATCGTCGGCAACACCGTGCTCTACGGGGCGACGGCCGGCGAGGCGTATTTCGAGGGCGTGGCGGGCGAGCGTTTCGCGGTGCGCAATTCAGGCGCCGTCTGCGTCGTCGAGGGCGTGGGCGATCATGGCTGCGAATACATGACCGGCGGCGTCGTCGTGGTGCTCGGCAACACCGGGCGCAATTTCGCAGCCGGCATGTCCGGCGGCATCGCCTATGTCTACGATCCCGCGGCGCGATTCCGCAGTTTGTGCAATTGCGCGATGGTCGAGCTGGAAACCGTGGCGCCAGCCGATCCGGCGACGACCGATCGCTCGGGGCGGCCCACCCAGCGCTCGATCAACGTCGACGATTCGGGCATGGGCGATCCGCTGCGCTTCGACGCTGAGCGCTTGCGCATCCTGATCGAACGCCATGCGCTGCATACCGACAGCGCACTGGCGCTCGCCCTGCTCGAGGATTGGGAGACCGCCCTCGCGCATTTCGTGAAGGTCATGCCCAAGGATTACCGTCGCGCCCTGCAGGAGCTCCGTGACGGCGCTTCCTCCAAGGCCGTCGCCGCCGAATAATCTTCGATCCCGGAATTTGGAGTCAGAGCCATGGGCATCCCCACGGGCTTTCTAGAGATTGCGCGCCAGGACCGTCCCTACGAGAAGGTGGAGACGCGGCTGAGGACGTGGAAGGAATTCACGCTGCCGCTGCCGCCCGCGGAGGTCTCCAAGCAGGGCGCGCGCTGCATGGATTGCGGCATTCCGTTCTGCCACAACGGTTGCCCGGTCAATAATCTCATTCCCGATTGGAACGATCTGGTGCGCCGCGACCGCTGGCGTCCTGCGCTGGAGATGCTGCATCAGACCAACAATTTTCCGGAGTTCACCGGCCGCATCTGTCCCGCGCCATGCGAGGCGTCGTGCACGTTGAACATCGACGATAATGCGGTCGCCATCAAATCGATCGAGTGCGCGATCGTCGATCGCGGTTGGGACGAAGGCTGGATCGTGCCGCAACCGCCGAGCGCCAGGACCGGCAAGCGGGTCGCGGTCGTCGGCTCCGGCCCCGCGGGAATGGCGTGCGCGCAGCAGCTGGCGCGTGCGGGCCATGCCGTCACCCTGTTCGAGAAGGCCGATCGCGTCGGCGGCTTGCTGCGCTACGGCATACCGGATTTCAAGATGGAGAAGCACCTGATCGACCGCCGCATCCGGCAGATGGAGGGAGAAGGCGTCGAGTTTCGTACCGGCGTGGAAGTCGGGACGACGATCTCGGTGAAATCCCTGCTCGAGGGCTACGACGCCGTTGCTTTGACCGGCGGCGCGGAATCGGCACGTGATCTCGAGGTGCCGGGCCGCGATCTCGCCGGCATCCACTACGCGATGGATTTCCTCACGCAACAGAACAAGCGCGGGGCCGGCGACGACGAAACGCGTGCGGCGCCGCGGGGCACGCTGAGCGCCAAGGGCAAGCATGTCATCGTGATCGGCGGCGGCGATACGGGCTCGGACTGTGTCGGCACGTCGAACCGCCAGGGCGCCGCGTCGGTGACCCAGCTCGAAGTCATGCCCAAGCCGCCGGAGAAGGAGAACAAGGCGCTGACTTGGCCGGATTGGCCGCTGAAGCTGCGCAATTCGTCCTCCCACGAAGAGGGATGCGAGCGCGACTTCGCGGTCCTGACCAAGCGCGCGGTCGGCACGAAGGGACGAATCGAGGCGCTGGAATGCGCACGCATCGAATGGGTCAAGGGCGCCGACGGCAGGATGACGATGCAGGAAGTCGCCGGCGGAGGGGTTCAGCTCAAGGCCGATCTCGTGCTGCTCGCGATGGGGTTCCTCGGGCCGCGACGCGGCGGCATGATCGAGCAATCCGGCGTGAGCCTCGACGCGCGCGGCAACGTCAAGGCCAGCGTCGTCGACTACAAGACCTCGCTGCCCCGACTCTACGCCGCTGGCGACATGCGCCGCGGCCAGTCGCTGGTCGTCTGGGCGATCCGCGAAGGCCGTCAATGCGCCCGGGCGATCGACGAGTCGCTGATGGGAACGAGCCTGCTGCCGCGCTGAGCCGAGAGCCGCGCCGCGAGGTCTGGGCACAAGACGGGAGAGTCGAATGACACCTCGCTTCGATGTCGTGGTCGTCGGCGCCGGAAATGCGGCGTTCTGCGCGGCGCTGGCGGCGCGCGAATGCGGCGCCAGCGTGCTGATGCTCGAGCGCGCGCCGAAGGAGGAGAATGGCGGCAATTCGCGTTTCACCGCCGGCGCGATCCGCTTCGCCTATGACGGGGTGGATGCCTTGCGCAAGGTGATGCCGGATCTCACGGAAGACGAGATCCGCATCACGGATTTCGGCGCCTACCCGACGGATCGGTTCTTCGACGACATGTTCCGCGTCACGCGCTACCGCACCGATCCGGCGCTGTGCGAGCTGCTGGTGACGCGTTCCTACGAGACCATGCTCTGGCTGCGCTCCAAGGGCGTGCGCTTCGCGCCGATCTATGGCCGCCAGGCTTTCAAGGTGGATGGGCGGTTCAAGTTCTGGGGCGGCTTGACGGTCGAGGCCTGGGGCGGCGGGCCGGGCCTCGTCGATCAGGAAACCACGATCGCCACCAGGCAGGGCATCGAGATTCGCTACGGCGCGCGCGCGCTCAACCTGCTCTCCGATTTCCATCGCGTCACCGGCGTGCGGATCAAGCAGGGCGGCGCGCTGCACGAGATTTCGGCCGGCGCGATCGTGCTCGCTGCGGTGGATTCGAATCGAACACGGAATGGCGCACGCGCTATCTCGGGCCGGGTTGGGAACTCGCAAAAGTCCGCGGCACACGCTTCAACACGGGCGACGGTTTGCGCATGGCGATGGACATCGGCGCCTCACCCGCGGGCAATTGGTCGGGCTGTCATGCCGTGGGCTGGGACTACAATGCGCCGGAATTCAGCGATCTCAGCGTCGGCGACAAATTCCAGAAGCACTCCTATCCCTTCGGCATCATGCTCAACGCGCGTGGGCGACGCTTCGTCGACTAGGGCGCGGATTTTCGCAACTGCACCTACGCCAAATACGGCCGCGTCATCCTCGAGCAGCCGGATCAGTTCGCTTGGCAGATCTTCGACCGCAAGGTCACGCATCTGCTGCGCGACGAGTACCGCATCAATCGCGTGACGAAAGTGTCGGCCGACACGCTCGATGGCCTGCTCGAGAAGCTCGAGGGCGTCGATCGCGCTGCGGCGCGCGATGAGCTCGAGCTCTACAACGCGGCGGTCGCGACCGATGTGCCGTTCAATCCCAACGTGAAGGACGGCCGGCGCACCCACGGCCTGCCGATTCCGAAATCGAACTGGGCGAACCTCATCGATACGCCGCCCTTCGAGGCGTATCAGGTCGGCTGCGGGATCACCTTCACCTTCGGCGGCTTGCGCGTCGATCCGCGGAGCGCGCAGGTGCTCGATACCGATCTCACGCCGATGCCGGGATTGTTCGCCGCGGGCGAGATGGTCGGTGGCCTGTTCTACTTCAACTATCCCGGCGGCGCCGGGCTGATCTCCGGTTCCGTCTTCGGGCGGCTGGCCGGGATTTCGGCCGGGCGATCCGTCAATCCATGATCTCGATCCTGGTCGCCAGGATCTTGTCGATGCGCCTGCCATCGAGGTCGAGGATCTCGAAGCGCCAATCGCGCCACGTGAAGGCGGCGCCGACTTCCGGGATGCGACCGAGCTGACGCAAGGCGAACCCGGCCAGCGTGCTGTAATCCTCCTCCTGCCGCAGCCCCGAGACGCCGAGCTTGCGTTCGACGTCGTCGATCGCCATCGCGCCATCGAGGAGCCAGGAGCCGTCCTTGCGCTTCACCGCATCGGGCTCCTCGTCGCCGGCGCGCTCGGGCAGGTCGCCTGCGATCGCGATGAGAATGTCCGTCGGCGTCACGACGCCCTGGAAGGACCCGTGCTCGTCGATGATCACCGCCATGTGCACGGTGGACGATCTGAAGCGATCGAGCAGCTTCAGCACGGGCAGGCGTTCGTCGACATAGAGCGGCTCGCGCACCGCGCTGGCGAGGTCGATCGTCCCGGTCCGCCGCTGTTGATCGAAGAGATCCTTGGCCTGGACGACGCCGATGATGTTGTCGACGTCGCCGCGGCTGACGGGATAGCGGGAGTGGCCGGCTCGGACGATCTGTCCATGCAGCGCATCCGCATCGCCCTCCGCGTCCAGCCAGTCGACGTCGGGCCGGGGAATCATGATCGAGCGCACCGGCCGATCGGCGAGGCGCAGAACGCCTTCGATCATCTCCTTTTCCGCCGGCTCGAAGATCCCGGCATCGGTGCCCTCGGCGATCATCGATTTCACTTCTTCCTCGGTGACCGTGCTGTCGGGCTTCGCCTTGACGCGCAGCAGCCGCAACATCGCTTCGGTCGAGATGCGCAGGAACCACACGACGGGCGCGCCGAGCCTGGCGACCAGCGCCATCGGGCCTGCGACCAATGCGGCGATGCCCTCCGCGTCGTTCAACGCCAGGCGCTTCGGCACCAGTTCGCCGACGATCAGCGAGAGATAGGCGATCGTGATGACGACCAGCATGAACGCGATCGTGTCGGCCGATGCGCCGATCAGGGGCAGTGGGCGCAAAATATCGGCCAAGGGGCTGGCGAGCGTCGTGCCGCTATAGGCGCCGGCGAAAATACCGACCAGCGTGATGCCGACCTGCACGGTCGAGAGAAATCCAGTCGGATCGTCGGCGAGCCGCATGGCGATGCGCGCGCCTCGGTTGCCGTTCTGCGCGAGCTGCTGCAGCCGGCCGCGCCTGGAGGAGACCAGGGCGAGTTCGGACATCGCGAAGAACCCGTTGAGGAGGATCAGGAAGCCAACGATGGCGAGTTCGAGGAAGGGCATGGCGGGCGGCCTGGGTGCGTGGCGAAAAGGCGGAAACGGGCATCCTAACAGGCTCTGCCGCCCGGTGCTGAGCCGTGCGTGGAGATCGATCTCCGTGCGCCGGGCATGCTGCTTGTCGTGAGGTTCCCGGAGGGAAGTCATGCATGTCGCGCTCCCCGATCATGCCGTCGTCGTCGAGGGCGATCGCATCGCCGATGTCACCACGGCGCCGCCCGCTGATGCGACGCAGCTGGACATGCCGGGCGACGTCGTGCTGCCGGGCATGATCAACCTGCACAATCACACGCTCAATGCGCCGGTGTTTCGCAGCATCGTCGATGATCTGCCGCGCGGTGGTGTGGGGCCGAGCAAGGTCTGTTCGATGCTGATGCCGATCGGCGGTCTTGCGGTGACCGCGCATTCCCCCGATGAGCTCGGCGATCTCGTTGCGGTGGGGCTGCTCGAAGTCGCGCGCAGCGGCGCCACGACCTTGGTCGATCAGTTCCGGCAACGTCAGGCGATGATCCTGGATCTCGCGCGCGCGATGGGGCTGCGCTTCTACGGCGCGCCACATCTGTTCTCTCCGTCCGATACGAAGACGGACGCCGAGGTCGCGCGCGCCGCGCGCGGCAGCTTCGAAGGCGCGTCGGGCCTCGCGAGCTTTAGCGATCTCCATGCGCGCCATGATGGCGGCGCGGCGGGCCGCCTGCGCGTGATCCTCGGACCGCATGCCGCCGATAGCTGCGATCCCGATCTCCTGCAGGAAGCCGACCGCCTGTCGCGCGAGCTCGATACAATGACGTTGATCCATGCCGCGCAGAGACAGAGTGAGGTCGATCGCGTGCGCGAACGCCATGGCGTGGACGTCGCCAGCTATCTCGCGCGCAACGGCTTGCTGCGACCGCGCGTCATCCTGGCCCATGGCGTGTTCTTCAGCGACGACGAACTCGCGCGCGTCGTCGCCAGCGGCGCCGGCCGCTTCCTGCGCGGCGACGAAGCGATGATCGTCGCGCGTGGCGCCGCCGCAGGGTCGAAGCTTTGGGCGCTCGCCGATGCCCAGGGCATGCTGCCGGCGGCTTTGACGCGTGCATGAGCGTTGCACCGAGGGCGTCAATCCCCACAGATCGAGAATGGCCGACCCGGCCGCGTGACTCACCGCCCCGACAAGGGATGTTCGTATCGTGCGGCGCACGACATCCCGAGATGTGTGCATCGCCCAGCTCGAGTCGAGGAGGGGCGACGCTTACTTTGTTTGCCGTGCGTCGAGGTGCTGCGGAACGCCTCAGCCGAATTGCGGTGTGGAACACGCGCCAGCGCTTGCCGTTGCGCGAATCTCCGGCGCGACGTGCGGTGTCCCACAACAACCGCCGCCGGCTGCAGTCACCACCGCGGCTCGTTCCGCCACGGCGGATTTGGCGTCGGCGCCGTAGGTCGTCGCCTCGCCATAGGTGTGGAACGTCTCCCATGACAGGCCCGCCGGGTCGGTGACCCAGCCTTTGTCGGATTTGGCGTAGCAGCACGTCGCCGCGCCCTTGTCGGCGATGGCTTCGCCTGCAGTCTCCAGGCGGGTGTGGATTTCGGTGAGTTCGTCGCCGCCATCGACCTGGATCCCCAGATGATCGAGCCCCGCGCCACGCCCACGTGCGGAGATCGCGAAGTTCACTCGCGGATCGTCGAGCATCCACTTGGCGTAGTCCGGCTTGGCCACCGATGGCTGCGCGCCGAAGAGCGTTGCGTAGAACTGCGTGGCCGCGGCGAGATCGTCGACGGACACGTGGACATGAAAGCGCTTCATCGTCTGGCTCCTTTGCTGATGCGGGCACGGGATGCCGGGCGACAGGCGCCGCCGCGGCAACAATTCTCGGTGAGAAATGCGACGAGCGCGGTCATCGCCGTGAAGTCAGCCGCGTACACGATGGATCGACCGTCGCGCGTGGCGCTGACGAGGCCGGCCTGGGTGAGCGCCGCGAGATGGAACGACAGCGTCGGCGACGCGACATCGAGCTTCTCGGCAAGCTGACCGGCCGGCAGCCCAGCCGGCCCGGCCTCGACCAGTTCGCGAAACGCCGCGAGACGGGTTTCCTGGGCGAGCGCGCTAAGCGCCGTGACGACGTCCTTTGATTCCATAATTCTACAATTATCGAATTATGGAAACGATGTCGAGACCCGTCTTCGGCCGTCGACGTCATTTCGCTACCGGCGGCGGGATCACTCGCCTGCGCTTGTACGTGCGCCAGGCGCCGACAGCGCACAGGAGCCCGAGTGCCAGGATTGCGGCGGCGATCGTCCAGAGGATCATCGTTTCGCTGTTGGTCAATGGCAAATCGCTGAGGAGGATGACGCTGCACCCGCCGAAGATCAGCAGCCCCGCGCTGACGAGACACAGCACGACGAGCAGGCAGCCGGAGGGACGTTGACGCGGCGGCGCGCCGGCATCAGGCGGGTTCATGGCGGCGCTCCTGAAGTCGGCGATGCGTGCGCGTTCTGTAGAAGAGGTTGTACGTGTCGAAGGGAATGATCTGGCCTTCCGGCGTCACGAAGTGGATGCAGCTGCGCTTCACCTGGCCGAGGTCGAAATTGTAGCGGTCGAGGAACTGCACGATCACGACGCGAAAGACGTTGTCGTAGCCGACGCCGGTCGGCAGCTCGAAGCTCGGCAGGCAGCACAGCAGGTCGCCGAGGATCTTCGAGGTCGTCGTGCCCGCGGTCGAGAGCGACAGCGCATCGAACACGCGGCGCTTGAGTTCGGGATATTTTTCGAAGGCGATGGCGTTGGGGGCGGCGTCGACGAAGACTTCGCGCGGCAGCAGGCTGGTGAGCGGCACGAGAGTCTCGCCGTTGCGCAGCGCATAGCCGATGGCGATGTTCTCCGGATTGCAAGGCAGCGGCACGATGTCGGTGTCGCCAAATCCGGATCCTTGCGCAACGAGGCCGCGGCGGATGTCGCTGAGCACGACGCGATGGCGGTTCGGGTCGAAGCCCTCGTTGCGGCCGGCATCCTGCACCGGCTGGAAGGTCACGCCGCGCACGCATTTGTACTTCAGTGCGAAGCGCACGATCTCGCCGAGCTCGGCATCGTTGACGCCTTTCTTCACGACGACGACGAGCGTCGTCGACACGCCGGCCGCCTCGAGATTCTCGAGCGCTTGGAGCCGGATGCGCGTGAGATCGGCGCCGCGGATATCGATCAGCGCGTCGCGCGTGAGCGAATCGAACTGCAGATAGACTTCGAAGCCCGGTTTGAGCTCGGCCAGCCGCTTCACGAAATCGGGCTCGCGCGCGATGCGGATGCCGTTGGTGTTGAGCATGACGTGACGGATCGGCCGGCGCCGCGCCGCCTGCAGGATCTCGATGATCTGCGGGTGCAGCGTCGGCTCGCCGCCGGAGATCTGCACGGCATCGGGCTCGCCTTCGGCCTCGACCAGCGCGTCGAGCATGCGCTCGACCTGGGCCAGCGAGCGCGTGCCGGTGTGGGCGGGACTCGAGCCGGCGAAGCAGACCGGGCAGGTGAGGTTGCAGTGTTCGTTGATCTCGATGATGCCGAGGCAGGTGTGCTGCTCGTGGTCGGGGCACAGGCCGCAATCCCAGGGGCAGCCGCGCTCGGTGCGGCTGAAGTATTTCTGCGGGACGTCGCCGGGCTTCACCCATTCGCGCGTGCGCTGCCAATAGCCGCGATCGGTCGAGACCAGCGTCTTCTGCACGCCGTGCTCGGCGCAGCGCTTCTGGTAGAAGACATCGTTGCCCTCGGCGAGGATCTTCGCCGGCACGAGTTCGAGGCATTCCTCGCACAGCGGCGTCGTCTCGCCGAGGAAGAGATACGGCCTAGCCTTGCGCTCGTGCATGTGCGACTCCCCGATACATGACGACGGCGTAGCCGAAGAGCAGGATCGCGCCGAGTTGGAATATCGTCAGTGTGCCGGCCAGCGTGCCATAGGGCTTCAGGAACTCCAGCGCGAAACGGTCGAGCGCATAGAAGCCGGCGAAGACGTAGAAGCCGCGCGCCGCGGCCGCGTGCGGATCGCGCCGCAACCACAGCACGAAGAGAGCCGCGAAGCCGAGCATCAGCGCGGTCTCGTAGAGCTGGACGGGATGGCGGGCGATGCCGTCGCCGAGATCGACGGCGCAGGGCAGCGTGCTTGGCGTGCCGTGCGTGAAATCCTCGAGCCCGGCCATGAAGCAGCCGATGCGCCCGACGCCGATGCCGACCGCGAGCGGCGCCACCAGCCGCGCGCCGGTCGACATGCGGATGCCCTTCAGCCGCTTCCAGATTTCGATCCCGACGATGCCGCCGAGCATCGCGCCGAACACGCTGCGCCCGATGCCCGGTCGGCCCGAGAGCACGAGATTGATCGTCCCGAACCAATAGGCGCCGAGCGCGGCACTGGTCAGCAGGGTCGCGTAATAGTCGAGGCCGCGACGCGCGCCGTCGGCCGGCAGCATCGCCCCGGTCGCCCGCCCCGCAAGCCAGCCGGCGGCGACCGCGAGCAGATCGAACAGCGAATGAACAACGGCCCAGTGCACGCGTTCAGGCGAGCCAGCGTTTGCGGCGCTTGTAGTGCTTCACGTCGCGGAAGCTCTTGCGGCCGGCGGCGCCGAGGCCGAGGTAGAATTCCTTGACGTCCTCGTTGCCGCGCAGCGCCTCGGCGTCGCCATCGAGCACGACGCGCCCATTCTCCAGGATGTAGCCGTAGCTCGCGTAGCGCAGCGCGATGTTGGTGTTCTGTTCGGCGAGCAGGAAGCTCACCTTCTGCTCGCTGTTGAGCTTGCCGACGATCTCGAAGATTTCCTCGACGAGCTGCGGCGCGAGGCCCATCGACGGCTCGTCGAGCAGGATCGTCTCGGGCCGGCTCATCAGCGCGCGGCCAATCGCCGCCATCTGCTGTTCGCCGCCGGAGGTGTAGCCGGCCTGGCTGCGCCGCCGTTCCTTCAGGCGCGGGAAATAGCCGTAGACCATCTCGAGATCAGCCGCGATCGCCGCACGGCCGTCGCGGCGCGTATAGGCGCCGGTCAGCAGGTTCTCCTCGACGGTGAGATGGCCGAAGACGTGCCGGCCTTCCATCACCTGGATCACGCCCTTGCGCACGAGTTCGTTGGGTGACAGGCGATCGATGCGCTCGCCGCGATAGTCGATCGATCCCTTGGTGACGTCGCCGCGCTCGGCGCGCAGCAGGTTGGAGATCGCCTTGAGCGTCGTCGTCTTGCCCGCGCCGTTGGCGCCGAGCAGCGCCACGACGCCGCCGGCCGGCACCGAGAGCGAGACGCCCTTCAGCACCAGGATGACGTGGTCGTAGATGACCTCGATGTTGTTCACCGAGAGCAACGGCTTGTCGTCGGCGGTCATGGCGGATCTGGGGGAATTGTGTCGCTGCGACGGGCCGGACGGGTCGCCCCGCCCGGCCCATCTTTCACGTTACGACCGCTTGTCGCAGACCTCCGTGCGCTTCGGCCAGCTGTTCTTCTCGGCATATTCCTTGGCGGCCGCTTCGAGCAGCGGACGCACCTTGTCCGACATCGGCGAGATCCAGTCGGAGCCGCGCGTCCATTTCTGGCCGTCCCACACCGCGACATAGACGCGGTGATGGCCGTTGTGGTCGCCGCATGATGTCTTCACGGGGGCCGCGAAACCCTCCATGCCGATTTCCTTCAGCCGCGCCTCGGTGATGTCGAGGTTCTCGAAGCCGCGCCGCACGTCCTCGCCGTTGACCACCTTCTTGCCGGTGATCTGCTGCGCGGTCCGGATCGCCTCGGCGACCAGCATCGAGTTGTAGACACCGCGGTTATAGAGGTTCTCGCCGATCTTCTCCCTCGGGAATTTCGACAGGCCCTTGTCGACCACGAATTTCTGGATGTCCTTGATGACGCCGAACTCGGTGCCCACGCCGTTGAAGTTGAGGCTCTTGTAGCCCTTGGCGCCGGCTTCGCCACCACGCGCGTCATCGTCGCCGCCGGCCCACCAGACGCCGACCAGCTTGTCCATGGGATAGCTGTTCTTCGCGGCTTCCTTGACGGCCGTGGGATTCATGGCACCCCAGCCCTGGAGATAGATCCAGTCCGTGCGGTCGCGGCGGATGGCCAGCCACTGCGAGGCCTGGTCCTGCATCTTGTCCGCCGGGACCGGATAGATCTTCAGCTCGAAGCCGTACTCTTTGGCCAAGGACTCGAGCAGTGGGATCGGCTCCTTGCCGTAGGGCGCGTCGAGATGCAGCAGGCCGATCTTCTTGCCCTTGAGCTTGTCGAAGCCGCCCTCGCGCTCGGCGACATGCTTGATGAAGACGGATGCACCGTCCCAATAGGTCACCGGCGGATTGAAGATCCACGGGAAGGTCTCGCCGACCGCCGCCGCCGAGAGGCCGTAGGCCATCGACAGAATCGGGATCTTGTCGACATGCGCCTTCGGGATCAGCTGCAGGGTGATGCCGGTCGAATACGGATTGACCACCACCGGGTTCTTGCCCTTCAGCGCCTCGTAGCACTCGACGCCCTTCTTGGTGTCGTAGCCGGTCTCGCATTCCTCGATCACCAGCTTGACGCCGCCGATGCCGCCGTCGCGCTCGTTGAGCATGCGCAGATAGTCGTGCATGCCATCGGCGATCGGTACGCCCGAGCCGCCGAACGGACCGGTGCGGTAGGACAGCAGCGGTATGAAGATCGAATCCTGCGCGGTGGCCGTGGTCGCGGCGAGCGTGGATATCGCCGTGGCGGCGGCCATCGCGAGCGTCAGTGTTCTGAGTGACATCGTCTACCTCCCTTGTTGAAGAACCCGCCCCAGATGGCGGCGGTTGACTCGAGTCGTGGACTTCTTCGACCGGTGCTCAAGCTACTCCAAGTTCGCCGCTCTCAGTGGGGGAATGGCCAGAGCCGCAGCTTCTGCTTGCCGGTCGACCACAGGCGGGCGAGGCCGTGAGGCTCGACGATCAGAAAGAAGATGATCAGGGCGCCGGTGACGATGTGGATCAGGTGCTCGGCGGTTGCGCCGCCGAGCGGGATGCCGAGGGCCGGCAGGCCGAATTTCAGGAAGATCGGCATGAGGTGAAGCAGTGCCGCGCCGAAGAACGCGCCGATCAGGCTGCCGAGTCCGCCGATGATCACCATGAACAGGATCAGGAAGGACAGGTTGATCGAGAAGGCGTCCTTCGCCTCGCCGCCGCCGTACCAGAGGAACATCATGACGGCGCCGGCGACGCCGCAGAAATAGGACGACACGGCGAAGGCGAGCAGCTTCGCGCGCAGCAGCCGGATGCCCATGAGCTCGGCGGCGATGTCCATGTCGCGAACCGCCATCCACATTCGCCCGATGCGTCCATGCACGATGTTCGAGGCGATCCAGGTCAAGGCGACGAGGATCGTCAGGGTGACGTAGTAGCGCGTCAGCGGCGTGGCGTTGGGCCCGACGATCGGCAGCCCGAACAGCGTGCGCGTCGGCACCTCGATCGCTCCGGAGGCGTTGTAGTTGAACAGCCAGGGGATGCGCACGAAGCACCATTCGAGGAAGAACTGCGCGGCGAGCGTCGCCACCGCGAGATAGAAACCCTTGATGCGCAGGCTCGGCACGCCGAACACCACGCCCAGCGCCGCGGCGAAGAACCCCGACACCAGGATCCAGACGATGATGTTCACGCCGGGGAAGATCGTCGTCAGCTTGTAGCAGGCATAGGCGCCGACCCCCATGAAGGCGCCGGTGCCGAGCGACAGCAGCCCCGCATAGCCAGTCAATAGATTGAGCCCCATCGCCGCCAGCGAGAACACGAGGAACGGGATCAGCACCGTGCCGATCACGAAGTTGTCGAACAGCGGCGGCAGCACATAGGCGGCGACGACGATGACGATGCAGCCGATCAGGTCCTGCCGGATCGGGAACACCGCCATGTCGGCTTCGTAGCTCTGCTTGAACTGGCCCGCTTCGCGGTAGATCACGCCCGTTCTCCCTCAGATCCGCTCGATGATCTTGTCGCCGAACAGGCCTTGCGGCCGGAACAGCAGGAACAGGAGGGCGATCAGATAGGCGAGCCAGCTCTCGATGCCGCCGCCGACCAGGGGACCCCAGTAGAACTCGCCGAGTTTTTCGCCGATGCCGATGATCAACCCGCCCACGATCGCGCCCGGGACCGAGGTGAACCCGCCGAGGATCAGGACCGGCAGCGCCTTGAGCGCGATGATCTGCAACCCGAAGGAGACGTCGGAGCGCGCGCCCCACATGATGCCGGTCACCAGCGCGACGAGGCCGGCGGCGAACCAGACGATCACCCAGATCTGATTGAGCGAGATGCCGACGGAGAGCGCCGCCTTGTGGCTGTCCGCCACGGCGCGCAGCGCGCGGCCGATGCGCGTGGATTGGAAGAACACGGCCAGCACCACCACCATCAACCCGGCGATGAGCGCCGCGGCGATGTCGAGCTTCTGGAACGTCACCCTGCCGCCGAGCATCGCCACGTCGATCGCGCCCCTGGGCAGGAACAGCTCGTCCGTGATCATCGCCTTCGGCCGGCCGCCGAAGATGAACTCGCCGAGCCCGATGAGCAGGTAGCTGATGCCGAAGGTCGCCATGAAGATGATGATGTCGGGTTGGTTGACGAGCGGCCGCAGCACGACGCGCTCGATGCTCCACGCCAGCGCGTACATCACGCCGATCGTCAGGATCAGGGCGAGGATCGCCGGCACGCCCATCTCGTGCAGGCCGACCAGCGTCAGGGCGGCGAAGACCACCATGATGCCCTGCGCGAAATTGAATACGCCCGACGCCTTGAAGATCAGCACGAAGCCGAGTGCGATCAGGGCATAGAGCACGCCGGCGACCGTGCCTTCCCAGAGCACCTGGACCAGCAGATCCGGCATGTCCGCCATCTGCATGAAGGGGTCGATGAAGATGTTGTACAGCACCGCGCGCGCCTCAGCGCCCGACGCCGAGATAGGCGTCGATGACCTTGCGGTCGGCCTTCACTTCGTCGGGCGTGCCGTCGGCGATCTTGGAGCCGTAGTTGAGAACGACGACCCGGTCCGACAGATCCATCACCACGCCCATGTCGTGCTCGATCAGCGCGATCGTGGTGCCGTACTGATCGACGACGTCGAGGATGAAGCGACACATGTCCTCCTTCTCCTCGAGATTCATGCCGGCCATGGGTTCGTCGAGCAGCAGCAGCTCGGGCTGCATCGCCAGCGCCCGCCCGAGCTCGACGCGCTTCTGCAGCCCGTAGGGCAGCCGGCCCACGGGCACCTTGCGGATGTGCTGGATCTCCAGGAACTCGATGATCTCCTCGACGAAGCGGCGGTGCTCGACCTCCTCCTTCATCGCCGGACCGTAGCGCCAGAGCTGCCAGAAGAATTGCGCTTTCATCTTCAGGAGGCGCCCGGTCATGATGTTTTCGAGGGTCGACATGCCCTTGAACAGCGCGATGTTCTGGAAGGTTCGCGCGATGCCCTGCTCGGCCGCCTCGTGCGGGCGCATCTGCTGGCGCTCGGTGCCGCGATAGGTGATCCGGCCTTGCTGCGGATGGTAGAAGCCGTTGACGCAATTGAGCATCGACGACTTGCCCGCCCCGTTGGGGCCGATGATCGCGCGGATCTCGCCTTTGCGGATGTCGAACGACACGTCGGTCAACGCCTTCACGCCGCCGAAGGCGAGCGAGATGTGCTCGACCTTCAGAAGCACGTCGCCGATGACGCGCGTCCTGGTCGGCGTCGCCGCGGTCATTCGGCCGCCTGGCGCGGCGCGTTCGCGACCGGCACGTCGCGGATCCGGAGATCGGCCTCGATGCGACCCTTGCGGCCATCCTCGAAGGTGACGTCGGTGGCGATGTGGGCGTGGTCGTTGGCGCTGTAGAGTCCATCGACCAGCGGCAGATAGCGATCGGCGATGAAGTTGCGGCGCACCTTGCGCGTGCGCGTGAGTTCGCCATCGTCGGCGTCGAGTTCCTTGTGCAGGATCAGGAAGCGGCGGATCTGCGAACCCGCGAGCACGGGGTCCGCCGCGAGATCGCGGTTCACCTGCGCCACGCATTCGGCGATCAGATCGTAGACCTCCGCGCGCGCCGCCAGCTCCTGATAGGACGCATAGGCGATGCCGCGCTTCTCGGCCCAGTTGCCGGCCGCCTCGAGGTCGATGTTGATGAACGCCGTCGCGAACTCGCGATCGGCGCCATAGGCGACCGCCTCCTTGATGAAGGCGAAGAACTTCAGCTTGTTCTCGATGTATTTCGGCGCGAACAGCGTGCCGTCCTTGAGGCGGCCGACATCCTTGGCGCGATCGATGATCTTGAGATGGCCATCGGCATCGAAGACGCCGGCATCGCCGGTGCGCAGCCAGCCGTCGGGCGTCTTGGACTCCGCCGTCGCCGCTTCGTTCTTGTAGTAGAGCTTGAACACGCCCGGGCTCTTGACCAGCACCTCGCCGCTCTCGTCGAGCTTGATCTCGACGGCGGGGGCCGCAGGACCGACCGTGTCGACCTTGATCTGGCCATCGGGCTGCAGGCAGATGAACACGCTCGCTTCGGTCATCCCGTAGAGCTGCTTCAGATTGAGGCCCAGCGAGCGATAGAAGGCGAAGAGATCGGGGCCGATCGCCTCGCCGGCCGTGTAGCCGACGCGCATCCGGCTCAGGCCCAGCACATTCTTGAGCGGGCCGTAGACCAGGACTTCTCCGAGTCGATAGAGCAGGCGATCCAGCGCGCCGACGGGCTTGCCGTCGAGGATGTCGATGCCGACGCGCCGGGCGTGGTCCATGAAGAACTTGAACATCCGGCGTTTGATCGCGCTGGCGTCCTCCATGCGGATCGTCACCTGGGTGAGCAGGTTCTCGAAGATCCGCGGCGGCGCAAAGAAGAAGGTCGGGCCGATCTCGCGCAGGTCGGTGAGCACGGTGGCGCCGGATTCCGGGCAGGCGACGCAGAACCCGGCCACCAGCGCCTCGCCGTAGGAGAAGATGTGGTCGCCGACCCAGGCCATCGGCAGATAGGCGAGGATCTCGTCCTGGTCGGTCAGCTTGTCGAAGGCGACGGCGTTGGCTGCGGTGATCATCACGTTGGCGTAGGTGAGCATCACGCCCTTGGGCTTGCCGGTCGTGCCCGAGGTGTAGAGCATCACGCCGATGTCCTCGGCCTTGCCCTTAGCGATCTCGCGCAGCACGAGCTGCGGATCCTTGGCGAGCGCCTCGCGGCCCGCGGCGATCAGGGCCTCGAGCGACGTGAGATGCTGTTTGTCGTAATCGCGCAGGCCGCGGGGATCGTCGTAGATGATCCGGCCGAGACGCTGGGTCCGCGCGGCGACCGCCAGCAGCTTGTCGACCTGCTCCTGATCTTCCGCGAAGGCGATATTGGCTTCGGCGTGGTCGATGACGAAGCCCATCTCGTCGGCGACCGCGTCCTGATAGAGCGGGACCGGGATCGCGCCCATGCATTGCGCCGCGCAGATCGCGCCATAGAGCAGCGGGCGATTGTCGCCTATCACGGTGATGGTCTGGCCCCGCGTCGCGCCGAGCCCGAGCAGGCCGGCGGCGATCGCATGTACCTCGCTGCGCCATTGCGACCAGGTCCAGGTCTGCCAGATGCCGAGATGCTTCTCCCGGAAGGCCGGACGGGCGCCACGCAGCGTGACGATGTGCTCGAGCAATTGTGGATAGGTCTCGCAGGCCGCCGGCACGCCGGGTACGGGCCGCGTGTCCGTCATGGCCGCGTGCAAAACGCCGCTGTCGTCGACGCGCCGCCCTCGTTGCTCACTCCGCGCCTCCCAGCTCGCTCACGGCGTCCCAATCGGCTCGAGCGAGCCCGCCCATTATGGGCTTGGGGGATCACCGTGAGTTAGCTAGCGCGTGCTCCCGAGGCGGGTCAACAGCTGCCGACGACTCGACCGCAGATCCGCGTGCAACGCTGCAGGTCAGCCGGCAATTCCCTGCTCGCGCGCGGCGTGGGCGCGCCGCACGAGGATGCTGTCGTCCCAGACGACACTGGGCAGCGGCAGCGCGAGAACCCGGTCGATCTCGGCGCTCGCGATGCCCAGCATCGTCAGGACGAAGCGGCTGACCTGGTTCGCTTGGACGGCCGCCTTGGCTGGATCGCCGCTGACGCTATGCAAGGTGGCGGTGGCGAGGCCGAGGATCGCGCGTCGCGTGATCTCGATCGCGGGTGGTGTGAAACGCCCCTGCAGGATGCCGCCTTCGATGATTTCGGCGATGCGCTGGTCGAAGGGATTGCCGGCCAGACCGTTGTTGAACGCGGTCGCGACGAGATAATTGGCCCAATCGGCGTCGAGCCCGGCGCGGTGGATCGCGAGTCGGAGGCGCAGGGCGAGGGTTTCCGTGGGATCCTGGCGCAACGGGGTCGCTGCCGCGAGGGCATCGCACCAGCCGACCAGCAATTCCGCCGTCAGCGCACCATGGATCGAGGCGCGATCGGTGAAGTGGTTGTAGAAGGTGCCGCCGCCGACATCGGCAGTCTCGGTGATCTCGTGAATCGGCACGTCCGAGAGGCTCTTGCGCGACAGCAGTTTCATGAGTGCGCGCATCATGCGTGCGCGTGTCTCGAGCCGACGACGATCATGCCGGGTAGAATAGGAAAGGCGGGCCAGTTTGGGGGCGGGCGCGCGACGGTTGTCCAGATCTTCAGCGGCGGCGAGTTGGGTCATGGGCGAACTCCTGATCAAAGCTGAGGCCCTGGCGCGGGATGGAATCCCATCGTCCACGGCTGCCGACGCCTCGGGCGAATGCATGAACAGGCCTGTCTTTGCACCCTTGTCCAGGGCGCACCGAGCGCAAAACCTGTGGCTTCGACCTGAACCACCCGCCTCCGGGCGGTGTTTGGAACCGCCGGACCGCAATAAAAACTCCGCATTACGATGATTGTTCCGCGACCCCACCGCTAAATTTGTGCACCCTCTTCAAAAATGCCGAAGGCCGGTGTAGTTGCAGGCGATAATTAACCATCCGTTGGGAAGGAAAGGGCGAGTCTCGCCCGGTTCCCTATCCAGCCTCGTTCCGCCCGTACCCGGGAGATCTCCCTTGTCCAGCATCGTTTCCGATAGCCTCAAGACTCGTCGCACGCTCAACGTCGACGGCAAATCCTACGATTACTTCTCGCTGGAGGCGGCCGAGAAGGCCGGGCTCGCGGGCATCGCCCGCCTGCCCAATTCGCTCAAGGTGCTGCTCGAGAATCTGCTGCGCAACGAGGATGGCCGATCGGTCACGGTCGATGACCTCAAGGCGATGGCGGCCTGGGTGACCACGCGCCGATCGGATCGCGAGATCGGATATCGCCCGGCGCGCGTGCTGATGCAGGATTTCACCGGCGTTCCCGCCGTCGTCGACCTCGCCGCGATGCGCGACGCGATGGCCGGCATGGGTGGCGATGTGCGCAAGATCAACCCGCTCTCGCCGGTCGATCTCGTCATCGATCACTCGGTGGTGGTCGACAATTTCGGCGCCGCTGATTCGCTCGCCAAGAACGTGAAGCTCGAATACGAGCGCAACGGCGAGCGGTACAATTTCCTGCGCTGGGGCCAGAGCGCCTTCAGCAATTTCCGCGTCGTGCCGCCGGGCACCGGCATCTGCCATCAGGTCAATCTCGAATATCTCGCCCAGACCGTGTGGGTCGCCGAGAAGGACGGCAAGAACATCGCCTATCCCGACACGCTGGTCGGCACGGACTCGCACACCACGATGGTCAACGGTCTCGCCGTGCTCGGCTGGGGCGTGGGTGGAATCGAAGCCGAGGCCGCGATGCTCGGCCAAGCCGTGTCGATGCTGATCCCCGAGGTCGTCGGCTTCAAGCTGACGGGACGCATGATGGAAGGCATCACAGCGACCGATCTCGTGCTCACCGTCACGCAGATGCTGCGCAAGAAGGGCGTGGTGAACAAATTCGTCGAGTTCTTCGGGCCGGGCCTCGATACGCTTTCGCTCGCCGATCGCGCGACGATCGCCAACATGGCGCCCGAATACGGCGCGACTTGCGGCTTCTTTCCGATCGACAAGGAGACGATCAACTACCTCGCCTTCACCGGCCGCGATGCGCATCGCGTCAAGCTGGTCGAGGCCTATGCCAAGGCGCAGGGCATGTGGCGCGATGCGAGTTCGCCGGATCCCGTCTTCACGGATGTGATGGAACTCGACATGAATACGGTCGAGCCGTCGCTCGCCGGCCCCAAGCGTCCACAGGACCGCGTCGCGCTTTCCGCCGTGAAGGCGAATTTCGCCAAGGCGCTTCCCGAGCTGCTTGGCCCCAAGGCCGCGAATGAGCCGGTCAAGGTGGCGTCCGGCAGCTACTCCATGCGCCACGGCGACGTGGTGATCGCCGCGATCACTTCCTGCACGAATACCTCGAACCCCGCCGTGCTCATCGCGGCCGGTCTGCTCGCGAAGAACGCGCATGAGAAGGGTTTGAAATCCAAGCCCTGGGTCAAGACGTCGCTCGCGCCGGGCTCGCAGGTCGTCACCGATTATCTCGCCGCTGCGGGCCTGCAGACGCATCTCGACGCGCTCGGCTTCAACCTCGCGGGCTATGGCTGCACCACCTGCATCGGCAATTCGGGCCCGCTGCCCCAGGAAGTCGACGACGCGATCGTCGCGGGCGATCTCACGGTCTCGGCGGTGATCTCCGGCAACCGCAACTTCGAAGGCCGCGTGCATCCGCAGGTGAAGGCGAACTATCTCGCGTCGCCGCCGCTGGTCGTCGCCTATGCGCTCGCCGGTTCGGTGACGCGCGACCTCACCACCGAGCCGCTCGGCATGGGCAAGGACGACCAGCCCGTCTATCTCAAGGACATCTGGCCTTCCAACCAGGAGGTCACCGAGACGATGCGCAAGACGTTGACGCCCGAGATGTTCCGCTCGCGCTACGCCGACGTGTTCAAGGGCGATGCCGATTGGCAGAAGATGGGCGCGTCCGCCGGCATGACCTACAAATGGAATGATGGCTCCACCTACGTGAAGCTGCCGCCGTATTTCGCGGGCATGTCGAAGGAGGCCGGCAAGCTCGCCGATGTCGTCGGCGCGCGCGTCCTCGCGGTGCTCGGCGATTCGATCACGACCGACCACATCTCGCCGGCGGGATCGATCAAGCGCAACGGTCCGGCCGGCGAATACCTGCTGGAGCGCCAGGTGCGCGAGCAGGATTTCAACCAGTTCGGCACCCGCCGCGGCAATCACGAGATCATGATGCGCGGCACCTTCGCCAATATCCGCCTGAAGAACGAGATGGCGGCGGGCACGACCGGCGGCGTCACCAAGCATCAGCCCTCGGGCGAGTCGATGGCGATCTTCGACGCCGCGATGCGCTATCAAAAGGAAGGCGTGCCGCTGGTCGTCATCGGAGGCAAGGAATACGGCACCGGCTCGTCGCGCGACTGGGCCGCGAAGGGCACGCTGCTCCTCGGCATCAAGGCCGTGCTGGTCGAGAGCTTCGAGCGCATCCATCGCTCGAACCTGGTCGGCATGGGCGTGATGCCGCTGCAGTTCAAGGACGGCATGACGCGGCTGAGCCTCGAGCTCGACGGTACGGAGGTCTTCGACATCACGGGCATCGCCGGCGGCATCAAGCCGGGCATGGATGTGGCCGTCGCGATCAAGCGCGCCGACGGCAAGGTCGATCGCATCACGGTGCAATGCCGGATCGATACCGTCGACGAGGTCGAGTACTACCGCAACGGCGGCATTCTGCCCTACGTGCTACGCGGTCTGCTCAAGTCGGCCTGACCGACGGCGCCGGCCCGACACGCATCGGGAACGGATGATCGGGTCCGGAGCGAGAGCGCCGGCCCCGGCCGCTCGACCGCGGCGGGCGGCGCCGAAATTCTCAGCCGTGCTGCCGAATCATCGGAACCGGCGCCGCGCGCGTGCGCAGTCAGATCCCCTGATCGCTCCGAAGCCGCGCTTCGATCGGCGGGCGATGCGATCCAGAGATTGCCCGCTAGGGATGGCCGGTGGATGACGGCGTGAACTTGCGTCGAGGGCGACCGCCATGCGCAGATGCCCCGTCGGCGCCACGGCGCCGAATCAACGATCGTCGGAGCAGGGGGCATGGCGGAGCGGATAATCATCGACACCGATCCGGGACACGACGACGCCTTTGCGATCCTGTTGGCGTTGGCGTCGTCGGAACTCGAAGTGCTCGGCCTCACCACGGTTGCGGGCAACGCGCCGTTGAGCGTCACGACCGCGAATGCGCGCCGGGTGGTGGAGCTCGCCGGCATGGCGGAAATGCCAGTCTTCGCCGGTGCGGATCGACCGCTGCTGCGCGCGCCGATGCACGCGCATGACATCCACGGCGAGAGCGGCATCGATGGCCATGCCTGGCCGGTGCCCGCGCGACCGGCCGAAAAGCGGCACGCTGTCGATTGGATGGTGCAGACGCTGAGCGATGCGGCGAAGCGCTCCGTGACCCTCGTCGTGCTTGGCCCGGAGACCAATGTCGCCCTGCTGCTGCGCCGTGCGCCGGAACTCGCCGACCGCATCCGGCGCATCGTCGTGATGGGCGGCGGTTTCTTCGAGGGCGGCAACTATGCGCCCGCCGCCGAGTTCAACATCCTCGTCGATCCCGAAGCGGCGGCGATCGTGTTCGCGAGCGGGGTGGAACTCGTCGCGATGCCGATCGACTGCACCAACCGCACCCTCACGCCTGAGCGTTGGATCGCTGACCTGAATGCGCTCGACACGCGCGTCGGCGAGGCTTGCGCCGGCATGCAGTCTTTCTTTCAGATCGCCGGCAATCGAAAATACGGCACGACGACGCGTCCGCTGCACGATGCGCTGGCGATGGCGTATCTGATCTGGCCGGAGCTGTTCGCCGGTCGGCACTGCAACGTGGAGATCGAGACCAATTCGGCGCTGACTCGCGGGGCCACGGTCGTCGATTGGTGGCGCCGCACGGATCGGCCACGGAACTGCCTGTGGATCCGCGATTGCAGTGATCCCGCGGAGCTCTATCGCCGCATGCTGGAACGGCTCTCACGGCTCCGAGGCTGAGCAGACCCAACCGGTTCCAGGTTCCGAGTTCGGAGCCTGGAACCTCTTCCTCGGAAAGCAAGCGACATGAACTGGATCACCGACGAGGCCGCGCTGGTCGCGACCTATGGCATGCCGGTCGGCGCGTCGGTCGCGAAGGAAGTGCCGCGCCTGACGCCGTCCTATCGGCGGCTGATCGAAGCGTCGCCGTTCTTCGTGCTCGCGAGCAGCGGTCCCGATGGTCTCGACTGCTCGCCGCGCGGCGATGCGCCGGGCTTCGTGCGCGTTGCGGACGACTCGACCCTGATGATTCCGGATCGACGCGGCAACAATCGCATCGACTCGTTGCGCAATCTGCTGCGCGATCCGCGTGTCGCGCTGTTGTTCTTCGTGCCCGGGGTCGACGAGACGCTGCGCATCAACGGTCGCGCGCGGCTGACGAAAGACACGGCGCTGTGCGAGTCCTTCGCCGTCGACGGCAAGACGCCACGCAGCGTCATCGTCGTCGCGATCGGGACGGTGTTCTTCCAATGCGCCCGCGCTCTGGTGCGCAGCCGGCTATGGGACCCGGCTATCCGAGCGGCGCGCGCGTCGCTCCCGTCGGGGGGAACGATGCTGGCCGAGGCCAGCGCCGGGCGCGAAGGCGGCGAAGCCTATGACGAGGCCTTGCCGGCACGGATGCTGACCACGCTCTATTGACTGGGCGCCGAGCCATATCATCATCCGCCATAGCGCCCCCACGCCGGCGTGCAGGGTGAGCGGGATGTGGTCATGATCGATGCTTGATCGAACCCGAGGAGTCGGCCATGGCCAATGAACTCGTGTTCTACACGCATCCGATGTCGCGCGGTCGGATCGTGCGGTGGATGCTGGAAGAGACCGGCTGCGCGTATCGCACC
>Ga0163144_10004874_pt1 | contig 30060 bp, 28 predicted proteins | sample OliLak19BULKMAT1_FD_123175 | JGI IMG/M metagenome (GOLD analysis project Ga0163144, IMG submission 123175) | Freshwater microbial mat bacterial communities from Lake Vanda, McMurdo Dry Valleys, Antarctica - Oligotrophic Lake LV.19.BULKMAT1 | ecosystem: Environmental > Aquatic > Freshwater >...
AAGGATCTCCATATGCAGGGCCAGCGACTTCGCCGCGAGGCCGGTGAAGCGGCCGCCCGCGGTGTACAGCCGGCGGCGCTCATCGGTGAGCAGGGTGACCACCCGCTCGAAGGCGCGCAGGTCCACTTCCGACAGGGACCGGTCCAGGGCATCCAGGAGGATCTGGCGGGACCTCGGGACGACTCCGTCACCGGCCGCGAACGATCGCTGCTGATATTGGAGGAGGGGTGAGGTGGACCGTTCGTCGATCTCGCCGAGGAGCGCCTGCTGGAACGCGGGGTAGCCCTCGTAGCCCAGGCGGGTCACGAGCCGGATGATCGTCGGGCCGCTGACCTTCGCCCGCGAGGCCAGGCGGGCGACCGTCTCCAGGCCGGCGACGGGGTAGGCGGCGAGGATCACGCTGGCGGCCCGCCGCTCCGCCTTGGGCAGGTCGGGGAGTGCGTTGCGGATCCGGTCTGCGACGGGCGATCCCATGTAACAGATAGTACAGACTGACACCTTGACATTCCAAGTGGAACGCCCATTAGAATGTCGGCCTACGGTGGCGGAGGAGGGTCTCATGCGCGTTCCAGGCAGATTCATCTCGGTGGCGCTGGTCGGCGTCGTGGCGTTCGGGGCCTGTACGGGCTCCGGCAGCACCGCAGCGCCCACGGGCGGGGCGACGGCGGCGCCATCTGCGAACGGCTCGACGGCGCCGTCCGCGGCGACCTCCGACGCGCCCAGCGGCGACCCGATCCTCATCGGCTTCCCGGCCGACCTGTCCAGCACCTACGCCTACTACGACCAGCCGATGCTGGAAGGCGCCCAGTTCGCGGTCGATGAGATCAATGAGGCAGGCGGTGTCCTCGGACGACCGCTCAAGCTGGAAGCCATCGACATCCGCAACGACCCGGCCGAGACGTCCAAGATCACCCAGCAACTCATCGATGACGGCGCGGTCTACCTGATCGGCACGACCGGCGACGGGATCAGCGCCCAAGGGGCCCTCGCGTGTGCCGCCGGGATCCCCGTCTCGACCGGCGACGGCACGGCTGCGACCCTCGTCGGCGACATCGGTTCGTGCGCCTTCCAGTTGCTCATGAACGACACGATCCAGGGAGCCATCGCGGCCGACTTCGCCCTGGCCCAGGGCTATCGCACGGTCGTCCTCGTGAGTTCGCCGGAGATCCCCTACACCGCCAACCTGCCCGGCTACTTCGCCGAGGTCTTCAGCCTGGGCGGCGGGTCCGTCAGCGCGGAAGAGCCGTACCAGATCGGGGCGGGCGACTTCTCGGCGGTATCGACCAAGATCGCCAACCTGGCCACGCAACCCGATGTCATCTACACGCCCATGTTCCCGCCGGACACGCAGATCTTCATCCGCCAGCTGCGCCAGGCCGGGGTGACCACCCCGGTCATCTCCAGCGACGGCAACCTGGATCCGTCGCTGACCTCCGCCGGGGCGGACGCGCTCGATGGCATGGTCTTCACGGCGGCCGTCTGCCCGGCCGACACGGACGACGCCGTCGGCGCGTTCTTCGCGGCCTACAACGCGCGCTACGCCAAGGATCCGAGTTCCGTGGTGGCCACCCTTGGCTACGACGAGATCAAGATCGTGGTCCAGGCCATCGAGCGGGCCGGGTCCGCCGATCCGGCCGGGATCATCGCGGCACTGTCCGCCTACGAGTACGCCGGCGTGAGCGGCACGGGCGTCATGGACGGGGCCACCCGGCGGACCAAGAAGCCGGCCGCCCTGATCCAGATGGACGGCGACGTGTTCACGTGCCTGGAGCAGCCGGGCTATCCAACGTTCGTCCCGGAGCCTTAGCGGCGACGGCGGCCCAGGCGCGGTGGCTGGCCACGTGACGACGGGGTCGGCCGACGCTCGGCCGACCCTGGAGGTCAGTGGCCTGACCGTGCGCTACGGCGTGGTCACGGCCCTCGCCGGCGTCGACCTGCACGTGCTGCGCGGCGAGATCGTCGTCGTGCTCGGACCCAACGGTGCCGGCAAGTCGACCCTGCTGCGCACCATCGCCGGCGTCCATCGACCGGCGGCCGGCGTCGTCCGGCTGGATGGCCAGCCACTGCCGGCCGGAGCGCCCGAGCGGGTCACCCGGCTGGGCGTCTCGATGGTGCCCGAGGGCCGCCGGATCTTCGGAGGCCTGACGGTGGAGGAGAACCTCCGCCTGGGGGCGACGCCGCGTCCTGTGGCCTCTGAAGCCGCGAGCCTGACAGCGATCTTCGGGCGCTTCCCGATCCTCGCCGAGCGTCGGCGACAGATGGCCGGCACCCTGTCCGGGGGCGAGCAGCAGCAGCTGGCCATCGCCCGGGCGCTGATGGCCGCGCCACGCGTCATCCTGTACGACGAACCGTCGCTTGGACTCGCGCCCCGGATCGTCGACCAGATCTTCGAGCTCATCGGCGAGCTTCGTGACGAGGGCGTCACCACGATCCTGGTCGAACAGAACGCGCATCGGGCCCTGGACCTTGGCGACCGCGGCTACGTCCTCTCGGCGGGCCGGGTCATCGCCCGGGGCCCAGCGTCCGAGCTCGGGTCCATGGACCTGTCACGGCTCTACTTCGGCGACGTCGGGGCGGCCTGACGGTGTCCTTCGACGCGTTCGCCCAACAGCTCATCAATGCCCTGTCACTGGGCAGCATCTACGCGGTCCTCGCCCTGGGCCTGGCGATGGTCTACAGCACCCTGGGAATCCTCAACTTCGCCTACGGCGAGCTGATCACCATCGTCGGCTACACGATGTTCTTCGCCAGCGAGGCGGGCATGCCGTTCATCTTGATGGCAGCCCTGGGCATCGTGGTCGCTGGGGCCGCCTCGGTGGCGATGCAGGCGGTCATCTTTCGGCCGCTGCGGGGCGCGAACTTCGTGACCCTGCTGTTCGCGTCGTTCGCGCTCTCGCAGGTCCTCCAGGGGCTCTTCCGGCAGGCCATCTCGCCGCGATCAAAGGGCATCCCGACGCCCGACCTCTTCAGCGACTTCATCCAGATCGGCGCCGTCCGGGTGGGCGTCCTGGCTCTCATCACCCTGGCCGTGGCCCTGAGCACGATGGCCGTCCTGCTGCTGTTCATGCGGCGCTCACGGGCCGGTCTCCAGATGCGGGCCGCGGCCCAGGACCTGACCACGGCCCGGATCCTGGGCGTGCGCACCGATCGGGTGATCCCGCTGGCCTTCCTGGTGTCCGGGCTGATGGCCGGTGTCGGCGGGGTGCTCTGGATCGCCCGGACCACATCGGTCAATCCAGGGACGGGGTTCACGCCCATCCTCGTCGCGTTCGTGGCCATCGTGCTCGGGGGTCTTGGCAGCATTCCGGGCGCCGTGATCGGGGCGTTTGCGTTCGGGGCCCTGGAGATCATGCTCCAGGCGTACCTGCCGGGCGCCATCGTGCCCTTCCAGTTCGCCATCGCTCTGGTCGCGGTCGCGGTCGTGCTCGTCGTGCGCCCGCAGGGGCTGCTCGGGCATGAGGTCGAGGTGAAGGTGTGACCCGTCTCTGGCGCCTGTCGCTCGACGCGTCGAGTCGCAGCGCGCTGGTCGGCGCGGGGCTCACCGCCCTGCTGCTGGTCGCCCTGAGCGCCCTGCTGGTGCTGCCTGGCGACCGCGGCCTGAGCGGTACCGCGGTGGTCCTGCTGGTCAGCATCACCCTCGTGACGTCGCTCCAGGTATTCATCGGGAACAGCGGCATCCTGTCCTTCGGCCATGTGGCGTTCATGGGCGTGGGTGCCTATGTGACCGCCCTGCTCACGATCCCGCTGGCGATCCGCCAGACGCAGTTGCCGGACCTTCCGCCCATCCTCGCCGGCATCGAGCTTGGCGGCCTGTCCGCGGTGCTGGTCGCCGGGACCGTCTGTGCCGTCCTCGGCGTGATCGTCGGCGCGACCCTCGTGCGCATGCCCGTCAACGCCGTGGTCATGGCCACGCTCGCGCTGCTGATCGTGGTCTTCACCGTGCTGCTGAACTGGCAGAGCCTGACCCGCGGGGGCCAGGGCGTCTTCGGCATCCCGCGGTTGACCACGCCCCCGGTCGCGCTGGGAGCCGCGATCCTGTTCGTCGTCGTCGCCCGCCTGTTCAAGTCGTCGGGCGTGGGCCTGCGCCTGCGGGCCTCGCGTGAGGATGAGCTCGCGGCGCGCGCCGCCGGCATCGATGTGCCCAGGGTGCGCCTCGTGTCGTTCACCCTGAGCGCCGGGATGATGGGCGCGGCCGGCAGCCTGTGGGCGCTCAATGTGCTCGCCTTCGATCCCGATCAGTTCTCGTTCGCGATGACCTTCGCCCTGCTCGCCATGCTGGTCGTCGGCGGCAAGGAGAGCGTGCTCGGCGGGGTCGTGGGGGCGGTCATCGTGGTGGTCATCACGGAGCTGCTGTCGCGCGTCGAGCAGGGGGTGACGATCGGCACGTTCGAGCTTCCCCGGATCACCGGGACCGTGCAGTTCGCCCTGGCGGCCCTGATCATCGCGTCCCTGATCTGGCGCCCGGACGGGTTGGTCGGCCGGCGGGAGGCGGAGGATCTGGTGCCCTGGATCCGGAAGTGGTTCGTGCGCTCTCGAGGGCCCGGCGTCGGGTCGGTCCCCGGACCCGCGCCCGTTCCCGCGCCCGGACGTGCGCCCCTGCCCGATGGCCCGTTGCTGACCGGGACGGGCATCGCCAAGGCGTTCGGGGGGATCCGTGCCCTGGCCGGTGTCGACGTCGAGGTCCGCCCGGGCGAGATCCTCGGCATCATCGGGCCGAACGGCTCCGGCAAGAGCACGCTGCTCAACGTCCTGTCTGGCATCACCACACCGGACGCTGGCCGGGTCATCCTGGGCGACGAGGACATCACGGCCGGCCCCAGTCATCGGACGGCCCGGCTCGGCCTGACCCGGACGTTCCAGAACATCCGCCTGTTCGATCATCTGACCGTGCGCGAGAACATCGCCGCGGCGCACGGTGCTCGCCTGGAGGATGTCGATCGACTCCTTGGCGCGTTCGATCTCACCGCGCACGCCGACAGCGCCGCGGACACCCTGTCCTACGGGCAGCAGCGTCGCCTCGAGATCCTGCGAGCCCTGGCGATGCGCCCGTCCGTCATGCTCCTTGATGAGCCGGCCGCTGGCATGAACGAAGTGGAGTCGGATGTCCTGATGGAGAGCATCCGGGCGATCGCCCGTGACGATGGCTGTGCGGTCATCATCGTGGACCACGACCTGCGCCTCATCACACGCCTGTGCGATCGGATCCAGGTCCTGGAGACTGGCCAGACCCTGGCGGTCGGGACGCCGGCCGCCGTCGTTGCGGATCCGGCTGTTGTTGCAGCCTATCTCGGGACGGGTCACGGCTCCGGTCCCACCACATCGACCGCCATGGCCGCAGGGGAGTAGCGCCTGAATGGATGATCGCGAGATCGTGCTCCTCGGCTGGAGCGACTACGTGGGCCTGATCCGCTGCCGGGGGGTGCCGGCGGCCGAGATCGAGGGTCGCATGGAGTACGGGCTCGGTTGGGCGGCCGCGGGCCAGGCACTGACGCCGTTCGCCGATATCGCGGCCAATCCATGGGGACCGATGACCGAGGTCCGTCAGGTCCCCGTCCCGGAGACGCGAACGCGGGTCGACATGTGGGATGGTGTCCCGGCGTTCCACCTGTACCTGTGCGACAGCCGCAACCCGGACGGCAGCCCGTGGGAGTGCTGCACACGCGGCTTCATGAACGCGGCGCTGGATGACTTCCGGCGCGAGACCGGCCTGGAGTTCGTGGCCGCCTTCGAGCATGAGTTCACGCTCGTGGGCGACGGCCTGCCGCAGGCGCCTGGGTTCTCGCTCGAGGCGATCCGCAACTTCGCGCCCTTGGCCGGGGACATCAGTGCCGCTCTTCGCGCGGCCGGGGTGGAGCCCGAGACCGTCGAGCCGGAGTACGGCTTTCTCCAGTACGAGGTGACCACCGCACCGGCCAGCGGATCGATGGCGGGGGACCGGGCGATCATCACCCGCGAGTTGATCCGGGAGGTCGCTCGACGACGGGGGTATCGGGCCACGTTCAGCCCCAAGCCGAGCCCGGACGGCGTCGGTAACGGCGCGCATGTCCACTTCAGCTTCGCGGACAGCGAAGGCCGCAACGCCGCCTACGATCCGGATGGGCCCGGTGGCGCGAGTGTCGTTGCCCAGCAGTTCATCGCCGGCGTCCTCCGCCACATGCGCGCGCTGACCGCGCTCGTCGCGCCGAGCCCGGTCTCGTACTACCGGCTCGGGCCGCATCACTGGAGTTGCGGCTTCGCCAGCTTCGGCATCCAGAATCGAGAGGCGGCCATCCGCATCTGTCCGTCGCCGAGTCGCGATCCGGAGGGGCGGGCCAGGGGCTTCAACCTTGAGTTGCGCCCGCCGGACGCGTCGGCCAGCCCGTACATGGTCATCGGCGCCCTCGTCCGGGCGGGCCTTGAGGGGATCCGTGACGGCCTGCCGCTGCCCACCGCCATCGATCGGGATCCCGCCGACCTGACGGCTGGGGAGCGTGAAGCGCTCGGGATCGTGCCGCTCCCCTCGAACCTGACGGAGGCGCTCGACGCCCTGGATACGGATGAGCGGGCCCGGACCTGGCTGCCCAGTTTGATGTACGAGTCATACGTGGCCGTCAAGCGTGCGGAGATCGGCCTGACGGACGATGTGGATCCCGTCGACGTGTGCCGACGCTACCAGGACGTCTACTAGGGTCGCAGGTGCGGGCGGCCACCGGACCTGACGCTTTTCTAGACTCCGACGGCCGGTGAGGGTCGGCTCGTGGGTGTCGATTGACACCCAATGATGGACGTGCCACCCTCCACCGATGATCACGCGGGTAAAGCGCACCTACAACCTGGCACCGGCCACCGTCCGCCGCGTCCGCGAACTTGCCGAGGAGTACGCGGTCGCGCCCTCGCAGGACGCCGTGATCGAGCTGGCCATCGATGAGCTCGACCGTCGACTGCGTGACGCGCGCGAGGGTGACGCCTGGGCGGCAGCGGCCGCCGATCCGGCTTTCGCCACCGAGTCAGCGGAGCTCGAAACAGCCTACGGTCCGGCCGACACCGAGACCTGGCCGCGGTGACGAGCCCGCTCCGCTGGTCGGTCGTCGTCGTGGACCTCGACCCGGTGCAGGGTCACGAGCAGGCCGGCGAGCGTCGGGCCCTCGTCGTGTCGTATGAGCCGTTCCATCGATCGGGTCTCGCGACCATCTGCCCGATCACGTCCGCGCGGTCGGAAGCGCGCTACCCGGGCGACGTGCCGATCCCGCTGGGCGAGGCCGGCCAGACCCGCGACGGTGTGGTCGTCACGAGCCAGGTCCGGACCATCTCGCTGCGACGGGTTCGGGCCGCTCCGCTGGGGACGATGGCTGATCCGACCCTGCGCCGAGCGGTCCGGTCGGCCCTCGCCCACCACCTGGGTCTGGACATCCCGGCCATCGGCGATGGGGCGCGGTAAGGAGCTGAACGGGTGCCGCGCGGGCTTGGCGGTAGGTGTTGACGCGCGGCATAGGAATCGATAGCCTGATACCTATCATGACGAGTCGAGTCGGCGAGCGTGGCCAGATCACCATCGAGAAGGCGATCCGCGAAGAGCTGGCCATCTACGCCGGAGACGAGACCGTCCAGCGTGTGGAGGGTGGACGCATCGTGATCGACGTCGTACCCGGTCGGCACCGGCGCTCGATCGCCGGAACGCTCCGCGACAGGGTCACGCGCACACCACCCGACGAGTCATGGGACACCTTGCGCGCCGCGGCCTGGGAGACGCCGGATCCGGATCGCACCCCTTGATCGGCGTCGACACCTCGGTCGTCGTCCGATATCTCGTGGGAACGCCGCGCGACGAAGCCGTTCGGGCAGCTGCGCTCATCGATGACGACGATGTCGAGATCGGCGTTTCCATGGTCGCCCTCGCCGAATGTGCCCACGTCCTTCGCACGCAGTATGGCGTGGCGTCGCAGGAGATCGTCGATAGCCTCATCGCCTTCGTCCAGCGCGAGAATGTGGCCGTCCTGGGCCTGCGGACGGACGTGCTCGTCGGGATGCTCGTGCGGGCCCGATCCATGCCCGGTCGACCGATCTCGGATGCGCTGATCGCCGCGGCGTCGCTCGGGGCCAACGCGTTGCCACTGGCCACGTTCGACCGTGGTCAGGCTCGCTACGGCATCGCGGTCCGCGAACCCTGAGCCCACGTAGAGCGAAAACGCGCCGACGTCCTCCGCGAGCGTCGACGTCCGGTGCCAGCACAGAAACGTCGGCGATCGCAGGCAGGAACAGTGAGGCGACCGGGGCATTGGCCTCGATGGCCGCCCAGTTCACGGTCTGATCGTCGCCATGTCCCGCCGCATTTCCACGCTCGCCACGCGGGCAAGGAAGTCTCGATCGCCATCGAGACGCTGGCCATTCTGAGGGGCCGGCTCTCACCACGGGCCCATGCGTTGGTCGTGGAGTGGGCGGCTCTCCACAGCGAGGAACTTCGGGCAGACTGGGACCTGGCGAATGCGGGCCTACCGTTGAGGCGGATCGAGCCGCTGCGATAGCATCTGTGTCCATGATCCGGATACGCAGCGCCACACCGCTCCAAGGGCGATGCCTTCGACTGACGCTCACCGATGGCACCGTCATCGAGCGCGATGTCGAAGGGCTCCTGTGGGGCCCGATCTTCGACCGGCTGCGCACCGACGACTCGTTGTTTCAACGTGTTCGTGCCCGCTATGGGACCGTGACCTGGCCCGGGGGCCTGGATCTGGCGCCTGAGACGCTGATCTGGGACGGCCCCGACCCCGAGGACGAGGCGCGCCGTCCCGAGCCGTACCTGCGGCCACGATCGCCGAGTCGCTCGGCCAGGTAACCGGGGCGCGGCGACCGCGGCAGCCACCCGAACAGCCGACGATGCTACAGTCGGACCGATATCGCCCGTCGGGCGTCCAGGGATCGGGGGCTTCGCTCGTGTTGCCGCGGCTGATTCAGGGCGGTATGGGGGCAGGTGTCTCCGGTTGGGCGCTCGCGCGCGAAGTCTCGTCGCTCGGGCAGATCGGGGTCGTCTCCGGAACGGCTCTGGACTCGATCCTGGTGCGGAAGCTGTGGGGCGGCGACCCGGGTGGGCACATGCGACGAGCGATCGCTGCCTTTCCCTCACCGGAGATCGCCCGGTCCGTCCTGGATCGATATCTTCAAGTCGGCGGAGACCGCGTCCCGGATGACGAGGGAGACGAGGGAAACGAGGCCGGCGAGCTCATCCGTGGCCGACGCTACAAGCTCGCCCCGTTACTGCGGGCTCCGCTGACGCCAGAGCGAGAGCGCCTGTTGGTCCTGGCGAACTTCGTCGAGGTGTTCCTGGCGAAGGAGGGCCACGATGGCATCGTCGGCATCAACTACCTCGAGAAGATCCAGTTCCCGACGCTGCCCAGCCTGTACGGCGCGATGCTCGCCGACGTCGACGTGGTCCTGATCGGAGCCGGAATCCCGGCGGAGATTCCCGAGGCCCTCGATCGGCTCAGTCGACATCTGGAGGTGTCCATCACCCTGGACGTCCTGGACGGGGGCGATGAGAAGTACGAGTTGCGGTTCGATCCGCGGTCGATCGGCCTCGGCGCTGGCCCGGTCGGGGCGGTCGGCGCGGTCGAGCTTCGGCGCCCCAAGTTTCTGCCGATCGTCTCGGCGGCCACGCTGGCCAAGGCGCTCCTGCGCAGATCGCCGGGTGGCATCGACGGCTTCGTCGTCGAGGGCCCGATCGCCGGCGGACACAACGCCCCACCGCGTGGCCCCCTTCAACTGTCGGAACGCGGCGAACCGGTATACGGCGAGCGCGACGTGGTCGACCTGGAGAAGATGAAGGCGCTGGGTGTGCCGTTCTGGCTTGCCGGGGCGTATGCGAGTCGCGAGCGGTTCGCCGCGGCCGTGGCCGCCGGCGCGCACGGCGTCCAGGTCGGAACCGCCTTCGCGTTCTGCGAGGAGTCCGGGCTGGATCCGGAGCTGCGACGACGGTTCCTCGCGAACCTGGTCCTCGGCGAGGGCGACGTGTTCACCGATCCGGTGGCCTCGCCGACCGGGTTCCCGTTCAAGGTGGCCGCGCTGGAGGGCACGCTGTCCGACGAGGCCGCATACGAGGAGCGCCCGCGACTGTGCGACCTGGGCTACCTCCGCCGGGCCTATCGCAGCGCGGACGGCAGACTCGACTACCGCTGCCCCAGTGAGCCGGTCGACGACTACGTGCGAAAGGGTGGCCGCGTGGAAGACACGGTCGGCCGCAAGTGCCTGTGCAATGCGCTCGTGACGAACATCGGGATGGGTCAGCGTCGAGCCGACGGCTACGAGGAACTTCCGTTGCTGACGGCCGGCGACGACATCGACTGCGTGCGGGCGTTCATCACGCCCGACCACCTGTCCTATCACGCCCGCGACGTGATCGAGTCGCTGCTGCCCGTCGCTGGGGCCGTGCCCTCGACCTGAGGCGACGTCGACGTCGCCCGACGCCGAAACCGGGGCCATGACTACGACGCCGCTCGACGACTCCTCGATGCACCGCGGCTCACCGCGAGAGGCTCATCGATGGTGACGACTCGCGTACGCTCACCGCATGCGGTTCCTGATCGCCCGCAATCCTGACGCCGCCTCGACCCTGCCGTACCTGGTCCGGTTGCCCATCGACGGCGGCCTGATCCTGAAGGTACGGGATACCTGGCCACGCACCGCGCGGGTGTTCTGTGCCCGCGCCGACATGTGGCCGGCCGACCCCGACATCGATATCGTCGAGGACGTCGGCGTGCTGCTCTGCCGGCGGCGCGGTCCCGCCATCGACCTCGTCCTGGATCGAGGCCGAGAGGATCGGTCGCAGTTCGTCTTCACGACGATGCGCGGTGGCCGCGAGGGGATCTTCTGGCAGACCCGCAAGGTCGTCGGGACGGCCCGGCCCGGCGCGCGGATCCCGGGTCGTCGGGCTAGCGGACTGGTGGACCTTGAGATCGTCGTGGACACGCGTGAGCACTACCCGTTCCGCTTCGTCAAGCAGCAGACGACGACACGTCGGGCCGCTCTCGTCGCCGGCGACTACGCGGTGCACAGAGCGGATGGGTCGATCATCGCCGTGGTCGAACGCAAGTCCCTGGACGATCTGGCCACGTCCCTCAACAACGGCACGCTGGTCTTCGAGCTGTCGAAACTGGGGGAGATGCCACGGGCGGCCATCGTGGTGGAGGATCGCTACTCGGCTCTCCTCAAGCACGCCTATGCTCCGGCCGGGTTCCTGCCGGACATGCTGGCCCGGGTCCAGGTTCGCTACCCGGAGATCCCGATCGTCTTCGCCGAGACACGTCCGCTCGCGGAGGAATGGACCTTCCGCTACCTTGGCGCCGCCGCTGCGGAGGACTCGGGAGCCTGACCGCTCCGCTTGACGGCAGGCGGATCATGGCGGCCCAAACACGAGGCGATCGATGACCGACGAACAGCACGAACACGAGCATCACGAGCACCACGAGCACGTCCCCGTCGAGTATCGCGACGCCATCGAGGGCTTTCGCGAGGACAAGGACGACTTCTTCCGGACCCACGCGCGCAGCCCGGTCCCCGCGGCCGAGCGCGCGGCCTTCAACGGCATCCCGTACTTCCCGATCGACGAGGCACTCCGCTTCGAGGATCGCCCGCTGGAGCCGTACACCGGCGCTGAGCCATCGAACTTCCAGATCCCGACGACGGACGGCCAGCTGCGCCCGGCCCATCGAGCCGGCGTCCTGCGCTTCGAGATCGAGGGCCAGCCGCTCCAGTTGACGGCGTACAGATTCGACGGCGCCGACGGCGGCGACGGCGAGGCGCTATTCGTGCCGTTCCTTGACGGCACGACCGGGACCGAGAGTTACGGCGCGGGACGCTATCTCGACCTGGATCCCGAAGACGACGGCACGTACTGGCTCGACTTCAACCTGGCGTATCACCCGTCGTGCGTCTACGACCCGCAGTACTCGTGTCCCCTGACGCCGGCCGAGAACCGCCTGCCCGTTCGCATCGAAGCGGGGGAGCGGCTGGCGCCCGCCTGACCTGCTCGGTTCCTCAGGCGACGCGTTCGATGCCCGGAATCCCGTCGAACCCACGGTCGAACGACATGATCCGACCGACGTCGTGCGCTTGCATCACCGCGAGATGGAGCGCGTCCCGGGCCGAGAGCCTGGGGGTCGTAGCGAGCAGTCGGCGAGCGCGCTCGATGTCGCGGAGCTCGATCGCGTACGTCTCGTCGATCATCGCGCGGAGCGCCGCGAACGCCGGGTCGATCGCCGCTCGCCGGTCCGTCGAGTGGTACCGATGCAGGATCTCCTGGTAGACCTCGGCATCGGTGACAAGTCGCTCCCCATCGATCACGGCCTGCTCGATGAGGCGAACCGCCTGCCTTCGGAGCGTATCGTCAGACCCCACGAGGTACATCACGATGTTCGAGTCGATCAGGATCACGGGGCCGACGGGTCATCCAGGTAGCCGCGCTCGATCTCCTCGAGCATCTGCTCAATGGGCGGCGCCGGAAAGCGGTAGGTGCTCGCCGTTCGGATGGCGGCGAGCTTGCTCGCGATGTCCGGGCGAGCCCGTTGGGCCTGCGCCTCACGCAGTCGCTGGCGCACCCATTCGGCGGTCGTCACCTGCTCACGGCGCGCCAGCCGCTGGATCGAGTGAAGCTCGGCATCGTCCATCAGGACCTGGAGTCGCTTGGTCATACCCATGACACTATGTGACTCATCAACATGAGTCAACCCCGGTCGTGATGCGGATGACCGCCGCCCCGATCATCCTGGTCCCTGGTTTCTGGCTTGGCGGGTGGGCCTGGGGCGAGGTCGCCGGTCTCCTTCGAGCGGACGGCCATGACGTCACGGCGCTGACCCTGCCCGGCCTCGACCAGTCGTACGCGAAGGAGCACCCCGACTGGGCGTTCCTCGCCGGCATCCCGGAGCTCCGGGACATCACCTGGGTCGACCTCCCCACGAGCCACTGGCCGATGTGGTCGAAGCCGGCCGAGCTGGCCAGGATCATCGGTGACATCGCGACGAAGGCGGGCGAGAGCGCTCGATGACCACGCGGGTCTCAGCGATCGCGACCCGATACCGCGTACGGCGGTGGAAGCCGCCGGAGCCGGAGGGCGAGCGTGAGGCTCAGGCAGCGGTCTGGGTCGTCGATATATGGGCCGATGATCTCCTCGATGCGTTCAAGCCGGTTCTTCAGCGTGTTGTAGTGAACGAACAGCTGCCGGGCAGCGAGCGCCGCATTGCGCGAGGCAAGAAACGTCTCGAGGGTGGTGACGAGGTTCGCCCCGCGGGCTGCGTCAAACGCCTCGAGTCGACCGAGCACGGCTTCGCAATAGGCGCTGACCTCCGCCTCCGGCACCTTCACCAGCAGGCGATCGAGGCCAAGCTCCTCGAAGAGGCTCACCCGGCCAGGGCCGTGGCCCCAGCGCCCGATGGCCAGTGCCCGGCGGGCCTCGGCATACGAGGCATTCAGGTCGAGGGGGTCGTCCGCGGTCCGGCCGATCCCGACGCCGACGACGACGCCCGGCTGTCGGCGCGCGGCCTCGGCCTGCAACGCGGCGCCGGCGGCCCGTAGGTCCGCCACGTTCTTGCCCGGCACGAGTGCGCCGATCTCGTGGGTGCGCTCCCAGACGATGGCCGTCGGTCCCAGGGCGATGCGGGCGGTGTCGGCAAGACGGCCCCGGAGGGCGCCCTGTTCTCCGATGCCCGCCAGGGACGCCAAGGGCCGTCCGGCCGTCGCCTCGGCCTCGGCCTCGGCGAGGAGGACGGCGCGCGGGGTCGAGAGGTCCCAGTCGAACGCAGTCGCCCGCTCCATCAGCACGCTCCGGTCGGTCACGTGCCCGGTCACGAGCTCCTCCAGGCAGACGGCCTGGAACCGCCGGTCCGCTTCCGACACGGCCCGCGCCTGGACCTGACGCAGGGCCGCGACGGTCGCCGCGTACTCGATGGATTCGAGCCGGTCGGTGCTGAGCGGCCCGCCCTCGCCGGACACGCTGATCGTCCCGTATCGGTCACCACCGACCTGGATCGGCTGGACGATCGGCCCGCCCACGTCGACGTCGCTGCCGTCGGCATACCGGTCGTCGGCGGTCACATCGGGCGCGTCGTCGGCCGTCCGCCAGGCCACGGCGCCCTGGTTGTCCACGATGGTGACCGGCCGGTCCACGAACTCGGCCAGCGCCTCGGCGATCTGGCGGAGACCGCCACCGGACAGAACGATGTCCGTAAACCGGTCATGGATCGCCGCCGACCGCTCCAGGCGCGCCGCCTGCGAGTCGAGGATGACGGTCAGCACCTCGCGGATGATCTCATTGAACGTCGCGTCGCCCGACAGCTCGATGAGCGGGAAGTCCAGGCGATCGGCCGCTTCCAGCATGCCGACCGGGATCGTCTCGATGTAGCGCGCCGGCTTGATCGCGATCCCTGCCAGGCCGCGCTCGGCGAGGCGGGGCACGAGCGTGTCCAGGGCGACAGGATCGGCGCGCAGCGGATAGGCGGTGGTCAGGAGGAGCTCGTCGGGTTGTACCCAGTCGAGGATGTCCGGGACTTCCATGACGTTGACGCCACGGACCGCACGGGCCAGGCCGCCGCGACCGGCGACCACCCGGGCGGAGGCGAGTGAGGGGAGGGCGAGCAAGTCGGCCACGGACACCGGATCGGTCATCAGCTATGGATACTCGACAGCCGATGGCGCCGTCAATGTGGACATCTCACAGTGACCGCCGGCGGGTTCCGCCCATAGGATGTGATCGATGCACTTCGACACGGCTCTGCCGTCACTCCGAGCCACCCGCATCAGCGTCGGCCTTCGCCCGATGCTCGACGGCATGCGTGGGCTCAGCGAGGCCCTCCGCGTCGTGAGCGTCCATCGCGCCGTCGTCAATCTCGCCCTGGGGGACGGGCGGTTGGTCGCCATCGCCAGCGAAGCCGTCGGCGGGCTGCCGAACGGGATCGTCGTGGGGGACGCGCCCGACTTCACCCGCCTGGGGATCCATGCCGGGAATCCCGCACGATGGGCAGCAGGGCGCCTGTCCATCCCCGCCGCTTCGCTGGTCGTCGGAACCGACAGCGCCGCTGACTGGTCGCCGCGCATCGCCCGCCGTGAGGTCACGGGCTGGCCACTTCGGTCGGAGCGTGCCCGGATCCTGGCCTGCGAAGCGCGCGTGCCGGGCGGGTTGCTTGATCTCCCTGTGAGCTGGCCGGCCCTCTGGGCGCTCGATGCTGCCATCCGGGACGGCGATCGGGCGGCGGCCGCCGGGGCGGCGCGCGGGCTCATCGGCCTGGGGCCAGGCCTGACACCCGCCGGCGACGACACTCTTGCGGGGATCGAGAGCGCTCTGCACGCCGCCTCCCATCCGGCGGCCGGCTTCCTCGAGACGGTGCTCGGTGATGTCGAGACGCGCACGACGGCCGTGTCCGTCGCCCTGCTCCGCCACGTCGCACGGGGCGAGGTCGCGGAGCGTGTTCATCGGCTGCTCGACGGCCTCCTCGCCACGGATCCCGCAAGGCTCGCCCCGGCGATCGAGATCGCGGTCCGCCATGGCGCGACCTCCGGCTCGGATCTCCTCGTCGGCGTCCTGCTCGGCCTCGACGCCGCGACCGGTGTTGCTGCCGCTCCTGCCCCCGACCTCATCGCGCGGGTCGCCGCCTGATGGCCGTCGTCACGGCGCGGGTCTTTCCCAACAGCTATCGCGATTCCGTCGAGCTCATGCAGATCGCGGCCGCGATCGAGGGCCGCGAGGGCATCGAACGTGCCGGCCTCGTCATGGCCACGCCAGCAAACCGAGATGTCCTTGGGGCGGCCGGCCTCCTGACGGATGCCGTCAGCGGGGCAGGCCCCAACGACCTCGTCGTCGCCGTCGCCGCGGTCGACGAATCCGCCGCGACCGCCGCCCTCGACGATGCGAGCGCCCGACTGTCCGGCGGCGCCGGCGGGAGTGAGGGCGGCGGCGAGTCCTCCGTCACCGCGGCCAGCACCCTCGCCGAGGCGGTCGGCGAGCTCGAGGGGGCCAACCTCGTCCTCATCGCCACGCCCGGCGCGTACGCCACGGGCGAGGCGCGCAAGGCCCTCAAGCGCGGCCTCCACGTCTTCCTGTTCAGCGACAACGTGCCCGTCGCCGACGAGATCGAGCTGAAGGCCCTCGCCCGTGAGCGCGGCCTTCTGCTCATGGGCCCGGACTGTGGGACCGCCATCCTGGACGGCGTCCCGCTCGGCTTCGCCAACAAGGTCCGGCGCGGGACGATCGGCCTGGCGGCCGCATCGGGAACCGGGCTCCAGCAAGTGACGAGCCTCATCGATCGCTTCGGCGCCGGCGTCTCGCAGGCCATCGGCGTGGGTGGGCGCGACCTCGACGAGCGCGTCGGCGGCGTGATGATGATCGACGCCATCGGTCGGCTGGCGGCGGATCCCGGCACGAGCGTCATCGTCCTCATCTCCAAGCCCCCGGCGCCGTCCGTGGCACAGCGGGTCCTGGCGGCCGCGGGCAAGGCCGGCAAGCCGGTCGTGGTCAACCTGCTCGGCGGAGACCCTGAGGCTGTCACGGCGGCCGGCGCGAGGTTCGCCGGGACATTCGAGGACGCCGCTCGCATCGCCGCCGGGCTTGCGCTCGGGAGGCCGATCGCCACGTCCGACGACGCGCGCGACTCCACCCACGGCCGCCAGACCGGCGCGGATGTCGCCGATGGCTTCGCCCCCGGCCAGATCCGCATCCGCGGCCTGTACAGCGGCGGCTCGCTGGCCGGCGAAGCCAAGCTCGTGCTCCGCTCGGAGCTCGGATCCGAGGCGGCCAAGGCTCACGAGATCATCGATCTCGGCGACGACGAGTACACGGTCGGTCGGCCGCACCCGATGATCGACCCGCGCCTCCGGAACGAGGCCATCGAGGCGACCGTCGCCGACGCGACCGTCGCCGTCATCCTCCTCGACGTCGTCCTGGGCACCGGCGCCAACCCGGATCCTGCCGGCGTGCTGGTTCCGGCGATCGCCGCAGCCCGGGCGCGCGCCGCGAGCGCGGGCCGCCGCATCGCCGTGGTCGCTTCGGTGTGCGGCACCCAAGGTGACCCACAGGGCCTCGAGGATCAGGAGGCGACGCTGACCGCAGCGGGCGTGATCCTCGCCTCGAGCAACGCCCGTGCCGCCCGGATCGCCGCCTCCATCGTGGCGCGCCTCGCGGGCACGGCGGTCGGAGGCGCCGCATGACTGAGCCGGCCACCTCCACGCTCTTTCCTGAAGGCATTCGTGCCGTGACGATCGGCCCCGAGATGTTCGCGACGCCGTTGGTCGCGGCGGGGATCCCGGTCGTGGCGCTCGACTGGCGACCGCCCGCTGAGGGCGACCGAAGCATCGGCCTGCTGCTGTCGCGACTCGAGGACGACCCGTCTGATCCGGTCGGCCAGCAGATCGCCGCGGCGAACGCGACCGCGATCGAGCGGCTCCTCGCCGCCCAGCCGATGCTCGTCGACGTGGCCCCGGCGAGTGAGGCCCTCGGTCTTGGCCGGCACCAGTTGCTTCACTCGGGGCCGCCGATCACCTGGGAGCGAATGCCAGGCCCGGTCCAGGGCGCGGTCACCGGCGCCATCCTGTTCGAGGGCTGGGCGAATGACCCCGACGAAGCGCGGGCCATGGCCGCCGACGGCCGCATCGAGCTCTCGCCGTGCCATCACCACGGCGCAGTGGGCCCGATGGCCGGCGTCGTCAGCCCGAGCATGCCGGTGGTCGTCGTCCACGACACGATCAGCGGGAAGCGCGGTTACGCGACGCTCAACGAGGGTCTCGGCAAGGTCCTGCGCTTCGGCGCCTACGACGAGTCGGTGATCGCCCGGCTGCACTGGATGGCCGACACCCTGGGTCCCGCGCTGCGCGGCGCGCTCCGGGACGGCGGCCCGATCGACCTCCGCAGCATGACCGGCCAGGCGCTCCAGATGGGCGACGAGGGGCACAACCGCAACATCGCGGCCACGTCGCTGTTCACCCGATCGATCGCCCCGGCCCTGGTCCGCTCTGCGGACGCCGCAACCGCCGGCGCCGTGCTCGACTTCCTGCGCGGCAACGACCACTTCTTCCTGAACCTGTCGATGGCCGCCTGCAAGGCGGCCCTCGACGCGGCGAGCGGCATCGAGGGCTCGACGGTCGTGACCGCGATGAGCCGCAACGGGGTCGACTTCGGGATCCGCCTGTCGGGGACGGGCGACCGCTGGTTCACGACCCCGGTCGGGGTGCCGGACGGCCTGTTCTTCCCGGGCTACGGCCCCGATGACGCTAACCCGGACCTCGGCGACAGCGCGATCACCGAGACGTTCGGCATCGGCGGATTCGCCATGGCTGCAGCGCCCGCGATCGTCCGGTTCGTCGGCGGCAGTGCGGCCGACGCGCTCGATTACACGCGCCTGATGGGCCGCATCACCCTCGCCCGGAACCCGTCATACCAGCTGCCGCCACTCGGGTTCATCGGCACCCCCACCGGCATCGACGCGCGACGCGTCGTCGACTCGGGCATCGCCCCGGTCATCAATACGGGGATCGCCCACAAGGAGGCCGGCATCGGCCAGATCGGGGCGGGCATCGCCAGGGCGCCCCTGGCCTGCTTCGCACAGGCTCTCGCGGCGCTCGCTGAGCGTCTGGGAGTGGAGGCGTAGCCATGGACCGCCGGGCCGTCGTCGCCATCGGAGGCAACGCTCTGATCCGTGACGGGCAGCAGGGGACGATCGCCGAGCAATACGACAACGCGAGCGAGACGGCCCGCCACATCGCGGCCCTGGTCATGTCCGGCTGGGGCGTCGTGGTCACCCACGGCAACGGGCCGCAGGTCGGGTTCATCCTGCTGCGCTCGGAGCTCGTGCCCGCCGACGCGCCGGTCCCCAAGCTGAGCCTGGAGATGTCGGTTGCGGACTCGCAGGGCGGCATCGGGCACATCCTGTCCCAGGCTCTGCTCAACGAGTTGGCCGATCGCGGCTCGCCGGACCGGGTCGTGTGCGTCCTGACCCACGTCGTGGTCGATCCGAACGACCCGGCCTTCACGAGCCCGAGCAAGCCGATCGGCCCGTTCTACACGGCCGAGCAGGCCGACGAGAAGACAGCGCGCCAAGGCTGGGTCATGGTCGAGGACTCCGGGCGGGGCTATCGCCGCGTGGTCGCCTCACCGGAGCCGATCCGCATCGTCGAGAGCGCCCAGATCCGGACGCTGGTGGATGCCGGCCACGTCGTCATCGCGGTCGGCGGTGGTGGAGTGGCCGTGGTCGAGACGTCCCCGGGCCGGTACGCCGGCGTCGAGGCGGTCATCGACAAGGACCGGGCCTCGGCGCTGCTGGCCACCAGTCTCGAGATCCCGCTGCTCGTCCTGTCGACCGGCGTCGAGCAGGTCGCCATCCACTTCCGCCAGCCGGACGAGCGCTGGCTCGAACGGATCACCGTGACCGAGGCGGCGGGCTACCTCGCCGACGGGGAGTTCCCGCGCGGCTCGATGGGCCCGAAAGTGGAGGCCGCCATCCGGTTCCTGGAGCGCGGCGGCGAGGAGGTGCTGATCACGTCCCCGGCTTCGCTCGAGAAGGCCATCGCCGGCGAGACCGGGACGCGCATCGTGCCCGACCAGACGCAATGACCGTGGCCATGCAACCAGCCAGAACGAAAGAGGTGGAACCGATGATCTCCGTCAGAGCGGAACCGTACGCGTTCGAGTTCGATCCGGGCCGGACGGCGCTGGTCATGATCGATTTCCAGCGCGACTTCGTGTACCCGGGCGGCTTCGGTGAATCGCTCGGCAACGACACCTCGTTCCTGCTCTCCGCGCTGCCCCCGGCCGAGCGTGTGCTCAAGGCCTGCCGGGCCGCCGGCATCTTCGTCATCCATACGCGCGAAGGCCATCGCGCCGACCTGTCCGACCTGCCCGTCACCAAGTACGAGCGCGGCCAGCCATCACTCCACATCGGCGACCCGGGTCCCATGGGTCGCCTGCTCGTCCGTGGCGAGCACGGCCACGACATCGTCCAGGAGGTCTACCCGATCGAGGGTGAGCCGGTCATCGACAAGCCGGGCAAGGGTGCCTTCTACGCCACCGACCTCGATTCCATCCTCAAGAACCGGAGCATCCGCTGGCTCATCGTGTGCGGGGTCACGACCGAGGTGTGCGTCCAGACCAGCGTGCGCGAGGCGAACGATCGTGGCTACGACGCGCTCGTCCTATCCGATGCCACCGGCTCGTACTTCCCGGAATTCCAGCGCGTCGCCCTCGAGATGATCAAGGCACAGGGCGGCATCTTCGGCTGGGTGAGCGACTCCACGTCGTTCCTGGACGCGCTCGGCGCGGGGTTCCCGGATGCCGTGGCCGCCGCGGGCAAGGCGTGATGCCTATCCGCTGATCCGAGCGACGCGTCGGGGGACGAATGGGGAGTGAGCGGACCGGAGGGGCCCGCGACTGAGGGAGGTTTTCGGAAGATGACGACGATGACCGGGACGTCCAAGCCCAGGCTCTGGGTACCGGGCGACTGGAACGCATTCTTCGGCCTGGGCACGAATGTCCTGCTCAACGTCCTCGTGCTGTCCGGGCTCGCCTTGTTCGTGGTGGGCATGGACACCGACACCGTCTTCGGGCGGATCCTGCCCGCGCTCGCCATCGCGCTGCCGCTGGGCAACCTGTTCTACGCCTACCTCGCCTATCGACTCGCGAAGTCGACCGGGCGCGACGACGTAACGGCCATGCCCTATGGCCCGAGCGTCCCGCACTACTTCTTCGTCACCTTCGTGATCATGCTGCCGATCGTGCTCAAGGGCGGGACGCCGCTCGACGCCTGGATGGCCGGCCTGGCCTGGGCATTCATCGTCGGCGTCATCGTCCTCATCGGCGCGTTCATCGGGCCGGCCATCCGCCGGTTCACGCCGCGGGCCGCGATGCTCGGCACGCTTGCGGGTATCTCGATCGCGTTCATCTCCATGCGGCCGGCCTTCCAGATGTTCGAGGTGCCCTGGATCGCCCTGCCCGTCCTGGCCATCATCCTGCTGTCGTGGACGGCCGGTGTGCGGATGCCGGGTGGCGTCCCGGGCGGCCTGCTGGCGGTCGTCGTCGGTACCGTCATCGGTTGGGCCGCGTACCTGTCCGGCGCCTGGACCGGCATGGATCCGGCGGCGGTCAGCGCCTCGTTCGCGCAGTTCGGCATCCGCCTGCCGATCCCCGGCACGGAGGTCCTGAGTGGCCTCTCGGAGATCGCCCCGCTGCTCGTGACGGCCATCCCGCTGGGCATCTACAACTTCACCGAGGCGATGAACAACGTCGAGAGCGCCTCGGCCGCGGGTGACGACTACAACCTCCGCCACATCCTGCTGGCCGACGGCGGCGGCGCGGTCATCGGCTCGTTCCTGGGCAGCCCGTTCCCGCCGGCCGTGTACATCGGCCATCCCGGCTGGAAGGCCGTCGGCGGTCGCATCGGCTACTCGCTGGCGACCGGATTCGTGGTCGCCGTGATCTGCCTGTTCGGCCTCGTCGGACTGTTCCTGGCGGTCATCCCGATCCAGGCCCTCGTGCCGATCCTCCTGTTCATCGGCCTCGTCATCGGTGCCCAGGCATTCACCACGACACCGGCCCGCCACGCGCCGGCCGTCGTCCTCGCCATGCTCCCGAACATCGCCTCGTGGGCCCAGGGCCAGATCGATGGCGCCCTGGGTGCGGCCGGGACGAGTGCGGGGGCGGTCGGCAACGGCCCGCTCAGCAACGCCGGCGTCATCTACGACGGGATGGCCATCTTCGGCGGCGGTGCCGTCGTCGCCGGCCTGATCCTGGGCGCCATCGCGGTGTTCATCATCGACCGGGAGTACAGCCGGGCGATCGTGTACTCGGTCGTGGGGGCGATCCTTGCTGTCACCGGGTTCATCCACGCCACGTCGCTCATCGTGTCGGTGGTGGACGGGGCGGTCGTGTTCGGTACGCCGAACGCGGTCTTCCTGGGCTACCTGTTCGCGGCCGTCGTCTTCTGGGTCGTCGCCTGGCGCGAAGGCCACGGCACGGTCGCCGACCTCCGTGCGGCCCTCACCACGCCACCGCCAGATCCGGAAGCCGAGACGGCCACGGCCTGATCGACCCACCGGTACGCAGACTTTCCCCCTGCGAGGACCCTGGCCTTCCCCCCGAGGCCGGGGTCCTCCGCATCTCCAGCACGGGAGGCAACGATGGCCAGCGAACTCTTCGTCAACGGCACGCTCATGCGGGGTCTGAAGCTCAACGCGAACCTCGATGGCGCCACGTTCCTGGGCGAGTTCCGGACGGCACCGCGCTACCGCATCTTCTCCATCGGCGACGTGCACCCCGGCATGTTCGCGGTCGACGAGGGCGAGGCGGGGATTTCGATTCCGGGCGAGCTCTACGACATGCCCGACGAGGTCTGGGCGCGCGTCGAGTCGGGTGAGCCGCCTGGCCTGTACCGCGGTCCGGTCCAGCTCGAGGACGGCCGGACCGTGCCGGGCATCCTGTTTCCGCGCGAGATGACCGAGGGCCACCGTGAGATCACCGAATTCGGCGGTTGGCGGGAGTACTGGTCGGCGCACGAAGCGATCGACGCGGGGTAGGGGCGCGCAGTCGATAGCACTTCGCCCGGCGGGCTACGTGACCAGGCGCTTGTACTTGATCCGGTGTGGCTGGTCGGCCGCGGTGCCGAGCTCCTTGTGGCGGAACGCCTCGTAGTCGGACACGTTGCCCTCGAAGAACCGGACCTGGCTGTCGCCCTCGAAGGCCAGGATGTGGGTCGCGATGCGGTCCAGGAACCAGCGATCGTGGGAGATGACGACGACGCAGCCGGGGAATGACTCCAGCCCGGCCTCGAGCGCGCGCAGCGTGTCGACGTCGAGGTCGTTGGTCGGCTCGTCGAGAAGCAGGACGTTGCCGCCGGACTGGAGCAGCTTGGCCAGGTGCACCCGGTTGCGTTCCCCGCCGGATAGCTGACCGACAAGCTTCTGCTGGTCCGTGCCGCGGAAGTTGAACGACGACACGTACGCCCGGGCGGGGATGTCCCTCGCCCCGACCTTGACGAACTCGACGCCCTGGGTGATCTCCTCGAAGACCGTCTTGTCGGCGGCCAGGTCGTCGCGGCTCTGGTCGACGTAGGCGAGCTGGACCGTGTCGCCGATCTGGATGGTCCCGCCGGTCGGCGGCTCCTGGCCGACGAGCATCCGGAACAGCGTCGTCTTGCCGGCGCCGTTGGGCCCGATGATCCCCACGATCCCGGCTCTCGGCAGCGAAAACGTCAGGTCCTCGATGAGCAGTCGGTCGCCATAGCCCTTGCGCAGGTCCTTGACCTCGATGACGGTGTCGCCCAGGCGCGGCCCGGGCGGGATCGCGATCTCCAGCTCGCGCGTCGTGTCCTTCGAGTCGTTGGCCTCGGCGAGAAGCTTCTCGTAGGCGCCCAGGCGTGCCTTGCCCTTCGCCTGGCGGGCCTTGGCGCCTAGGCGCACCCACTCGAGCTCGCGGGCGAGCGTGCGCTGGCGCGCATCGACCGACTTCGATTCCTTGGACATGCGATCGAGCTTCTGCTCCAGCCAGCTCGAGTAGTTGCCGCTGAACGGCATCCCGCGCCCGCGGTCCAGCTCCAGGATCCACTGCGCCACGTTGTCGAGGAAGTAGCGATCGTGGGTGACGGCCACGACGGTCCCTGCGTACTCACCGAGGAAGCGCTCCAGCCACTCGACCGATTCGGCATCGAGGTGGTTGGTCGGTTCGTCGAGCAGGAGCAGGTCGGGGTGCTGGAGGAGCAGCCGGCAGAGCGCCACGCGCCGTTTCTCGCCCCCGGACAGGGTCGTGACCTCGCCATCGTCGGGAGGGCAGCGCAGGGCGTCCATGGCGATGTCGACATTGCGTTCCAGGTTCCACGCGTCGGCGGCGTTGATCTTGTCCTCGAGCGCCGACTGCTCCGCACCGATGGCCTCGTAGTCGGCGTCGGGGTCGGACCACTTGGCCATCACGGCGTTGTACGCATCGATCAGGTCCTGGACCGGGCGCACGCCGTCGAGGACGTTCTGTTTGACGTCCTTCGTCAGGTCGAGCTGCGGCTCCTGGCTCAGGTACCCAACGGTGAAGCCCGGAGTGAGCCGCGCCTCGCCGCTGAACCCGTCGTCGAGGCCGGCCATGATCCGCAGCAGGCTGGACTTGCCCGAGCCGTTCGAGCCGATGACGCCGATCTTGGCGCCCGGGTAGAACGAGATGGAGATGTCCTCGAGGACCGTGCGGTCCGGCGGATAGTGGCGGGCGAGCTTGTACGAGGTGTAGATGAATTCGGCAGGCATGGTCGGTAAGGGTAGCGGCACGGTGGGCCGAATGACGCCGCCGCCGACTGGCTGACAGGCTGGCAGGCGATCGGTGCGAAGGTCGTTGCCGCATCACCGGACGGGCCGACGACCCGGGAGCGACTCGTCGCCGACCGCCGCTGAGCCGATGGTCACCATCGACGCATCTGTCCTGGTGGCGGCCGGGTTCCCGGAGGACCCGGCCGACGTCGGCGTACATGCCGTCGGTGGTGAGGGCGATGTAGAACGCGAGGCGTCGAATCAGCCGATCCCGGCTCGGAACGCGTCCAGGCCACGCTCGACCATCTCGTCGCTGGCGGTCAGCGAGATCCGGAACCAGCCGGGCGACTCGACGATCGCGCCCGGCAGGACGAGCGCCCCGTGGGAGGCGAGGCGGGCCGTGAACGCCACGTCGTCGGGATCGGGCGAGCGGACCATGAGGTAGAACGTTCCCTCCGGTCGGGTCACCTCGTAGCCCATCTCGCGCAGCGCCGGCACCATCCGGTCGCGCCGCGCCTGAAGCTTCGGGATGTCGACGGAGAGCGCCTCCAGATCGCCGATCGCGTGCTGGAGCAGGGCGTTGGGGAAGCCCCAACCGGAGGCCAGCTGCTGGACGAAGATCCGGTAGTTCATCGGCTCCGGGTCCGGGTAGGTCGGGGAGAGGGCCGCGTAGCCGATCCGCTGGCCAGGCGCCAGGAGCGTCTTGCCGTAGGTGTAGATCGTGATCGTCGCGTCGAAGTCAAGCGCGGGACTGCGGAACTCGATGCCGTCGAAGACGATCCGGTTGTACGCCTCGTCCGACAGGAGGGTGATCGGCCGACCGTAGCGCTCGGATGCCGCCTCCAGCACGCGACCGAGTGCGGCCAGCTCCGGCTCTCGATAGATCCGACCGGTCGGGTTGTTGGGGCTGTTGACGATGATCGCCCGGGTGCGCGGCGTGATGGCCGCCGCGATCGCCTCGGGGTCCAGGTCGAAGTCGGGGCCTTGAAGGCGGACCCGCACCGGGGTCGCGCCGGAGGACTCGATCATCAACTCGTAGAAGAACCACGGCGGCGAGAGGAAGATGACTTCATCGCCGACGTCGCATAACGCCCGGATGGTCACGCCCAGCGCCCCGAACGCGCCCGCGGTCAGGGCGATGTCCTCCGGTCGGTAGTCGAGGCCCGTGCGCTGCTGGAGCGACGCCGCGATGACCGCGCGCGGTTCGTCCTCATTGAACTTGTACGCGAACCAGTCCTTGTTCTGCGGGACAGCGTTGCGCTGGAGTGCATCGACGAGGCCCGGCAGCGGGAATTCCTGCGGGTTGCCGAACGTGAAGTCGGCGATGCCCGGGTCCAGGTGGTGTTGTTCGTACGGACTGTTCCGGAGCCAGTCGAAGACGTGGGCGACGCTGCCCACCATCCGATCCATCCGTCGTTCGGCGATGGTCATTGGGCTGCCCTCCGGTCCGTGTCGGTCGCTGGCTCGACATCCTACGTCGCGGGCGCCTCCGGCGAGCCGTCACCCCGTGGCATCAACGCCTCGCCTGCGTCAGATTTCGCGCAGACTGCAACCCACATGGACGACTTGACCAGCCACCTCCAGGCCATGCTGGGCCCCGAGGCCACCTTCCGTGATGGCCAGCGCGCGGCGATCGAGGCCGTCGTCCAGGACGGTCGGCGCGCGCTCGTCGTGCAGCGCACCGGCTGGGGCAAGAGCCTGGTCTACTGGATCGCCACCCGCGTGCGCCGGGACGCGGGCCACGGACCCACCCTGATCATCAGTCCACTGCTGGCGTTGATGCGCAACCAGATCGCCATGGCCGGCCGTCTGGGTCTGCGCGCCGCCACGATCAATTCCGGGAACGTGGAGGAGTGGGATGCGATCCACCACGGGCTTGCCGCGGACGCCATCGACGTGCTCCTGATCTCCCCGGAACGTCTCGCCAACGAGCGCTTCACGCGGGACATCCTGCCGGGCATCCAGGGCACCATCGGCCTGTTCGTGGTCGACGAGGCGCACTGCATCTCCGACTGGGGTCATGACTTCCGGCCCGACTATCGCCGCATCGGCCGGATCCTCCGGGCGCTGGATCCGCGCGTGCCGGTCCTGGCCACGACCGCCACCGCCAACGACCGCGTCGTGGACGACATCGCGGAGCAACTTGGCCAGGGCTCGACGGTGCTCCGTGGCCCGCTCGCCCGACACTCCCTGCAGCTCGATGCGATCGTCCTTGAGAACCAGGCGGAGCGCCTTGCCTGGCTGGCGCAGCAACTCCCGCTCATGCCGGGGAGCGGCATCGTCTACTGCTTGACCGTCGCCGACACGCAGCGCGTGGCCACGTTCCTGCGCTCGCAGGGCATCGATGCGCACCCGTACAACGCGGATCTCTCCACGGACGAACGCGAGGTGCTGGAGGACCGGCTCGTCGCCAACGAGATGAAGGCACTCGTCGCGACGGTGGCCCTGGGGATGGGCTTCGACAAGCCGGACCTCGGCTTCGTCGTCCACTACCAGCGCCCAGGGTCGGCGATCGCCTACTACCAGCAGGTCGGCCGGGCGGGTCGGGCGGTCGAGCACGCGTTCGGCGTCGTGCTGTCCGGCCGCGAGGACGACGACATCGCCGAGTTCTTCATGGACCAGGCATTCCCGCCGACGGCCAACATGCACCAGATCCTGGAGGCGCTGGAGTCGGGCGGGTCGATGTCCGCCAGCCAGCTGGAGACGGCGGTCAACCTCCGACGCGGCCGGATCGCCCAGGCGCTCAAGCTGCTCGAGCTCGATGGCGCGATCGCCCGCGAGCGCGCTCGATTCGTGCGCACGGCGCAACCGTGGGCGCAGGACGAGGAGCGTATCGCGCGGGTCGTTGCGGCTCGACGGTCGGAGCTCGAGCAGATGCAGGCGTACATGCGCCACGACGGTTGCCTGATGGCGTTCCTGGTCCGGTTGCTGGACGACCCGGATCCGGCGCTATGCGGTCGATGCGCAAACTGCACGGGACGTGGGCTGCCGCGGACCGTGGACGACGAGCTGGTTCGGGCGGCCGTCTCGTTCCTGCGACGGGACCTGCGCTCGATCAAGCCTCGACTTCAGTGGGCGCCGGATGCCGTTGACGGGCTGTCCGGTCGGATCAAGCCGCCGAACGCGGTCGGGATGGCGCTGTGCGTGTACGGGGACGCCGGGTGGGGGAGGGAAGTGCAGCGGGGCCGGGTCGTGGACGGGGCATTCAGTCGGGACCTCGTTGACGCCTCCGCGAAGGCCATCCGCGACCGTTGGAAGCCCGTGCCCGCGCCCACATGGGTGACCGCTGTGCCATCCGCCGGCCGGGTCGAGGCGTTCGCGCGATCACTGGCGGAGCGCCTGAGCCTGCCGTTTGTCGATGCACTCTTGGCCGTGTTCGCGTCCGGAGACGCTGCGGCTCCGCAGAACAGTGCACAGCAGCTCGCCAACGCCTACGCCGGGCTCTCCATCCGCGCTGGGGCCGACGTTGGTCCCGGCCCCGTGCTGCTCGTCGCCGACCTCGTCGACTCGGGTTGGACGTTCACCGTCGCGGGCTGGCTGCTGCGCACCCACGGCAGCGGCGACGTCCACCCGTACGCGCTCGCGGCGGCCTCAGCACGGGACGGCTGAACGGTCGCGGCGCGGCCGCCCGCGGCGCGGTGATCCCCGGATGAGCGCGGGCGTCCATACTGGGCACGTGCCTATCCCCAACCCCGCGCAGCTGCTCGAAGATCTGAACGACGCTCAGCGACAGGCGGTACTCGCAACCAGCGGCCCCGTCGTGGTCCTGGCCGGTGCCGGGACCGGCAAGACGCGCGTCATCAGCCGACGCACGGCCTATGCCATCGCGACGGACGTGGTGCCCGCGGACCAGGTGCTGGTGGTCACCTTCACGGACAAGGCCGCGGCCGAGATGGTGGGGCGACTCAAGCAGCTCGGCCTGCCCACCGTGACGGCCCGCACCTTCCATGCGCACGCGTTGCGCCAGCTCCGCCACTACTGGCCGAGGCTCCACGACGGGATGCCGCTGCCGGATCTCCTCGACTCCAAGCTGCCGCTCCTGGTGCCGTTGGTTCGGGCGCTCCCGGGGCACTACCGATTCACGCCGTCCAAGGACATCGCGGACGAGATCGAATGGGCCAAGAGCCGTCGACTCACCCCGTCAACGTATGCGGAAGCGGTCGCCGGCACGCTCACCACGGCCGGGCGCGAGTCGCCGGTCCCGGTCGATCTCTTCGTCAAGCTGTTCGACGGCTATGAACGGGCCAAGACGCGCGCCAACCGGATCGACTTCGACGACCTGCTGGTCGGGACCGTGGACCTCCTGGAGACGGACGCGAAGGTGGCGGCGACGGTTCGAGCGCGGAAGCGCTGGTTCAGCGTGGACGAGTACCAGGACACGAGCCCACTCCAGCAGCGGCTCCTGGAACTGTGGCTCGGGGACGGCCGCGAACTGTGCGTCGTCGGCGACGAGGACCAGACCATCTACACGTTCACGGGCGCCACGAGCCGGTTCCTGACCGGGTTCGCGGGCCGCTATCCGGATGCCCGCATCGTGACCCTGGAGGAGAACTACCGCTCGACGCCGGAGGTCCTCGCCCTGGCCAATAACCTGTTGGCCTCCACAGGACGGACCAAGCGCCTGGTCGCGACGAGGCCGGCGGGTCCGGAGCCCACGGTCCAGCGGCACGGAACGGAGGCGGCCGAACTCGTCGCGCTCGCGCGCTGGATCCGGGAGCGCGTCGCCGAAGGGGTCGCACCGGCAGAGGTCGCGGTGCTGGTCCGGATGAACGCGCAGCTCGCCCCGATCGAGGCCGCATTGACGCAAGCGGGCATCGCCTACCAGGTCCGCGGGATCCGCTTCTTCGATCGAGCAGATGTTCGTGGCGCGATCGACCTCGTTCGGCAGGCCGGGCTCACGTCGACCGGCACCACCCTGGTCGGGGAGATCCGCCGGTCGTGGGCCGAGCAGCTCGGCTACAGCGATGACGCGGTGGCGGGCTATGCCGGCGACGAGGCCCGCGAGCGCATGGCCGCGCTGGACACGCTGCTGAACATCCTGACCAAGCAGGTCCAGTCGCATGCGGCCGTGGATGCCGGCGCGTACCTCGCGGAACTGGACCGGCGCCGCGTGGCGGAGCAGGCGGGTTCGCCCGACGGCGTCAACCTGCTCACGTACCACCGCGCCAAAGGGCTCGAATGGGACGCGGTCGCCTTGCCGGCCGTCGAGGAAGGGCTCCTCCCGATTCGTCAGGCCCTGGACGATGACGAGTTGCTCGCGGAGGAGCTTCGACTGCTGTACGTGGGCATCACCAGGGCGCGCCGCCACCTGGCCATCTCGTGGGCAGCGGAGCGGGACACACGGGGGCGCACGACCCGTCGCCAGCCGAGTCGATTCCTGGGTGATCTGCGACCGCGCGGAGAGCGCCGCGTCGTCCAGCTGCCGGATCGCTTCGCCGCCGATCAGGACACGCGCAAGACCGCGAGCAAGGCCGCGGCTGCAAACCCATACGGGGTCGCGGACGATGACCCGTTGTTCGCGGCGCTTCGTGAGTGGCGCACGGCGCGGGCCCGCATGGAGGCGGTGCCTCCGTACGTCGTATTCCACGATCAGGTCCTGGCGGCGATCGCCGATGTCAAGCCTCCGTCGGCGGCCGCCCTCCGCCGCGTCAAGGGGATCGGTCAGGCAAAGATCGACTCCTACGGCGACGAGATCCTGGAGCTGGTCCGCCGGCTGCGTTGAAGGCCATGAGCCCGTGAGCCCGCGAGCGGCGCGACCCGACCGCCCCCACCCGACCCGACCCGACCCGACCCGCCCGACCGACCCGACCCGACCCGACCCGACCCGACCCGACC
>Ga0163144_10004876_pt1 | contig 30038 bp, 24 predicted proteins | sample OliLak19BULKMAT1_FD_123175 | JGI IMG/M metagenome (GOLD analysis project Ga0163144, IMG submission 123175) | Freshwater microbial mat bacterial communities from Lake Vanda, McMurdo Dry Valleys, Antarctica - Oligotrophic Lake LV.19.BULKMAT1 | ecosystem: Environmental > Aquatic > Freshwater >...
CTGCCCTGTCTGTTCCCGCGAGGTGGCGATGTACCGACGGCAGCCGGGGGCAGACGCCGTGCGGTGGATCGACGTCGCGCAGTGCGGACCTGCGGAACTGGGCGCGGGCTTGACCCGGGAAGCTGCAATGGCTCGGTTGCACCTTCGCCGCCCCGACGGCAGCCTGGTCAGCGGTGCCCGGGCCTTCACGGGCCTGTGGCGGGTGCTGCCTCGGTGGGCATGGCTGGGCCTCGTGTTGGGCAAGGGGCCGGGGCTGTGGCTGCTTGAAGCCGGCTACCGCGTTTTTCTCGTCGTCCGGCGCGGCTGGCGCAAGACGTGAAGGCGCCTGGACGTCCGCGCGCGCTGCCGCCTGCGGATCGCAGCCGCCTGCTGCCCGTGTGGCGACTGGCAGGGTGGCTCACCGGCGAGGTGGCTCACCGCGACGAGGCGGCAGCCGCTCGTGGCGCCGGTGAGCCCGGTGCCGTGTTGCGCGCCTGGGGCTGGCTGGTCGGCGTGGGGTCGCGCGGCGCAGTCGCCGTCTGCCGCCACCTGTGATCGGCGCCAGCATGACGGCGATCACCTCCGAGATCGAGCGCTTCAACCGACTCAGCATGACCTGGTGGAACAGCACCGGGCCGATGCGACCCCTGCACGTCGTCAACGCTTTGCGGCTGGTCTATCTGCTCGAGCGGATCGAGTCGCACTTCGGGGCCGGTCGCGCGGCGTCCCTGGCGGGCTTGCGCATCCTCGATGTGGGTTGCGGCGGCGGTCTTCTGTCGGAACCGCTGGCACGGCTGGGTGCCCGCGTAGTGGGTATCGACGCATCGCCCGGCAACGTGGCGGCGGCGCGGCTGCATGCCGCGACGCAGGGGATCGCGGTCGAGTACAGGCTCGGCGACCCTTCCCAGACCCTCGGCCAGGAAGAGCGATTCGACATGGTGCTTGCACTCGAGGTGGTCGAGCATGTCAGCGACGTCACCTCCTTTGCCGAGACCGTGGCGCGCCGCGTCGCCCCGGGCGGGCTGCTGTTCGCATCCACCATCGACCGCACGTGGAAGAGCTTTGCGCTCGCCATCGTCGGTGCCGAATACATCCTGCGCGTGCTGCCGCGCGGAACCCATCGGTGGCAGCGCTTCGTGCGGCCCGCCGAACTGGCCGCCGCCGTGGGCCGCGCGGGCTTGCAGCAGACCGATCTGCGAGGCATGCGCTACCTGCCGCTGCTTCACCGGGCCTCCTGGTGTCGCGACACCCGGGTCAACTACCTGGCTGCCTTCGCGCGCGGCGCTGACGCGCCCGCGGGAGCGCTGCCCTGAACAGCCGCCGGTGAACCACGCCACGCCGCCATCTTTCAAGGGCAACAAGAAGTCGCTGCCGAGCAAGAGCTGACGCGGCCGCCGGCCTGCGCGCCATGGCCTTTCCGCGCCCTATTGCAGCTGCAACTTTCGAAGCGCGTCGGCGTATCAGAAGGAAGGCGGGCCCAGGTCCGCGCAGATCCCGAACCCGACTCACGAGAAAGCCATGGACCCCCTTCTGCTTGCACGCGTTCAGTTCGCTGCAAACATCACATTCCACATCTTGTTCCCGTCCATCACCATCGCGTTGGGCTGGGCATTGCTATACCTCAAGCTGCGCCACAACCGCGCGGTGCGCGCGCAGGGTGCGGGGTTCGAAGCCAGCACGCCGTGGATCCAAGCCTACAAGCTATGGGTGAAAGTGTTCGCGCTGACCTTTGCCTTCGGCGTGGTGAGCGGTCTGACGATGAGTTTCCAGTTCGGCACCAACTGGCCGGGCTTCATGCGCACCGTCGGCAACATCGCCGGGCCGCTGCTGGCCTATGAGGTGCTCACCGCGTTCTTCCTGGAAGCCACGTTCCTCGGGATCATGCTGTTCGGCAGCGGTCGCGTCAGCAACCGGGTGCACACACTGGCGACGGTGCTGGTGGCCGGCGGCACCACGCTGTCGGCATTCTGGATCATCGTTCTCAATTCCTGGATGCACACGCCGGCCGGGTTCGAGATGCGGGCTGGCGTGGCGTACGCGACCGACTGGTGGGCCATCGTTTTCAATCCGTCGATGCCCTACCGGCTGGCGCACATGATGCTGGCCTCCGGGCTGACGGTTGCCTTCCTGATGGCCGGGATCAGCGCCTACCGCTGGCTGCGCAACGACCGCAGCGCGGAGGTTCTCATGACACTGCGCAGCGCGGTCACGGTGGCCGCTGTGCTGATCCCGCTGCAGATCGCCGTGGGGGACCTGCACGGCCTCAATACGCGCGAGTACCAGCCGGCCAAGATCGCTGCCATCGAAGCCGCGTGGCAGACGCAACGCGGCGCGCCGTTGGTGCTGTTCGGCGTGCCGGATGAAAAGACCAAGCAGACGCGGTTCGCGATCGAGATTCCCAAGCTCGCGTCGCTGATCGTCACGCACAGTCTGGACGGCGAGATCAAGGGGCTGGATGCGTTCGAGGGCAAACATCCGCCTGTGGCGGCCGTCTTCTACTCGTTTCGAGTGATGGTGGGCATGGGGCTGCTGATGCTGGCGACGAGCTGGCTCGCCTTGTGGCAGTTGCGCCGCACGGCACACCCCACGCCGCTGGTGGCCAGAACCCTGTTGGTGATGACTTTCGCCGGCTGGGTGGCGCTGGTCGCCGGCTGGTACACGACCGAGGTCGGACGGCAACCGTGGCTGGTGTACGGATTGCTGCCCACCGCGCAGGCCGCGGGCGCGGTACCGGCATCGATGATCGGCCTGTCACTGGTGATATACCTGACGCTCTACCTGCTGCTGACGGCCGCCTATGTAGCGGTCGTGTTCAGACTCGCACGCAACGCAGCGCCGGCGTCGACCACGCTTGCCGGTGAACGGGTCGAGTGTCCCGCGGGGCCGCCGCGGCTGGTTCCATCATGAACGACGCCAGCCTGCACCTGCAGCAGCCAGGCGGTTGGCTGCCCGTGGCCTTCCTGCTCGTGATGGGCCTGGCGATGCTGGTCTACGTGGTGCTCGATGGCTACGACCTGGGTGTGGGCATCTTGCTGGGTGCCGGCAGCGAATCGCACAAAGACACCATGGTGGCGTCCATCGGGCCGTTTTGGGACGCCAACGAAACCTGGCTGGTACTGGGCGTCGGCGTCCTGCTGGTCGCCTTTCCCGAAGCGCATGGCGTGATCCTGGGCGCGCTGTATCTGCCGGTGACACTGATGCTCGTCGGCCTGATCCTGCGTGGTGTCGCCTTCGACCTGCGCGCCAAGGCCGGCATGGAACACAAGTCGCTGTGGAACCGGGCATTCCATGGCGGGTCGGTGCTGGCCAGCCTGGCTCAGGGGTACATGCTCGGCCGGTGGGTGACTGGTTTTCAATCCGGTGGATGGGCCGACAGCTTCGCGGCGCTGATCGCGGTGTGCTTGCTGGGAGCCTACGCGCTGCTCGGCGCGACCTGGCTCGTGATCAAGACCGAGGGCGCCCTGCAATTGCGGGCGATTCGTTGGGCGCGCCGAAGCCTGCGATGGACAGCGCTGGGAATCCTTGCGATCTCGGCCGCCACTCCGCTGGTCAGCCCCGCCATCTTCGACCGCTGGTTCTCGCTGCCCTATGTGGTGCTGCTGATGCCGGTGCCGCTGGCGACGGTGGTGATCTTCTTCATCGTCGAGCGCTCACTGCGACGATTGCCGACCCGGCTGGCAACCGGCAACGCTTATGGGGACTGGGTGCCCTTTGCAGGCACGGTGGCGATCCTGCTGCTCGCCTTCTACGGCCTGGCATACAGCATGTTCCCGTGGCTGGTGATGGATCGGTTGACCATCTGGCAAGCAGCCAGCAGTCCCGAATCCCTGTTCATCGTCTTCATTGGCGCCTGCGTGGTGCTGCCGGTGATCGGGGCCTACACGGTGTTCAGCTACCACGTCTTCCGGGGAAAGGCCACGGCGCTGAAGTACTGACGCCGTAGTCGTTCAAACGGTGCGTCGGATCATCATCTCCTTGTTCCTCGGGCGTTTGCAAGCGCTCTTTCTTCGGGGCCGCTCGTCGCGTTTCCTCGGGTCCAGCCCGAGAATCGGACCCGCTCGACCAGGATCATGTGTGGCACCGTGAGCGCGGCCAGCCCGACGAAGACAAGCTGCACGAGCCTGATGTCGAAATCGGATGCCTGCAGGAATTGCCAACCGGCGATGGTCAGCAGCCCGGTGACCAACATCGGCGGTGCGGCCACTCGGAGCAGATGTGTCCATGCCCGGGTGCGGGCGTAGTCATGCGTTCTCATCGCATGGCGCAGGCTGTGCATGCCGCAAAAGAACATCGTGAAAGCCAGGACCGGCGATACCAGCGTCATCAGCGCCGCGACCGAAACAAGCTCGAGGCTGCCGACGCGGTCATTTTTGGCGCACCTCAGCGCTGCGACGGCCGTCGCAATCATCCAGGGCCACGCCATCCAACGCGAGGCTGTGACGACGGCATCGCCAGCGGCCGCACCTGCCAGCATCGAATACAACTCGCGCACCTGCGGCGCGTGCAACACGACCGGACAGATCAGTACGGACCCGCCGTACAAGACTCGCCGCACGGCCCCCGCTTCGCCTTGCGGGTCGCCACTGAAGTGGAGTGCCGAGATCAGCAGGAACCCGATCAGGAAGACGACCGGCGCAGCCACCCACAGCCCCACCACGAGCGCTGCGATCGCCAGGTATGCCAGGCCGAAGGCCGCCCAGCCGGCGGTCGATTCGACGCGATGAAGCTGACGCGCATACACCGTATCGAGCGCACCGTGAGGGACGCCGAACAGAAAGATCACGATCGACAAGGCCAGCAGCTCAGACTGCGGCGGCGCCACAGGGAGGAGGACAGCACCCAAGCACAGCACCCAGGCCGTCGCGCTGAATACGACTCCTTGCTGTTGGATGCTCACGCGGGCCGGCCGATGCCTTGAGGCCCTGGCTTCATGAATCGTCGCGTGAGAGCAGCCCGAATGAACGGCTTGAAAGGCATGGCAGCCACCACGGCGAATGCGTCTTCGACCCGCGCTGAACCGCTCAGGAAGCGGATCACTGGGGCCGTTTGCGCATCGCTGAACAGAGAGAAGAAGAGCTGGCCGCCACCTCGCAGGTCGGCGCGCAAAACATCCAGGAACAAGCGATCCATCGCGCGAAGCGGCCCGGGATCGGACCGGTGGGCGACGGGCACCCCACACGTCGAGACAGACAGCGCGCACTCATGGGCCCAGCGTTGAATGCGCTGGAACGCGTATCCGGTGCTGGGTCTGGCGGCGCCGGCGGTCAGCCCCACCCTGACATGGCTCGGGTCAGGGTGCCGCGGTGGGTTGACGAGGCCCATCGGCAAGATGCCGTGTTCTGACCGCAACACCTGGCTCGGCGCGGCACCGGTTCGCTGAGAAATTGCCCTGTCCAGGCTGTGGCGTAAAGCTGCGGGGGCCAGCGGGTCGGCCCCGAAAACCGTCACTTCCACCAGGGCCCGGGTCGGCGACACCGGCAAGACGTAGACGAACGGAACATGGTCTGCATGGGGTGGCAAGAAGTCCATGAGGTCCAGGCACAGCGGATCGAACACCGCCGCGCCACATTCGATCTCGTGGCCGTAGAAGGACTGCCACAGCACCGCCCCGTCGCGCACGGGCGTCCTCGCGGGCCGGGTGTCCACCAGCATCGCCGAAGACACCGTCCCGGCGGAAGTCTGAACCTGCCACAAGCCACCGACCTTGACGGGCTCTCGCAGCACCACCGTGCCCAGTTTCAGGTGGGTCGACGGGTGCTTTGCGATCGCCGCTTGCGCGTCGGCGTAGAAGTCCTCGGCTGCCAGCATCTGGTACGGCGTCGCGCCGCAGTCCAACGTCACGCTTGCCCCGGCGCAACGAACCCGCATGCTGTGCCAACGATGCCGGACCCGGTGCTTGTTCGGCAGCGCATCGTCACCCCAGTAGCACCAGGTCCGGTCGTTGACGTAACGCACGCGCGACTCGACGACCAGGGTACGGGGACAGCTCCGCCCCAGCGCAGCCAGCTCACTGCACAGGCTCAGCCCGGCACAGCCACCGCCCAGCACGATGAGGTCGACGGCCTCAGCCATGTTGCGCAGCGCCCAGCAGCGAAGGCGGCAGGAGCCCCGACAAGGCCCCGTGCAACTCCGCGTCGTGTGGCTGTGACGGCCACCAGAACGACGAGCGGAAGGGCAGGCTGGTCAGCGCTGACAAGGTGACCGCGATCTTTTGGTGTGTCGGGACCATCGCGCGTTCGAGCCAGTAGGCAAGATCGCGCTGCCGCAAGCGCGTTCCGATGGCGCGGTACACCCGCGCCGCCACCAGAATGCCGGTGCGCGACCCCAACGGCAAGTACGACAGGCCGCGTTCGCCACTGAGGTAGTAGTGGTCGGCAATGTCGAGCAGCGCCGACACGCACCGAAGAAGACGGGGCTGCAGCGACTCGGCCGGATCGACCAGCTGCTGCGGCTCCACTTCGCCGACCAGTGACGCCGGGAGGTAACGGCGCCCTGCCCGGGCATCGGCCGAGATGTCGCGGCAGATGTTGGTGATCTGCATCGCGATTCCCAGATCGATGGCATGCGCAAGGGCCCGAGGGTCCTTTGCGCCAAGGGCTGCGCACATCATCGCACCCACCGTCCCGGCCACCCGGTAGCAATAGCGCAGCAGCGCGTCGAGATCGGGCATGCGCACCGCGTCGAGGTCGGAGTCGAGCCCGGCAATCAGTTGCAACATCAGCGTGGGCGCGATGCCGCATTCGCGCATCAGAGCCAGCGCGTCGCGCACGGCCGCCTGGTCCGACACACCCGTTGTCACGGCCCGCGCCACGCCGGCCAGTTCGGCGCGGGCGGTGGCGCGCGCATCGCCCTCATCCGCCAGATCGTCGACGTGGCGGCAGAAAGCGTAAAGCCGCGTGGCCCGCGCCGCCGGGGCTTTCGCCATCAGCCGCCGTGCCCAATGGAACGAGCGGCCTTTGGATGCCAGCACAGCTTCAGCCGATGCCGAAACCGAGGCAACATCGAGGGCAGGCGCGTGTTTGCCCGCGCGCAAAGGCCGCACAACGCCTTGGACGGCCGGTACCAAGGCATCCACCACCTTGGCAGAGCACAGCACGCCTGGAAGCCCGGCGCCGGGGTGCGTGCCGGCACCCACGAGGTAGAGGTTTCTGATGCCTTCGGCGCGGTTGTGAAACCGGAACCAGGCCGATTGCCGGAACAGCGGCGCCACCGAGAAGCCGGCGCCATGGGCGCTGAGGTAGTCGCTGCGAAAGTCTTCCGGGGTCATGAAGAAGTCAGCCGTGATGGAGGCTGACAGGCCCGGCAAGATGGTCCTTTCGAGCGCGGCGACGATGCGTGTCTGCAGGCGCGGGCCTTCCAGCGCCCAATCGATCCGGCCTTTCAGGTTGGGCACGGGGCAAAGCACGTAGAAGCTGTCGCAACCAGCCGGCGCGAAGCTGGGGTCGGTGGCCGTCGGCCGATGCAGGTACAGCGAGAAGTCGTCCGACAGGGTCTTGTGGTCGAAGATGTCGGCCAGCAGGTCGCGGTAACGTTCACCGAGCCAGATGGTGTGGTGCGCTACTTTGGGGTAGGTGCGGGTGGTGCCGAAGTACAGCACGAACAGCCCCATCGAATAGTGCGCCGCCGCGAGCTTCAGCCGCGTGCTCACGGCCTGCTCGGCCGGCTTGATCATCGCGCCGTACAGATGGGCCGGGTCGGCGTTCGAGACGATCACGTCGGCGTGCAACGACGACCCGTCGGCCAGGGTCACGCCGGTGGCCACGCCTTGGTCGACGTGGATGCGGTTGACGGTGGTGTTCAGGCGCAGGACGATGCCTTGCCGCACCATCAGCAAGCCCAGTGCTTGCGTGATGGCGGTTGTGCCGCCCATGGCGAAGTGCACGCCGTAAGAGCGCTCCAGGTAATGGATCAGGCCATAGATGCTGGTGGTGTCGAACGGGTTGCCGCCCACCAGCAACGGTTGGATCGAGAAAGCCTGGCGCAGCTTTGGGCTGACCAGGTGGCGGGCCACCAGTTGCCACACCGTCTCGTGGCTGCGCAGCGCCACCAGACGCGGGATCTGCCTGAGCATGGTCAAGAAACGGTGGAAGGGCTGCGCCGACAGCTCGGTGAAGCCGACGTCGAAGATGCGCTTGGACTGCACCAGCAGGCGGCGGTAGCCGTCGCAATCCTGCGGCTCGAAGCGGGCAATTTCGGCCAGCGTTTCGTCCAGGCTGCCGCCGTAGTCGAACTGCGTGTTGTCGGCAAAGTGGAAGCGGTACCAGGGTGTCAATGGCACCAGCTCGATGTAGTCGGACATCTTCTCGCCCGAGAGCGCGAACAGCTCCTCGAACAGGAAGGGAGCCGTGATCACGGTCGGCCCGGCGTCGTGCTTGAAGCCGTCGCGCTCGAAGACCTGCGCCCGCCCGCCCAAGCCGGGACATCGATCGATCAGCGATACCTCGTAACCCTTGGCGCGCAAACGAAGCGCGGCGGCGATGCCGCCGAAGCCGGCGCCTATGACCAGTGCCTTCATACGATTCCTTCGCATGCCGCGCGGTGGCGACGGCAGGCGTGCTGCCGTCGCGGCACTGGCGCGTCAGCCGCGCCGGTGCCAGGGGGCCTACTTCTTGACCAGGCCTTCGGACTCACTGACGGCGACTGACCAGATGATCAGACCGAAGGCGATCTTGTTCAGAACGTCTGCACCGTTGTAGATGATGTTCAATGCGTTCGCACTGTCTGCAGGGCCGGCACCGGTGAGGTAGCCGAAGAAGTAGCCGATGGGGTAGACGGCCCAGCCGAAGGTGACGATCAGGCGCATCGTCTTGAATGCCGACTGAACTGAAGGCGGCGCGTTCGCGGCGTTGATTCTTCCGGCTTGTCCCAGAAAGATCTCGTACAGGATGAAGGCCCAGCCCGCCATGCCAACGATGAATGCAGGCCACACGCTGACGTATCCGGCCTCACCCAGGTAGCCGCCCACCAACATGACCAGAGTTCCGATCATCAAGCGCCAGAAGACGCCACCCGGAACCTTGGTGATGGCCGACAGGATCAGATAGAACTCGATCATCAGCAACGGCACCGTGATGAGCCAGTCGATGTAGCGAAAGACGGTGGGCGTGGCGCCTGTCGCCACCCATACGTCGCGCATGTAGAAGTAGTGAACGGCTGCGATCAGCGTCACCAGGCCTGATACGGTCAGCGACGTTTTCCACTTGGCTGCCACCCGGTCGCGTTCCAAGAAGAAGAAGGCGGTCGCCGCGATCAGCGCCATCGAGATGACCCAAAACGAAATGCCGACGAAATCGTTCGAGTTGAGCGTGGCGTTTCCAGCCGCGGAAGCCTGTGCGGAGGCGGTTGCCATGAGACCGCCCGGGGCCACGGTCTTCAACATGAAAGTTGCTACATTTGGCTTGATCACAAAGTTCCTTGCTTCACAGCACGGCAAACCGGTACCGGACAACATCGTCCTGACCGTGCCGTGGTTTCTCTTGGCCACCGACACACCGCGGACCTGGCATGCAGGCACAATGCGGCGCGTCCCCGTACGAAGCTCTACGCTGGGTGCGGAGCGAAGTTGCACGCTGATCTGCCGACACAGAAAAAGACCGCCAATCTCGTGGAGACTGCAACTTGTTCATGTGCTTTGCGTAGCGCACTCCAAGCACCTTCGGCACGGGACCGATCGAGGGCCCGCTTTGTCAAGGCTTTATGCGAGGAAGCGCTGCGGTACGGCCGAGGGGCTGGCAAGTGAGCGGCGATGATCCGATCGGTGATGTCGATTCGGCGCTTGTGGCCAGGGCCCTGGCCGGCGAGGAGGTCGCATTCGAGGTGCTGGTAGTGAAGTACCAGCGGCGCGTGGCGGCAACGGTCCGCCGTTTCGTGCGCGAGGACCGCATCACGGAAGAGCTGACTCAGGACGTTTTCGTGCGCGTTTACCTTGCACTTTCGAGCTTCGATCCGGCAGGCAGCTTCCAGGCTTGGCTCTTTACGATTGCCCGCAACCTTGCCAAGAGCTACCTTCGCAGCCCGCAGAATCGAATGGACGACCAACCGCGTGAGGCCACAGTGGAAGAAGCCGTCGGCAGAAGCCATCGCGTCGCACCCAGCCCCGAAGAAGAAGCCATGGCGCACCAGATGTTCGGGCGGATCGACGCCGAAGTCGAAGCGCTGCCCGATATCCAACGCACGGCCCTGCTGATGCGCGAGGTCGAGGGGCTCGACTACGGCAGCATCTCTGAAAGACTGGCGATGCCCGTCAACACGGTCAAGTCACATATCTACCGTGCCCGTGAAGCCGTCGCGTCGGGGTTGCGTGAGTTGCTCGGCCCCACGCGTGACCGCAGGTGGTAGGAGATCTGCATGAATGAAGCGGCCCGGCTCCTGGACGGCGACCTGAGCGCCGCCGAGCTCGCGACTCTGCTGGAGCGTTTGAAGCACGACGCTGCCTTTCGCGACGAGATCACTACCGAGCAGTTGCGTCGGGACGCACTGGCCGGCCTGCGCATCTCTGACGACGGGTACAGCCTGCGAATTCTGGCCAGGCTGCGCGAGCTTCGGGCCCAGGGTCGCTGAGCCTCCGGTGCTCTCCAACGTGACGGGGGAACGGACTGCGGTTCGCTGAAGACAGACGCTCGTCCGGCGCGATCCTATTCAAGGAAAGACGCCTCGCATCGGCGAGGCGGCGAGCGACTTCCGGCCGATGCATCGGCCGGCACGAACTCTGGGAGATCTTCCGCCGGCTGCCTGCTCTCGTCGTCGTCACCCTGGCGGCCGCGTGGCCGGGCGTCGCGACGGCTGACACCGCCGCCGAACTCGTCGGCCTGATCAACGACTACCGCCGCGCGCCGCCCCCGTGCGCCGGCCGGCGACTGCCGATGGCGGCGCCCCTCGCCCCTTCCGAACGCCTCGCCGCCGTGGCGCCGGCCAGCCCGAGCGAGCTCGGCGCGGCGCTCAGCGCGAGCGGTTATCCGGTTGCGGCGGCCACCTCGATCCGCCTGACGGGACCCGCGGATCCGGTCGCGGCGCTGCGCTTCGTCGCCGAGCGCCATTGCGCCGATCTGCTCGATCCGCGTTACTCGGAGATCAGCGTCACGCGCGCGGCCGGGAATGTCTGGCTGATCAACCTGGCCAGGCCGTTGCTGCCCGCCGACCTCGGCGATTGGCGCCGCGCCGGGCACCGGATCCTGGAGCTGGTCAACGAAGCGCGCGGCCGGCCGCGGCACTGCGGCAGGCAGCGCTTCGCCGCCGCCGCGCCGCTCGCCTGGAGCGAGGCGCTGGCGGCGGCCGCCCTGACGCACAGCCGCGACATGGCGCGGCGCGACTACTTCAGCCATGTCGATCCCGAGGGCAGGTCGGTATCCCGCCGGGCCACGGCCGCCGGCTACCGCTGGCAGCACGTGGGCGAGAACATCGCCGCCGGCCTCGGCGAGCCGGCCGAGGTGGTGGCCGGCTGGCTGGCGAGTCCGGGCCACTGCGCCAACATCATGGCGCCGGAGTTCGCCGAGATGGGCGCGGCCTATGCGGTGCGCAGCGGCAGCGCGCGAGGCATCTGGTGGACCCAGGCCTTCGGCCGCCGCTGAGCCGCGGCTCGCTCAGCGGGGCTTGCGCAGGCGCAGCAGCTCGTCGAGGATCAGCAGTCCAGCGCCGATGGTGATCGCGCTGTCGGCGACGTTGAACGACGGGAAGTAGGCCCCGCCCCAGTGGAACTGGAGGAAGTCGACGACGTAGCCGTGCAGGATGCGGTCGATCACGTTGCCGATCGCGCCGCCGAGGATCAGCGCCAGCGCCCAGCAGAACATGCGCTGCTCGCGATGCCGGGTCAGCAGCCAGACGATGAAGACGCTGGCCACGGCGCCCAGGCCGATGAAGAACCACCGCTGCCAGCCGCCGGCGCCGGCGAGGAACGAGAACGCGGCGCCGGTGTTGTGCGCCCGCACCAGGTCGAAGAACGGCGTGATCGTGCGCAGGTCGTGGAGCTGGAAGCTGCGCGTGATCAGCGTCTTGGTGAGCTGGTCGAGCAGGATGATGGCCAGGGCGATGCCGAGCCAGGGCCAGATCGAGGCCGGGCGCTTGTCGGCCATCAGGCGAACGTCCGTTCTTCGCCGGCGCCGAACAGGTTGCTCGTGCAGCGGCCGCAGATCGTCGGATGCGCCGGATCGATGCCGACGTCGCCTCGATAGTGCCAGCAGCGTTCGCACTTCGCCGCCTTGATGCGCTCCGACCTTATTTGCGCCAAGCCCTTGTCCTGCGCGCCCGGCGCAGAGCCGCCAAGTTGAATCGCATTCGTGGCTCCTACCTGTACCGGGTGATCGGACTCCTTCTTGAAGACCGTAGCCGCCGACGCGATGAAGATGTACTTAAGGTCGTCACCCAGCGACGCCAGATGCTCATACGCAGTGCGGTCGGCCCAAATGCTCACCGCAACCTCCAGCGATGAACCAATTCCGCCCGTGCTTCGAAGCCCCTCGATGTCCTTAGTCACTGCCGAGCGAATCTCGCGCAACACGGCCCACTTTTCCAAGAGTCCGACATCGACCCAAGTCTCAACATGGCTGTAGGTCTGAGTGAAGATCGAGACCGAGCCTTTCGGTCCCAGCACCTTCCACGCTTCCTCGGCGGTGAAGCTCAGGAAAGGGGCCATCCAGCGCAGCATCGCGTGGGCGATGTGCCAAAGCGCCGTCTGCGCCGAGCGCCGCGCCGCCGACTTCGCCGCCGTCGTGTAGAGCCGGTCCTTCAGGATGTCGAGATAGAACGCTCCCAGGTCCTCCGAGCAGAAGATCTGCAGCTTCGAAACCACCGGGTGGAACTCGTAGACGCCGTAGTGGCCGCCTTCGAACACGCCGCGCGCCGCATCGAATCTGCCGACGATCTCGGCCTGCAGCGCTGCCGTCCGGGCGAGCGCCCAGCGGTCGATCTCGACCATTGCGGCGAGCGGAACGGCGTCGGCCTTCGGGTCGAAGTCGCTGGTGTTGGCGAGCAGGAAGCGCAGAGTGTTGCGGATACGCCGGTAGGCGTCGACGACCCGCGCCAGGATCTTGTCGTCGATGGCGAGGTCGCCCGAGTAGTCGGTCGAGGCGCACCAGAGGCGGATGATCTCGGCGCCGAGCTTGGCCGTCACCTCTCCCAGGCCGATGAAGTTGCCCAGGCTCTTGCTCATCTTGCGGCCGGAGCCGTCGACGGTGAAGCCATGCGTGAGCAGGCCCCGGTAGGGGGCATGGCCTTCGAGGGCGCAGGCGATCAGCAGCGAGGAGTGGAACCAGCCGCGGTGCTGGTCGTGGCCCTCGAGGTAGAGATCGGCCTCGGGGCTGGCGCCGTCGTCGTCGGGAACGGTCGTGCCCGGATGGCTGCCGCGCAGCACGTGGAAAAAGGTCGAGCCCGAGTCGAACCAGACGTCGAGGATGTCGTTGCTCTTGGCGTAGTGCTCGCCGTCGGCGGCGCCGAGCACGTCGGCGGCGGTCAGGCGCGACCAGGCCTCGACCCCGCCCTGCGCGACGATGTCGGCAGCGCGGTCGATCAGCGCGAGCGTGTCGGGATGGAGCTCGCCGGTGGTCTTGTGCAGGAACAGCGGCAGCGGCACGCCCCAGTTTCGCTGCCGGCTGATGCACCAGTCGGGCCGGTGGGCGATCATGTCGTGCAGCCGGGCGCGTCCGTTCTCCGGATAAAAGGCGGTCGCGTCGATCGCGTCGAGCGCGGTCTCGCGCAAGGTCTTGGTCGCCGGGTCGACGGCGAACACGCCCGCGGTCGACGCGTCGGGCGCGTCCATGCGCACGAACCACTGCGCCGCGGCGCGGTAGATCACCGGCGTCTTGTGGCGCCAGCAGTGCGGATAGCTGTGCACCAGGGTGGCGCTGTCGAACAGCCGCCCGGCGGCGCGCAGCGCTTCGACGATCAGCGGATTCGCCTTCCAGATGTGCTCGCCGCCGAAGAGGGGCAGGGCGGGGTCGTAGACGCCGTTGCCCTGCACCGGGTTGAGGATCGCGTCGACCGCCAGGCCGTGGGCGCGGCAGGAGTTGAAGTCCTCGACGCCGTAGGCCGGCGCGGAGTGGACGATGCCGGTGCCGTCTTCCGCGGTCGCGTAGTCGGCCAGGTACACCGGGGCGACCCGGTCGTAGCCCGGATGGACGGGGGCGAGCGGATGGCGGAACCCGAGCCCGTCGAGCGCGCGGCCGGGCGTCGTGGCGACCACGCGTCCCTCGAGCCCGAACCGGGCCAGGCACTTCTCCACCAGCGCGCTGGCCAGCAGCAGCAGGCCGCGGTCGGTGTCGACCAGCGCGTACTCGAGCTCGGGATTGAGGTTGAGCGCCTGGTTGGCGGGCAAGGTCCAGGGCGTGGTCGTCCAGATGACGGCGAACGCGTCCTTGGCGAACGGCGCGATGCCGAACGCCGCGGCCAGCTCGCCCGGCTCGGCGGCGAGGAAGCCGACGTCGACCGCGGTCGACTTGCGGTCGTCGTACTCGATCTCGAACTCGGCCAGCGAGGAGCCGCAGTCGAAGCACCAGTACACCGGCTTCAGGCCGCGATAGACGAAGCCGCGCTCGATGATCCGCTTCAGCACCCGGATCTCGCCGGCCTCGTTGCCGAAGTCCATGGTCCGGTACGGATGGGCCCAGTCGCCGAGCACGCCCACCCTCTGGAAGTCGGCCATCTGCTGGGCGATCTGCTCGGTCGCGTAGGCGCGGCTCTTCGCCTGCACCTCGTCCCTCGGCAGGCCGCGGCCGAAAGTCTTTTCGATCTGGTTCTCGATCGGCAGGCCGTGGCAGTCCCAGCCCGGCGTGTAGCGCGAGTCGAAGCCGGCGAGCTGGCGCGCCTTGACGATCATGTCCTTCAGGATCTTGTTGGCGGCGTGGCCGACGTGCAGCTGGCCGTTGGCGTACGGCGGGCCGTCGTGCAGGACGAAGCGCGGCCGGCCGTGGCGTGCCTCGCGCAGGCGCATGTAGATGCCGTCTTCGTTCCACTGCTCGACCCAGCCCGGCTCGCGCCTGGGCAGGTCGCCGCGCATCGGGAACGGCGTGTCGGGCAGGTTCAGCGTCTTGCGATAGTCGATCTCAGGAGCGGGGCTGGCAGTCGAAACGGGCGCGTCGGTCATGGCGATGACTCTCTCGGGCGAAGGCGCAACGCGCGCCTTCGTGTCACATCGGGGATTCTGGCGATCGGCTCGCGGGTGCGGGCGACCGCCGCGAAGGCCGTGCACCCTGCGGAGCGCGGCCGGCGTCGACGCGCGTCAAATTCGATCGCGCGTCGTCTGGCGGCCGGTGGCGGCGTGCAGCCGGGCTTCGGCGGCGAGCCAGGCGCGCGCGTCCCGGGCGTCGCGCCGGATCGCACCGGCGAGGGCTTCGAGCGAGTCGTAGCGCGTTTCGTCGCGCAGCTTGGCCAGCAGTTCCACCCGGACGAGTTTACCGTAGCCCCCCTCGGCGCCGAGCGCCGCGGGCCAATCGAAGACATGCGTTTCCAGCAGCACCCGGCCGCTGTCGTCGACGGTCGGACGCCGACCCAGGCTGGCGACGCCGTCGAGCGGCGCCTCGCCCAGGCCGTGAACCCGGGCGACGAAGATGCCCATCGCCGCCGGCCGCGGATGCGGGAAACGCAGGTTCAGGGTGCGAAAGCCGTCGCCGCGGCCGTCGCCGCTCTCGCCGAGCGCGCGGCCGAGCTTGGCGCCGTGGATGACGCGGCCGCTGATGCCGTAGGGCCGGCCGAGCAGCGCCTCGGCCTGCTTCATGTCGCCGCCAGCGAGCGCGGCGCGGACCGCGGAGCTCGAGACCCGGGCGCCACGGACCTCGTAGCTGTTCATCCGGGCGACGTCGAAGCCGCGCGCGTCGCCGGCGGCGTCGAGCATGGCGTAGTCGCCGGCGCGCCGGGCGCCGAAGCGGAAGTCGTCGCCGACCAGCACGTAGCCGACGCCGAGCCCCTCGACCAGCACCCGGTCGATGAAGGACTGGGGCGATTGCGCAGCGAAGGCGGCGTCGAAGCGCAGGATCACGAGCTGGCGGATGCCGCAGCGCTCGAGCTCGCCGAGCTTGTCGCGCAGGGTCGCGATCCGGGTCGGCGCCGCCTCGGGCTTGCCGGCGAGCGCGGCGAAGTAGTCGCGCGGGTTCGGCTCGAAGCTCATCGCCGTCGGCGCCAGGCCGCGGTGCGCCGCCTCGGAGACGAGCAGCGCCAGCATCGCCTGGTGGCCGCGATGGACGCCGTCGAAATTGCCGATCGTCAGCGCGCAGGCCGGCGCCAGGTCGGGATGACGAATACCGCGAAAGACCCGCATTGCGGCGATTATCGGCGGCGCTCTCCTGGCGTCGGAGGGGCGCTGGAAGCGGGCCGCTCCTTGGCGTCGGCAGGCCTCTAGAAGCGGGCCGCGACCGAGGCGCCGACGGTCCAGGTGAGTCCGGGGGCCGGCTCGAAGAAGCGCGAGTTGCCCTCGCCGACGATCACCGAGCCGATGTAGCGGCGGCCGAACAGGTTGTCGACGCGGCCGAAGCCGCTCAGCTCGAAGGCGCCGAAGCGCGCCAGGTAGCCGAAGTGGGCGGCGGTGGTCGCGTAGCCCGGGGCGGCGTCGGCATTGGCGTCGTTCACCCAGACCTTGCTCAGCGCCCGGACCTCGACGCCACCGCGCCAGCCGAGCGGCGGCGCCCAGGCGAGCGCCGCATGGAAGGAGGAGCCGGCGGTGCCCGGGATCCGGTTGCCGGCCGGGATCGTCAGGGTCGGCGTGGTGCAGGGAACCGCCGCGCAGGTCTGGAACGGATCGCGGTAGCGCGCGTCGAGCCAGGTGTACGCGGCTTGCAGGCGCAGGTCGCCGGCGAGCTCGGCGGCGGCCGAGAGCTCGAGGCCGCGGCGCCGCGTCGACCCGGCGTTCTGGAAGGTCGAACGGCCGCCGGCGTTGGTCTGGGTGACGATCTCGTCGCGGGTCCGGGTCTCGAAGACCGCAGCGGTCGCCTCGGCACCCTGGCCGGACCGGAACTTCGCGCCGAGCTCGAGGCTATTGCTGCGCGCCGACTGCAGCGCCAGGTTGAGCCCGGTCTCGCCGCTCGGCCGGTACGCGAGCTCGTTGATCGTCGGCGTCTCGAAGCCGCGGCCGGCCGTGGCGTAGAGGTGGACGTGCTCGCTCGCCGCGAACAGCACGCCGACGACCGGCAAGGTCGCGGAGAACCGGACGCTGCCGCTGTCGTCGGGGTTGGTGCCGACGACGTACCGGTCGTCCGACTCGAAGCGGACGCTGCTGTGACGCACGCCTGCGTTGGCCGACCAGCGCGGCGTGATCTGCAGGGAGGCCTGGAGGTACTGGTCGAAGTTGCTGACCCGGTTGCGCTCGTCGCGGCGCAACTCGCCCTTCACGCCGAGGCTGGTGCCGACGAAGTTCTGGAAGCCCTTGCGCCGTTCGTTCAGCGCGTCGTAGGCGAGGCCGGCGACGACGCTGAACGGCGCGTCGCCGAGCCGGGCCTTCGTGGTCCAGCGCAGGTCGGTTCCGCGGTAGTTGCGGTCGAGGGAGATCACGCCGCCGGGATGCAGCGGATTGGCCTGCGGCGCCACCGGGATCGACTGGAACTGCTCGGTGTCGCGCTGCCCGCCGTAAACCAGAAGGCGGAGTGCGTTCGCTGCGTCGAGCGTCCGTTCGTAGATCGCCCCGAGCTGGGTCTGGTCGACCGTCTTGCGGGTGTTGAACGTCTCGGCGGCCGGATCGACGCCGCGCCGATCGGCCTCGAACTGGGCCCGGGTCAGGCCGAGCGGATCGAGCGCCTTCGGCAGGTCGAGGCGGTTGGCGATCAAGGTCAGCTTGCTCGCGGCGTCGGGCCGCCAGGAGAGCTTGGCGTTTCCCAGCTGCCGTTCGGCGGCACTGTGGTCGCGGTAACCGTCGGTCGAGAACAGGCTCGCGCCGACGACGTAGCCGAAGCTGCCGTTGGCGCCGCTCGCCTTCGCGCCGATCCGCCGGGTGTCGAAGCTGGCGAGGGCGGGGCTGGTGGAGACAGTGGGCGGACCGCGCCCCTCTTCGCTGAACACCTGGATCACGCCGCCCGACGAGTTGCCGTAGAGGGCCGAGAACGGCCCGCGCAGCACCTCGATCCGGTCGGTCGAGCCGAGCTCGACGTTGGTGATCTGACCTTGTCCGTCGGGAAGCGTTGCCGGGATGCCATCGACATACAGGCGCACGCCGCGAATGCCGAAGGTCGAGCGCGCGCCGAAGCCGCGGATCGAGATCTGCACGTCCTGGGCGTAGTTCTGCCGGTCGCGCGCCACCAGGCCGGGCACGCCGCCCAGGCTCTCCGAGAGGTTGATCTGCAGCTTGCCCTCGCGGATCGTCTCGCTGCCGATGCGGTCGATCGAGGCCGGCACGTCGAACGCGGCGACCTCGGTGCGGGTGGCGGTGACGACCACCGGCGCGAGCCGGACCGGCGGCTCGCCGGCGGCGGTTTGCGGCCAGGCGACGGTGGGCAGCGTCATCGCCCCGAGCGCGGCGCCGGCCTGGACCAGGCGGCTGCGGATCACGGGGCGCTCGCCGGGCTGCGCTTGCGCGTCAGCGCTTGCGCCTCGGCGCCAGTCAGCCAGCGCCAGGCGCCCGGCGCCAGCGCATCGGCGCGCACGCCGCCGAAATCGCTTCGGTCGAGCGCCTCGACCCGGTTGCCCGCCGCCGCGACCATGCGCTTGACCTGGTGGTACTTGCCTTCGGTCAGCGTCAGCCGGAGGGTGCTCGGCCCGGTCGCCTCGCAGGCGGCGGCGCGCACCGTCTCGTTCTCGTCGTGCAGCAGCACGCCCCGCGTCAGCTGCTCGATCTGCGCCGAATCGACCGGGTGATCGCAGTGCACGTCGTAGACCTTGGCGACATGATGCTTCGGCGACGTCAGGCGGTGGATCACGGCGCCGTCGTCCGTGAACAGCAGCACGCCGGTGGTGTCTTCGTCGAGCCGGCCGATCGCCTGCACGCCGCGCTGGCGCAGGGGCACCGGCAGCAGCGAATAGACGCTCGGATGGTGCTTCGGCTTTTGCGAGCATTCGTAGCCGGCCGGCTTGTTCATGACCAGGAAGGCGCGTTCATGGTAGGTCCAGGGCTCGCCGCGCACCGAAAATGCCAATCCCCGCGGCTCGACCTCGCGATCGGCTTCGCTGCAGACGACGCCGGCGATCGCCACCAGCTCGGCGTCGATCAGGTCGGCGCATTCGCGGCGGGTGCCGAAGCCTTGCGTGAACAGCAACTGCGCCAGCTTCACCGCGGCGGCTTCAGTGGGTGAGCTCGAGCAGGACGAGGTGGTTGGCGGCGGCCGGCCAGGTGCGGCCGACGATGCGCTCGTCGTTGAACTCGCCGACGACGGCGCGCCCGGTCGCGTCGGCGATCCGTACCCGCGCCTCGGATACGCCGGCGACCCCCGGCGGGATGCCCGCCGGCGGGCTCGTGCCGTCGAGCGCGATCCGGTCGCGCGGCAGGCCGAAGTAGCCGCGCGGCCGGCTCATCGCGACCACCGCGCCGGCGTTGCGGTCGGCCTCGGCGAGACGGTCCGCGCGGAGGTTGACGAGCTGCGAGGACCGCGGGAACGGCGACCGGTAGACGTGCGTGACCGCGTAGCCGGGGGCGGTGACCACGAACTCGTAGCGGGCGGTGCCGTCGGCCGCGAACGGACCCCAGCGGCCGTCGCCGCCGATCGTCTTGCCGTGCCGCGCCGGCCCGAGTCTCTCGCCGCTGGCAGCATCGGTCGCGTAGACCTCGACGCTGGCGCCGACCAGGGGCAGGTTGGTGGTGTAGCTGCCGTCGCGGTTGTCGAGGCCGAGGCCGCTCACCTTGCCGTCGAGCACGACCTCCGCGTCCGCAACGATCGCCAGCGTCGTCGGCGCCTGGCCGGTGAGGAAGCGCCACATCTCGGCGAACGCCCTGGGGCCGAGCGCGGTTTCGCGATGGTCGATGCCGGCGATCACGACGTTTTCCGCGCCCTTCAGCGCCGGGCCGTCGAAGCCGACGCGCGTGGGGGTCCCGCGCTGGCCGATCCAGACGCCGTCGGGCTGGGCGAACTTGTCGTTGTTGTCGGAGCGGATCGTCATCCAGCGGACGCCGGGCGTGACCTCGTGGCCTTCGGCGCCCTGCGGCGCGTTGAGCCGGCTCAGGAACGGACCGATGCCGTTGAACTCGCTGCCCGGCAGGAAGCCGTCGTGGGCCCAGACGCCGTGGTTCGGCACGCCGCCGAGGATCGCGTGCGACACCTGCGCCGAGCCGCCGGCGGCGATGAAGTTGCGGATCGGGTAGCCGCCGCGCGACAGGCCGACCAGCACGACCTTCGGCGCGCCGGTAGTCGCCAGCACCCGTTTCACCTCGGCGGCGAGATGGGCGGTGAATTCGCCGATCGAGCTGCGGCCGGGCTGCTCCTTCGCGTCTTCGCTGCGCGCATTGGGATAGGGCAGGTCGACGGCGAACAGCCGGTCGCGCGGCCAGCCGTTCGACTCGAAGCGCCAGATCGTCGTCGTCCATAGCGCCGCCGTGTCGCCGTTGCCGTGGACGAAGACGACCGGCGGCCGGGCGGCGCTGCCGGGCAGTGCTGCGCAGCCGGCGAGCGGCCCGGTGCCGGCCGCCGCGGCGGCGGCCAGAAGAAGCTCGCGTCGGGTCATCGAGTCGGGTGCAAGCGGGTTCATGCCGTGTCTCTCCTGTCGCCTTTCAGATCCCTGGCAAATCGCGGGCCGCCGGCAGGCTCGGCAGGCCCGGGCCGGCCAGCGAGGTCGCGGCCCGGACCGCGCGCAGCACCGCGTCGGCGAGCACGTCGGCGGCGAGGGCGCCGAGCAGGGTGGTGTGCGCGCGCACGCCGCTGGCGCCGGTGCCGAGCGCGAAGACGATGTCGCCGTCGCTCATCGTGTGGATCGGGCGGATGGTGCGCGCCAGGCCGTCGTGCGCCATCTGCGCGATCTTGGTCGCCTCGGCCTTGCCGAGCACGGCGTCGGTGGCGACGATCGCCAGCGTGGTCGCGCTCGCCGCGCCCTCGCCGGCGGGCGCGATCGGCGCCGTCGGCCACTCGCCGCGGCGAAAGGCCGCCATCGTGTCGAGGAAGGCGGCGTCGCCGTCGGCGCGCGCGCCGGCGACGATCCGGCCGTTCGCCGGATCGACAACGTCGCCCATGGCGTTGACCGCGACCAGCGCCGCCACGGTGACGCCGCCGGCCGAGATCGAGGCCGTGCCGAGGCCGCCGCGCATCGCCCGGTCGATGCCGAACAGCTTGCCGATCATCGCCCCGGCGCCGGCGCCGACGTTCCCTTCGGCCGGCGTCTCGCGCGTCGCTGCGGCGCAGGCGGCGTAGCCGGCCGCCGCGTCGGGCCGGACCCTGGAGTCGCCGACCGACAGGTCGAACAGGATCGCCGCCGGGACGATCGGCACCGTCGCCTGGCGGCCGTCGGCGCGAACCGGGCCGAACGGGATGCCGACGCCGCGCTCGTCGAGCCAGCGCATCACGCCGCCGGCGGCGTCGAGGCCGAAGGCGCTGCCGCCGGCCAGGAGGATCGCGTGCACCCGCTCGACCGCGTTGACCGGCGAGAGCAGCTCGGTCTCGCGCGTGCCGGGCGCGGCGCCGCGGACGTCGACGCCGCAGACCGCGCCGCCTTCGGCCAGCACCACGGTGCAGCCGGTCGGCCGGCGCGGGTCGGTGAAGTGTCCGACCGAGAGGCCGGCGACCGCGGTCAGGCCGAAGGCCATGGCCGGCGAACCGGCGTCGGCCGGGCGTTCATCAGGCGAAGACGCCGGCCGTGTCCTGCATCCGCGCCGAGACCTCGCCGAGATGGAACAGCGTGTCGCCGAAGCTGAGCTCGATCACCGTCAGCCGCTTGAAGTAATGGCTGGCCGCGTACTCGTCGGTGACGCCGATGCCGCCGTGCAGCTGGATGCACTGCTGGCCGACGAAGCGCATCGACTGGCCGAGCTGCACCTTCGCCTGGGACAGCGCGCGGCGGCGGGCCGCGGGCGGCTCGCCCAGCTTGAGGGTGGCGAAGTAGCTCATCGAGCGCGCAAGCTCGAGCTGCATCTTGACGTCGGCGATGCGATGGCGCAGCGCCTGGAAGCTGGCGATCGGCACGCCGAACTGCTTGCGCGTGTTCATGTACTCGACCGTCAGCGCGACCAGCCGGTCCATCGCGCCCACCGCCTCGGCGCAGAGCGCGGCGATGCCGATGTCGACCGCCCGCTCGAGCGCCGCCATCGCCTCGCCGGCGGGCAACAGCTCGATGCCGCTGGCGCCGGTCAGCACCAGCTCGGCGGCGGCGGCGCCGTCCTGGGTCGGATGGGCCTTGACCGCGACGCCGGGCTCGCCGCGCGAAACGACGAAGAGGGCGACGCCGGCCGGGTCGCCGACATCGCCGCCCGTGCGCGCCGAGACGATGAAGGCGCCGGCCTGCCCGCCCGCGGGAACCACGGTCTTGGTTCCGCTCAGCTGCCAGGTGCCGCCCTTGTGCTCGGCCCGGGTCTCGACATGGCCGAGCCGGTAGCGCGAGCGGCGCTCCTCGTGGGCCAGGACGACCAGTTCCTTGCCCTGGGCGATGCCTTCGAGCCAGAGCGGCGCCGAGGGCGCGCGGCCGGCGCCGAGCAGGTGGGTCGCGACCAGCGACACCGCGGCGAAGGGCTCGAGCACGAGCCCCCGGCCAAGCTCTTCCATCACCACCATCGCATCGACCGCACCGAAGCCCATGCCGCCCTGCGCCTCGGGCACGGCCAGGCCGGTGACGCCCAGGTCGGCGAGGCCGCGCCAGGCTTCGCGCGAGAACCCGCCGGCCTTGACGATCGTCCGCCGGCGCTCGAAGTCGTACCCCTTCTCGACCCACTTGTGCACCGTGTCGCGCAGCATTTCCTGGTCGTCGGTGAAGTCGAAGTCCATGCTCAGCTCCCCAGGACGGTTTGCGCAACGATGTTGCGTTGCACTTCGTTCGATCCACCGTAGATCGTCGTCTTGCGCATGTTGAAGTAGGTCGCGGCCAGCGGCGCGACAAAGGCGCCGGCGTCGGCATGCTCGGCCTGCCAGCCGGCCTGCATCGCCTCCTTGATCAGCGGCACCGCCGACGGGCCGGCGGCCAGCATCATCAGCTCGGTGTAGCGCTGCTGGATCTCGCTGCCGCGGATCTTCAGCAGGCCGGCGACGTCCAGGCTCTGCTTGCCGCTCTTCTCGGCCGAGAGCACGCGCAGCACCATCATCTCGAGCGCGACCACGTCGACCTCGAGCCGGGCGATCTCGTCGCGGAAGCGCAGGTCGTCGTAGACCCCCTCGGCCTTGGCGACGCGCTTGACCCGCTCGAGCTCGCGCTTGGCGCGGTTGACGTCGGCGATGTTGGTGCGCTCGTGGGCGAGCAGGTGCTTGGCGTAGGTCCAGCCCTTGTTCTCCTCGCCGATGAGCTGGTCGGCGGGGACCTCGACGTTGTCGAACCAGACCTCGTTGACCTCGTGCTCGCCGTCCATGGTGATGATCGGCCGCACCGTGATGCCCGGGCTCTTCATGTCGATCAGGAGGAAGCTGATGCCGGTCTGCGGCTTGCCGTCGCTCGAAGTGCGTACCAGGCAGAAGATCCAGTCGCCGTACTGGCCGAGCGTGGTCCAGGCCTTCTGGCCGTTGACGATGTAGAAGTCGCCGCGCCGCTCGGCCTTGGTCTTGAGCGAGGCGAGGTCGGAGCCCGAGCCGGGCTCGCTGTAGCCCTGGCTCCACCAGACCTCGCCGCTGGCGATGCCCGGGAGGAAGCGCTGCTGCTGCTCGGGCGAGCCGAAGGCCATGATCACCGGCGCCACCATCACCGGGCCGAACGGCACGACGCGGGGCGCGCCGGCCAGCGCGGTTTCCTCCTCGAACAGGTGCTTCTGGATCGCGTTCCAGCCGGGGCCGCCGAATTCCTTCGGCCAGCCCCAGCCGAGCCATCCGTTCTTGCCGAGGATCTTCGCCCAGCGCTGCATGTCGTCGCGGCTGAGGCGGATCGCGTGGTGCACCTTGTCGCTGATCTCGGCCGGCAGGTTGTCCTTGACCCAGCTGCGGATCTTCTCGCGGAAGGCCTGTTCGTCGGGGGTGAAGTTGAGGTCCATCGCTTGTCTCCGGTCGCGTGCGGCTCGCGCCTGCAGGCGACTTTTTAGCACGATCGTTCGCAAATTCCTGTCGCCTCGGCGGCAGGGTCGACGGGCGTCTATTTCTTTTCGAGGGTCAGCCGGTCGTTCTCGCGCCGCAGCTGGAAGCGGTCGAGGTAGCTGTTGCCGAGCAGCAGGTACGGCATCGACGACGGCAGCACCGTGGCCTCGACGTTGTAGACCTGGACGTCGCCGATCCGCACCGAGGACAGCATCACCCGGTGGGCCGGGACCATGCCGTTGGCGGTGTTGGTGTAGCCCAACTGGCCCCGCTTGTAATCGAGGCCGATCCGGTCGGCGTCGGCCGCGCCCATGGTGATGGTGGTGGCGCCGGTGTCGACGAAGAAGCGGACCGCGCTGCCGTTGACGGTGCCCGAGGTCACGAAGTGGCCGCCGCTGACCGAGGTGAGGACGATCTTGTCGCCGGTGCCGGCGCTGGCCGCGCCGCCGAGATTGGCGGGGGAGCCGCCGAGCTGCAGGGCGACCCGCTTGCCGTTCACCTCGACCAGCGCGTCGTTGGTGCTGACGGCGAGCAGCTTGACGCCCTCGACCGTGGACCCGACCGCGACCTGGCGCGGCTTGCCGTCGATGACGAGCAGGGCGCGGCTGCCCAGGCTGCCGGCCATCGAGACCGATTGCGCGCTCGCACCGGCCGAAGCCAGCAGCGCGATCGCCAGCAGGACGGCCGGCCGGGCGCCGGGCCGCCCCAAGCCCGGCCGCGCCCCCTCGGGGGGCAGCGAACGCAGTGAGCGTGGGGGCTTCAGCATGTCAGTCGCGGAAGTTGGTGAAGGACAGCGGCTGATCGGCGATTTCCTTGCGGATCATCGCCATCGCCGCCTGCAGGTCGTCGCGCTTGGTGCCCGACACGCGCACCGTGTCGCCCTGGATCGAGGCCTGGACCTTGAGCTTGCTCTGCTTGACCGCGGTCTGAAGCTTCTTCGCGGTCTCGCCGTCGATGCCGCTCTTCACCACCACGAGCTGCTTGACCTTGTCGCCGCCGATCTTCTCGACCTTGGACTCGCGGTCGAGGAAGCGGGCGTCGACGCTGCGCTTGCTCAGCTTGGCCAGCAGGACGTCGGTGACCTGGTTGATCTGGAAGTCGCTGTCGCCGTAGAGCGTGATCTCCTTGTCCTTGAGCTCGACCCGGGCCGAGCTGCCCTTGAAGTCGAAGCGCGTGCCGACCTCCTTGGCGGTCTGGTCGACCGCGTTCCTCACCTCGACCAGGTTGGGCTCGAGCACCGCATCGAAGCTGGGCATGGTTCGCTTTCTCGCCGAAGGGGGGATCATCGCCGGAGCAGAACGGCGGATCGGTGAAAATTCTCCCATGCAAATCGACCGAGGTGTCAGCCTCAAGCCCTACAACACCTTCGGCCTGCCCGCGGTGGCGCAGACCCTGGTGCGGATCGCCGGCGATGCCGACGTGCGTCGGGTCGTCGACGATCCGGTGCTCGGGCTGGCGCCGAAGTTCATCCTGGGCGGGGGCAGCAACATCATCCTCACCCGCGACATGCCGCAGGTCGTGCTCAAGGTCGAGGTCCGCGGCATGCGCGTCCTCGAGGAACGGGCCGACGCCTGGATCGTCGAGGCCGGCGCCGGCGAGAACTGGCACGACTTCGTCGCCTTCACGCTCGACCAGGGCTGCCCCGGGCTGGAGAACCTCGCGCTCATTCCCGGCACGGTCGGCGCCGGTCCGGTGCAGAACATCGGCGCCTACGGCGTCGAGCTGCAGGACCGGTTCGAATCGCTCGATGCGGTCGACCTGCTGACGGGCCGCAGCGTCGTGCTCGGCCCCGAGATCTGCGCCTTCGGCTACCGCGACAGCGTCTTCAAGCACTCGCTCGCCGGCCGCAGCCTGGTCACCCGGGTGCGCTTTCGCCTGCCCAGGCCCTGGCAGCCGGTGCTCGGCTACCTCGAGCTGCAGAAGAAGATCGTCGAGACCGGCATTTCCGCGCCCGATGCGCGGCGGATCTTCGACTGGGTGTCGGCGATCCGTCGCGCCAAGCTGCCCGATCCGGCCGCGATCGGCAATGCCGGCAGCTTCTTCAAGAACCCGGTGGTCACGCCCGAGCAGTGCCGCGACATCATCGGCCGCGATCCCGAGATCGTTCACTACCCGATGCCCGACGGCAGCGTCAAGCTCGCCGCCGCCTGGATGATCGACGCCTGCGGCTGGAAGGGAAAGTCGGTCGGCGATGCCGGCGTCTACGAGAAGCAGGCGCTGGTGCTGGTCAACCGTGGCGCCGCCATCGGCTCGGAGGTGATGACGCTGGCGCTGGCGATCCAGGAGAGCGTCTACGGCCGGTTCGGCATCCGGCTCGAGCCGGAGCCGGTGGTCGTCTGATCGGGGCCCGGCCGCCGTTCGCGTCGGTCAGTCCTTCTTCTTGCCGTCCAGCTGCGGCAGCGACAGGCCGCCGGCCTTGAGCAGCCCGACCTTGGCATAGGTCTCGAGTTTGGCGCGGGTGTCGGCGATGTCCAGGTTTCTCATCGTCAGCTGGCCGATCCGGTCCTGCGGCGAGAAGCTCGACTCGCCCTTTTCCATCGTCAGCCGCTCCGGCTGGTAGGTGAGGTTGGGCGAGACCGTATTCAGGATCGAGTAGTCGTTGCCGCGGCGCAGCTCGACCGTCACCTCGCCGCTGATCGCCCGCGCCACCCAGCGCTCGGCGGTCTCGCGCAGCATGATCGCCTGCGGGTCGAACCAACGGCCCTGGTAGAGCAGGCGGCCGAGGCGCCGGCCGTTCTCGCGGTACTGCTCGATCGTGTCCTCGTTGTGGATGCCGGTGACCAGCCGCTCGTAGGCGATGAACAGCAGCGCCATGCCGGGCGCCTCGTAGATGCCGCGGCTCTTCGCCTCGATGATGCGGTTCTCGATCTGGTCGCTCATGCCCAGGCCGTGCCGGCCGCCGATGCGGTTGGCCTCGAGCAGCAGCTCGACCAGGTCGGGGTACTCGGTGCCGTTCAACGCCACCGGCCGTCCTTCGTCGAAGCGCACCGTCACCGACTCGCGCTTCACCTCGACCTCGTCCTTCCAGAAGGCGACCCCCATGATCGGCTGGACGATCGATATGCCGCTCGTCAGCTGCTCCAGGTCTTTGGCCTCGTGGGTCGCGCCGAGCATGTTGGAGTCGGTCGAGTACGCCTTCTCCGAGGACATCTTGTAGGCGAAGCCGGCCTGGGCCATGAACGCCGACATCTCGGCGCGGCCGCCGAGCTCGTCGATGAACGCCTGGTCGAGCCAGGGCTTGTAGATCCGAAGGGCCGGGTTGACGAGCAGGCCGTAGCGGTAGAAGCGCTCGATGTCGTTGCCCTTGAAGGTGCTGCCGTCGCCCCAGATGCCGACGCCGTCTTCCTTCATCGCCGCGACCAGCATCGTGCCGGTGACGGCGCGGCCGAGCGGCGTGGTGTTGAAGTAGGTGATGCCCGCGGTCGAGATGTGGAAGGCGCCGCACTGCAGCGCGGCGAGGCCCTCGGCGGCGAGCTGGTTGCGACAGTCGACCAGGCGCGCCTTCTCGGCGCCGTACAGCATCGCCTTCCTCGGGATCTCGTCGTAGTCGGGCTCGTCGGGCTGGCCGAGGTTGGCGGTGTAGGCGTAGGGCGTCGCGCCCTTCAGCTTCATCCAGTGCAGCGCCGCGCTGGTGTCGAGGCCGCCGGAGAAGGCGAGGCCGACCTTCTGGCCGGTGGGAAGATGCTGCAGGATGGTGGCCATGGCGGGGGCGGTCGGAGCGGCGAAAACGCGTATTCTCGACGCTCTCGCGCCCGCCCCAGACAGAGGGTGGCGGCGCCGACCGGGCCTGCGGTAAGCTCGCCCATTGCCCGCTGCGCCACGGGCGAACGCCTCGATGAGCACGCTTCCGCCCGACTCCGCCCCTCCCGTCGCCGCCGCGTCCGGAACCGATCACGACGCGCTGCCGCCCGGCACGCGCTTCGGCGAGTTCGAGATCCTGCGCGTGCTCGGGGTCGGCGGCTTCGGCATCGTCTACCTCGCCAACGACCATTCGCTCGAGCGCGAAGTGGCGCTCAAGGAATACATGCCGGCGTCGCTGGCGGCGCGCGGCGCCGGCCCGCAGATCACCGTGCGCTCGAGCTCGTTCGCCGAGACCTACGCGATCGGCCTGCGCTCGTTCGTCAACGAAGCGCGCCTGCTCGCCCGCTTCGACCATCCGTCGCTGGTCAAGGTCTATCGCTTCTGGGAAGACAACGCCACGGCCTACATGGTGATGCCCTACCTCCAGGGCGTCACCCTGCGCGACACCCGCCGGCGCATGGCGCACCCGCCCGACGAGGCCTGGATCCGCAGCGTCGTCTCGCCGATCCTCTCGGCGCTCGAGCTGCTGCATCGCGAGGGCGTCTACCACCGCGACATCGCGCCGGACAACATCCTTCTGCCACCCGACGGGCCGCCGGTGCTGCTCGACTTCGGCGCCGCGCGTCGCGTCATCAGCGACCGCACCCAGTCGCTCACCGCGATCCTCAAGCCGAGCTACGCGCCGATCGAGCAGTACGCCGAGATGACCCAGCTCCGGCAGGGCCCCTGGACCGACCTGTACGCCCTCGGCGCGGTGATCCACTACCTGCTGTTCGGCGCGCCGCCGGCGCCGGCGACGGCGCGTGCGGTCCAGGACGATGCCGAGGCGATCGAGAACCGGATCGTTCCCGGCGTCTCGCCGCGCTTTCTCGAGGCCGTTTCATGGATGCTGTCGGTCCGGCCGAACCAGCGGCCGCAGAACGGCGAGCAGCTGCGGGCGGTGCTCGATGGCAGCGCCCAGATCCCGCCGCGCGGCCGGCCGGGCATCACCATCCCCCCGAACGTCGCCTTGCCGGGCGTGCCGCCGCCGTCGGCCCATCCGCCCTCGCAGCCGCCCGGGCCGACGCATCGTCCGCAGCTCGAGACCGCGAGCGACGCGACGGCCATCGACACCGCCCACATCCCGACCCACATGCCGACGGCGCACGTGCCGCCGCCCGGCCAGGTGCGCGCCCCGGCAACCACCTTCAGCCCGACGGCGCAGATGCCGACGGCGCGGCCGCCGCAGCAGACGACCGAGTTCGATCCGGCGCTCGCCCCCGCGGCCGGCGCCGCGCCTCTTCCGGCCACTGCCGCGCCGCCGCGCACCTCGCCGCCGCGCACTGCGCCGCCACCTGCCGACGCCGCTCCTTCGCAATGGCCGACCTCGCGCCCCGCGACCTTGCCGCCGCCCATGCCGCCGCAAGGTCGTCCCGCGCCCCACGCCGCGCAGACGCAACCCCCCGCAGCGCGCAGCCGTCCGGCGCCGCCAGCAGCGGCGGCAGCGACGCGTCCTGCCGGCGCCGCCGAGATGGCGGCAGCGAAGTCGGGCGGCACCCGGGCCGGAGTGATCATCGCCGGCGTGGTCGGCGTGCTCGTCCTCGCCGCAGCCGCGGCGTGGCAATTCGCGCCTAAGAACGCGGTCGCCGTCGATCCCACGGTGGGCGCGGCGAGCGCTGCGGCCATCCCGCCGGTGGTGCCGGCGGCCGCCGCCGTCGCGACCCCGCCGGTGGTGCCGCCGGCCGCTGCCGTCGCGACCCCGCCGCCGGCGCTGGCCACGGCCGCTCCGCCACCGGTCAGCCCGCCGGTCGCGGCGACCACGGCGACACCCGTGGTCGCCGCGCCGCCGCTGGCCACGGCCGTCCCGACGCTGCCGGTTGCGGAGCCGACCCGCCCCTCGACGGCCGCCGCGACCCTCGGCGTGCCGGCTGCGACCAAGGCCGTGCCGCCGGTGCCCGTGCGGCCGGCACCGACGACCGCGCGCACAGACCCGTCCACCGATCCGGTTCGTCCGCCGGTCGCCGCCGATCGACCGCCGGCCACGACCGCGGCCGATGGCGCCGCCCGGCCCCGGCCGCTCGGCCAGCCCGTGCCGCGCGAGACCGCAACCGCCGGCGGGACCGCCTCGACCACGAGCCGCCCGCCGGAGCCGGCATCGACCTACGGCACTCCCTACGGCACGCCGGCCACCAGCGGCTCGACCGAACGTCCGCGCCCGCTCGGCCAGCCGCCGCAGCGCGAGCCGCA
>Ga0163144_10004877_pt1 | contig 30037 bp, 28 predicted proteins | sample OliLak19BULKMAT1_FD_123175 | JGI IMG/M metagenome (GOLD analysis project Ga0163144, IMG submission 123175) | Freshwater microbial mat bacterial communities from Lake Vanda, McMurdo Dry Valleys, Antarctica - Oligotrophic Lake LV.19.BULKMAT1 | ecosystem: Environmental > Aquatic > Freshwater >...
GAGCGGTTTCGGGCGGTTAATTGGTTCGCAGCTCTCCTAGTCGACTTATCGCAGTTTCCGCCGTCCGCAGTTCGCTCAGGATCGGCCCCAAGATTTCCAGCCGGTAGAGGTCGCCCTTTGGCGTGTTGTCTATCAGCGTTTCCACAGCTTCCCGGCTTTGCCGAATCGCCTTCAAGGCCCGATCGTACGCTTCGGGGTTGGAGGGCATTTCCCTCGCTGAGGCGATGGCGCTCAAGATGGAACACACCGAAAACAAGACTAAAACCGGCGAAAAAGTCGCTGTTTAGCCTGCTAGCATCACCCCTGCCGCGACGTGACCCACTAGCGTTTTTGCAGGCGGCTAGCTCTCTACGATGCGTGGTATTGGTGCGGAAATCATAAGAAATGCGCACTAGGGAGTTGGCGATTAATACATTCGGCCACAAAAAGGCAAGGACGAGCGAGCTGCTATCCACTCGATGCCTGGCAAGTTTCGCTGTTAGGAATCCCGAAAAGCCTAAACCCGACAGGAAGACCAATAGCAAGTGAATCAGGCTCCACACAGGATGACGTAATGTCGTTTGCGTCTTCGAGCGGAATCGATTCCAAGACAACCTCGCAGGTCATTTCCAAGTAATCAATAACCCATACGTCCCATTTTTGCTGTCTCATGACATTACCCTCGCCCGTTGCAGAGACATCAGCCCCAACACGGTGCCGATTGTGACTGATGGCCTTGCTAGGCGTTGTATGGTAGTTCCATCGCGTTCAGAATCTCTTCCGCAGCTCGCAGCTCAGCCAAGATCGGCCCGAGTCTCGCTAGCGTGTAGGTGTCCTCTCGTGGCGTGGCGTCGATCAGGGCTTCCACGGCTTCCCGGCTTTGCCGAATCGCCTTCAAGGCCCGATCGTACGCTTGGGGGTTATGACCGTTCACGTAGCACCTCCGACAATTTTGGCGATGCGTTTCCGGTCGGCTTCCGAGAGTGTCGGCCACCGGTCGATGAGGTCTTTTAGACGGCTATCGGTGGGTGCCTGATCGTTGGGCAGTGCGTCCGAGTGTGCCGGATTCTGTGCCGCCCTCCCTGGAAAGTGCTGTTTTCCCAAGGAAAAAGGTGCTTGTTCAAGTCCGTTATCCTCCACTTGGAAAGCCTCATGCAGGGTGGCACGCTCAGAGCGTTAGCGATGGGCGTGGGGAGCTACCCCAGTGGGCTGCAAGTTACGAAGGTATCGCCACATAGCCCAACCGCAACTGTGGGAATCGAAGTCGGCGGCATTCTTCTGTCCTGGGAAGAGAACCAAATATATGGAGACGATCCCACTAAGCCTTTCGCCAACCACACGATTGAGAGCAATACAGCAAGAGCAAAGGCGCAATTGCAGGCGGCGGTCCCAACAAAGCCGAAATCCTCAAACGAATGGCTCAGCGGAAATTACTCCGTCGGGAGAGCAAATAAACCCTGTCCAATGTTATGCGGCACGAGCCGCGGTGGTGGCCAACTAAGCGTGAGGGTCTTCGCGACCCGAAGCCGCCGCCGGTTATTGAGGTTCTCACTGCATTGAGCTTTCCTGCCGGTTGGACAAGCCAACCAGGGAGGCAGGGTTTGAAATCTCGGTGTTAACTGCAAAACTTCAGCCCCTGCTGGACGAGCCAGCAGGGCAACCAGAACCACATGCAGGTTGGCATCGGTTAGAAACTTTCCTTCCGGTTGGGCAAGCCAACCGGGGAGGCGGTGCTTGTGGGCGGCGGTGTTCACTGTAAAACTCAGGCTCCTGCTGGGCGAGCCAGCAAGGGGGCCAATCGCCATGCGATCCGCATCCAGAGAATCGACATTCACCAAGGGAAATGTTTATAGGAAGTGGATTCACAACTGGCCAACTTGCTGCCAAGCCGTTACTTAAGTTGCTGGCTGCCAGCTCGATAGAAACCTAGCAAAACATCGACGCACGGGCAGAAATTCTCTATCTGATAGTACTAGGATACGTAGCTCCTCACCGCTTTCGGTTTGGTTTGTCTAATCAACTTTTTCGTCAGCTAACCGAAGCAGCGTGGTGCCCTCCACCGACCCCGCGTCGGTGGAGGCCAGACTGGTCAGCTACGGACAAAAACCGCGAAGCGAGCTCTCCACCGACCCTGGTCGGTGTGAGATATCAATTCGCCGATTTGAAAGTGCTCCGCATGCACCAAGACAATGTGCAGCGCGATCAAGTGCTAGCCGTGATCGCTGTTGACTGGAACGCGCAAATCTACAGATCTATCTTCGTATTGGATCGACTCGAACTTGGGGCCGTTGTGAATGAATTGCGATGATGAGCCAATTGCGCTGCCTTAAAGTGCGCTAAGCCATTTGTTGATGGGTGGCAGGGGTATTTGAGGGAATATGGACAGAGACCAACGGAGTTGGTATGAGGGCTTGCAAGAGGTGACATTTTGGGAAGTCATGTATCAGGTCAGTCGCGCCTCCAATGACACAGGGTCAGTGGAGGGCGGTCGCTGCGCGATTTTTTCGGGTTTTGTAGCCGGTCAGTTGTCGCTCCACCGACACGGGGTAGGTGGAGAGCTTCGACGCGTCGCGACTCACAGGCTCCTCATTCGAAACTTCATTTGAGTACCACGAGTTATGCAAAGATGGGGACAATCGAGTTCCACTTTTCTGCTTTTGGTACACACACCGACTCAGGAAACTTGCGATGGGAGTTTGCAGCAGCAGGCAATCGCAGTCCAACTTCGGCAAACATTCGCAGTGTGTACCAACTTAAACCTTTTTCATTCCAGAGTCGCATCAGGTGCTTCAAGGCTGTGCGGGGGAATCCGCCTCGGACGGCTTTGCGTGCCCATTTGCCTGGCCCTGCCAATGCTCGAGACGGAGGCGAAGTAAGCGTTTTCTCGTCGCCGAGAATTTCTCTTTCAGCGTGGGCTTCATGCATCAATTGTGTCATCAGGTCAGCACGCAAATTTGCCATTGTCCAAGTGCAACTGGCCGCATGGAGTCGATAGCAAAGAACCAGTTCATTTGTGTTGCCAAGTCGGCCAACCTGACTCATCCTGAGCCACAAATCATGATCTTCGATCCATTGATACTTGGGGCGAAATCCACCAACCTTATTAAAGGCGGCGGCCCGCATGATGCTAGCAGGTTGGAACAGCCCCGCCTCCCGACTGAGCATACGATGAACAATAGCATCGTGGTCCGTTGCGAGCGATTGTAGTCCCAGCGGTTCCGAATCGATGTCGATTTCGAGAATCGCCCCGCTCACCGCGACATGTTCCGGATGGTTGTGCATAAAGTCGACTTGATGCATCAATCGGTTGGGCATTGCAATGTCATCGGCATCCATTCGACATACCAGATCCGCTTTCGCTAATTGGTGGCCTCGATTAGCCGCCGCAACCACCCCTGAGTTCGTTTGATGGACAACCCGAATTCTCTGGTCTCGGTCCGCAAACCAATCTAGGACCTTGGGACTCTGGTCCGTACTGCCGTCATCGACGCAAATCAATTCCCAATCCTGAAATGTCTGATCGATAATGCTACCGATGGCTGCCACCAAGTGATGGCCCGCATTGAAGACAGGGACAACAACGGATACGGTTGGTTTGTTCATGATCCATGTAGTCCTTTATGCTGCAACCGAAATGGCACGCATAAATCGCTGCATGCTCAAGCGAACGGATTTCTTTTTTGGTAGCAGAGTCGTCAGTGGGGAAGTGCGATTTGATCGTCTGTTGTTCGTACCGAGGCGTTCGTTCATCGAATCGTAAGCATTGCAAAGTACCGCGAACAAATTGAGTTCATCCAGTACGATACGTCGTCCGTCGGCAATCTGAACAAGATTACGATCGTAGGAATCATTCTGAATGTGCGATTGGATGGTCGCAATCGAGGCGGCTGGTTTGTACATGTCAATGCGAGCAAAACTGGCGGTCGGAAAAACACTCTCGGCAAAGGCCCCGCCGGAATAGAAAGGAAAGCTCCAGCCCAGAAGGCTGTCCGGTAGCTTTTCCGACATGTAGTCATCGGTGTGGTCATTTTCCAATACGATGTGGTACTTGTATTCCCAAATGGCATCCGCCTTGTCTGGAACATCGCGAATGCCTCGACCGAACACGTCGACCTGATCACCGAATGCAGCTTTGATCTGTTCGATAAATCGGAGACGTTGTCGGTGATCCTCCGTGACGACTTTATTGCTCGAAATTACGCTTAACAGTTTAGGCTTCTTCGGAGGCGACATCACCGCCAACGTATCGTAATCCAAAATGTCAGAATGCGTTCGACAGGGGTGCATTCCAAAATGCCAAAGTTGGGCTTCATGACCTCGAACTAAATGAGGATGATTCACAGAGGCGTGGCTGGTTCGAACGGACCCAAACTGACTGGTAAAGGCCGAGCGATAGCGACGTACGCTGGGCGGTTCAGCCGTTATCAACATCGTGCGGCAACGCTCAATCCGATTGGTTTCCGGCTTAAGCAAATTGTCATACACAACCCAAGCGTCGATCGAATTGCCGTTGGGAGATAACAAAAAACGATGGTTGCACCACTTCGCGGTTCGTCTAGGAATCTGGCGAAGAATTGGGTCGGTCGGAACTGAATTAGTAATGAGAATTGAGGCCATGATGACAGTCTATCTTCAAGAAACGATTTGAATCAAGTGCGGTTGTCTCTTGGGATAGCTATCAATCCGTGCCTCGTCATAGTGAGTACAACCGATAAATTCGTTCAACTTTGTCAAGCCTTGAATCCGATAGATATTCACAATGGCGTTTTCGGAAACGGCGAAGTCGTTTCGGTGCGACTATAAGGTAAAAGGATTGGGCAAAGCAGATGCATAGCATACGAACGATTCGAATTCAGAAGCGAGCCAAGCGAAGACTCCTAGCAATGACTATCATTGCAGCTGCCATTTCCGGTTACAATTCTCGCTCGATTTTTGCTGCGGACGAACAACCTAGCCAATCGCAAATTGCAAAGATGGCTTCGAAACCGGGTATCAAAGCCGTCGGTATACGGCTGATTAATCCGAATGGTGATCCGCAAACAACGGGTTCGTCAGCCGCACCACAAAGGCAATCCATGCTGCCGGTACCGTCGCAAAATTTGCCTTTGCTTCCATCACTACCATCACTACCTCCTTCGAGGTCTGCGATGCTCCCGCCAATGCCATCGGCTGCTATTTCGGCTTCGGCGCAACCACTGCAGACGGTTTTGCCACCCGCTCCCGCATATAGCAGCACATCAGGCTCACCCGCTTCCGGCTTCTCACTATTGCCTGCACCTCCGCGCATGTCCGAAGTCTTGCCCAAGAATTCGACCGGAAAAGTGGTGATGAAGTTAGGCGGTAGCAGCGATGTCGGTAGCCGACCTGCGGGCATTCAAAATCAGACTCAATCGGTTGGTGTGGCGGAGTCATTTGACAGCCATGTCGTTCCGCCTCGCCCCCTAGGGACACCTGCAAAAATGCCACCCTTTCTGTTTGAAAAATCCGCTAAGAAGGTAGTCGCAGCGAACGAAGAGTCTGTTTCCAATGCGGTTCAGTCTGCGGTTCGCATTTCGATTGTCGATAGTAGTTCTCCAGCATCGACCCATTCCGAAGTTGATCCACTTGATAGTAGCCCGGTTCCAATAAAGAATCGGACTCCTCAGCTAATAAAACCTAAACCGACCCAACTTGGACACACAGTCATATTGGCGCAATCAACAGACATAGATGTAGTTTCGTCCAACAATCAACCTGATGAATTTGCGCCGCCGGTAGAAGTCGATGCATCGCTCGTTCCGAACTCCATCGCATACGGAGTTGTAGGTTCCAATCTTCAGAATGCACGGGATCCGAAATCTGGGGGCGGCACGAAAGCCGTTGTGTCGGATACGGTTGATGATGCGTTCATTTCGTTTGTAACGCCTGCAATCGGACCAAGCAGTAACGGACCGAAACTAGCCGCAACGAAAGATATCCGTGAACTAGGCTTTCAAATGGACCCGGTCGAGGCCAGCGAATCCATCGATAAGTCGCGTAGAACATTTGATACCCTCATCGCCGGTCAAGCACTAAGTGCAACGGTCGAGTTGGAGTGCCTAGCAGCCACTTCGATGGACATGGCCGCTAAGCTAACTGCTTTGGCCGTACAAGACGAAAGCGTTTGCAAAGTACTGCACAACGGTCGCACAGTTTCACTGGTCGGGAACCAAGTTGGCACTACGCTTGTGCAGATTTGGACTTCTGAATTAGGAGATACGCCTCAGGTCATTCGCGTTAACGTCGCTCAGCAACGGGGCAAAGTTCAAGCGACTCGAAACGAGGTAAAGGACATCAAACAAGTCATTGCACAAGGTTTCCCACGTGCTGACGTCAATATTGTCAGCCAGGAAGATGGCGCAATCGAAGTGCGAGGAACAACCGACAGCGAAGAATCCGCGAAAAGGATACTGGAGCTAGTTCGCAAACTGTATCTTGTACCTGTCAAGGACAAGCTCACGGTAGTCAACTAATTGTTTTCACGTTCTGCTAAAAGGGACTGAGGTGTTCCCGCACCGCAAGAAGATGGAAATCCGGATACTCCCTTCTACTCTCGCCGTCGCAATGGTGCTTGTTTGTGGCGATATTTCGAGGACTGGAATTGCCCAGCAAAAACAACACGACATGCCAATGAGCGGTTCGTTTCAAAGGGCAATCAGTTCAGAAGCATTCATGAATGTTCTGCCACACGGTAGTTTAGAAACCGCATCGGAACCGAAGCCTTTTCCCAATGCGATCTCAACGAAGGAGATTGCCCAAGCAGATCCCACACAAAGTGCGACTCAGGCAGCTTACGAAGTCGATAATGCCAACTTGCCGTCTGGTGCGGTGGCCACGGCCCAATATCAATCGCCATCAACACCACCACCCATCGGAAGCGGTGTTGCCGTCGAACAGCCGTTCCAATCACAGACGACGGCAACACCTGCCATTCCAGAAATGCAATCGGCGACTAATCCAGTCGGTTGGCGGGAGCGATTAGGTCTTGATAACTCGCAACCGAATTTCCTTGTCGGTTACGAAGCGATTGGTCTTCATCGAAGTAACGATTCCGTGGGACCTTATTCGCAGAACGCCCCGTTGCAGAACTTCGATCGCGAGCTGACAGGTCGATTTACCGTGTCTAGGCTATTCGGTGGTCTTGAACGCATAGATTTCATTTTCACTGGTCCGTTCCATTTTGAAAAGCAAAACTCGGTATCGGGGCCGGCGAATTCGAATCTTCCCGTAACCATTTCCTCTGGATTCGATGCGGCAGACCGACATCAGCAATCACACAGCATCAAATTTTCCTCATACGAGTTGAATCGATGTTCGACGGGCGACGATTTATCCCGATTCTTTTATGGACTAAGATTCTTGGACCACAATGAACTCTATTCGCTGGACGCCACTAAAGGCGCAACCGGCAGCCACTTTCGCATTGAAACGGAAAACTTCATGGCTGGCGGTCAAATTGGACTCGAACTTTTCAGACCGATCAGCCAACGCTTCTCAGTCGGCTGCGGCTCGTTGGTCGGTGTTTATGGAAACTTTGCAAAAGCAGCGGTAAGTGCGAGCAATGGAGCGAATTCGATATTGGATGCAAGCGATAGCGGCTTTCGGATCAACTCGATGTTTGGCGGACACGCTCGCCTTAAGTACATGGTTTCCAAAAACATTGTTGCCTCGGGTGGATATGAGTTATGGTACTTCCCCGGGCTAGCTACTGCCGCCGACCAACGACTTCCCGGCGGTCCGCAGCCTGCATCGTTCTCATTGCAATCCAATGACGACCAACTCTTTCGCGGCTGGTCAGCGGGTCTTTCCGGTCGATTCTGACTAGGACCGGTGCGATCCCGCCTCTGCCGACTTGAACCGCTTTGCTTTTGCGACGACAATCTTGGACTGGAATCCAACGATATCGGTTCCCCCAAAACGTCAGGAAGCACAGTGAAGTTGATTATTGCAATCGTACAGCCAAGCCGATTGGAAGAGGTCAAAGAGGCCTTAACCGAGGTGGAGGTCTTTCGTTTGACGGTCCTGGATTGCCTTGGCTTTGGAAGGCAAAAGGGTCAGAAGACAGCCTTTCGAGGACATGACGTTTCTGTGAATCTTTTGCGAAAGGTTCAATTGCAAATCGCTGTCAACGATGAGTTTGTTGAGCCGACGATCAATGCGATTCTCAAGGGAGCAAAAACAGGCGAAAAAGGGCAGATAGGAGATGGCAAGATCTTCGTTTTGCCGATGGATGATTGTATTCGGATTCGAACCGGTGAACGGGGACCTGAGGCGATCTAGCCACTATTAATGAATAGTCCAACCGGTACGCTCATCCAAATAAAAAATGTTTCGAAGATCTACCAACTCGATGAGGTGGAGGTGCGCGCATTGGATGGCATCGATCTATCCATGGAACGAGGCGAGTATTCCGCGCTGATCGGTCCGAGCGGATCGGGGAAATCAACGTTGATGAACACCCTCGGCTGCTTGGATAGGCCAACGATGGGCAGCTACCTGCTCAGCGGAAAAGAAGTCGTTCACATGACCCGTGACCAACGCGCTCGCATTCGAAATGAACACATCGGCTTCGTTTTCCAAAATTTCAACTTACTAGCTCGGACTTCAGCGTTGGAAAACGTCGAATTGCCGCTGATGTATGGTCCGGTAAAATCCGCCAAGCAGAGGCGTGACCGGGCCAAAGAATTGCTCGCACTGGTTGGCCTTTCGGACCGATTGGGTCACCACCCTGGCCAGTTATCGGGCGGCCAGCAGCAGCGTGTTGCAATCGCTCGAGCTCTCGCCACAGATCCATCGATACTAATGGGTGACGAACCGACGGGGAACTTGGACTCTCGCACAAGCCGAGAAGTCATCGAATTGTTCCGCAAGCTGAACGAAGAGCAAAGCTTAACCGTGATTTTGGTTACTCATGATCTTGCGATTGCCAGAAACGCAAGGAGAAACATTGTGCTTCGCGATGGAAAGATCATTGCGGACACAACGGACCATGAAGCAGCCGCGATGGCTATCAAGAATTCACAAGAGTTGGTATGAAAGACATAGCAATCATTTTGGCTGCGGCCGGCAAAAGCACGCGTTTTCGAGACCCCTATTTCAAGAAGGTCTTTACGCTCGCATCGGGCAAACCCGTATGGCAACATAGCGCTCAACTTTTCGCCGAACATCCGCGCGTTGCCCAAATCATCATGGCTATTTCGCCCGAAGACAAAGAGTTAGTTCAGGAAAAGTATTCTGGCAATCTCTCCATGCTCGGAGTCGAAATCGTCTTGGGTGGCGAAGAGCGATTCCACAGTATCCGCAACGCGCTCGAAAAGGTACGACCGGAGATTAAACTGATCGGTGTCCACGATGCCGCTCGGCCTTGTTTGACCAAGCAATCGTTCGATGCCGTCATTGCGGCAGCCGATCGAACGGGTGCCGCGATCCTGGCGTCGCCCATCCGTGCAACGGTCAAGCGATGCGGCAGCAACGACCAGATCGCTGAGACAGTTTCCCGTGACGGACTCTGGCAAGCGCAAACGCCACAACTATTCACCGCGACCATTTTAAAAACCGCCTATGCCAAGATGAAGGGTAAACCGACAGACGACTCGCAAGTGGTCGAACAAAGCGGTGTACCGGTGGTTTGCGTCGAGGGACCTGAGACGAACATCAAGATTACAACCAAGGAAGACCTCAAGATCGCGGAGTCGTTTCTCAGGGTACCACAAAGAACCCGCGACAATCCGTTCTTCTGATCGTGATCAAAAAACAAATGCGAATCTTCGTCACCGGCGGTGCTGGATTTATCGGATCGAATCTTGTGCGACTTCTCGTTCAGCAGGGTCATGCAGTCCTGAATTTCGACAAGCTGACGTACGCTGGCAACCGAAACTCGCTGCGTGACCTCGACGGCAATCCACAGCACCAATTTGTTGTTGGCGATATTTGCGATGCCGGTTCGGTTGCCACCACGTTAGCTTCGTTTAAGCCAAACTGGATTTTGCATCTGGCTGCTGAAAGCCACGTGGACCGTTCGATAGATGGTCCAGGCCAGTTCATCGAAACCAACATCGTTGGCACGTTCAATCTGCTCAGCGCGGCCAAGGTGTATTGGCAAGCGAACGATTCCGTCAGGGATTCGTTTCGGTTTCTTCATGTTTCTACCGACGAGGTTTACGGATCACTCGGACCGACTGGACTATTTGACGAACAAACTCGATACGATCCACATTCGCCTTATGCGGCCAGCAAGGCTTCGTCCGATCACTTAGCACGAGCATGGCATGACACGTATGGCTTGCCCGTGATTGTGAGCAACTGCTCCAACAATTACGGACCTTACCAGTTCCCGGAGAAACTGATTCCAGTCGTCATCCTCAAGTGCCTGCGCAGTGAGTCGATACCTGTCTACGGACAGGGCGAGAATGTTCGAGATTGGTTGTTCGTTCAGGATCATTGCGAAGCACTTTTGCAGATCGTGAGCAAGGGCCAAGTTGGGGCGACGTACAACATCGGCGGAAACAACGAGCTGCGAAACATCGACTTGGTGTACGCGCTGTGTCAACTGATGGATGAACTTCATCCTCGCGAGGATGAGAAACCCTATGCCGATCAAATCCAATTTGTGGCAGACCGACCTGGCCATGATCTTCGTTACGCAATCGATGCGACGAAACTAAAAAGAGAGCTCGGCTGGGAACCCAAACAAGATCGAGTTTCCGGATTTCGCAAAACGGTTCAATGGTATCTCGACAATTCATCCTGGTGGAAAAACATCCTGTCCGGCGGGTACCGACTCGAACGTCAGGGAACGTCAAATAGTCCAGTGGTATAGTAACGAAGAACGCCGTATATTAGGGTACGGCGAGCGGCAGGCTTGAGATACCAGTCGATCAATAAATGTCCGTTTTTTTGTTGTGGAATAGGCTTCCAGCCTGTCATTTTCAGTGGGATAGGCTTCCAGCCTGTCATTTTCAACGCGACAGGCTGGAAGCCTATCCCACTCATTGATCGAACAATCCTAAACGCTATTTTAAAGCATCAACTGTGTTCGCAAACGCATATCAAAACAAAACCGTCTTAGTAACTGGCCATACCGGATTCAAGGGAAGCTGGCTTTGCCAATGGTTGCTGCGTCTTGGGGCAAGGGTTCATGGCTATGCCCTGGACCCACAGCCACATGAATTGCTGTACGGTCAACTTGGATTATCGTCTGCCTTAGAATCGGACACACGAGGAGACATTCGAGAGCTGAATAAGCTTCGGGAGACCTTTCAGAGAGTTAAGCCAGACGCGGTATTTCATTTGGCAGCCCAACCATTGGTTCGGCTTTCATTCGAGATCCCAATCGACACATTTGAAATCAACGTCCTCGGGACAGCAAACGTACTGGAATCGATTCGCACACTGGACCATTCCTGTTCGACGGTCATCGTGACAACCGATAAATGCTACGAGAATCGTGAGTGGTTACACGCATATCGGGAGGAAGACGCTATGGGTGGCTACGACCCGTATAGCGCCTCAAAGGGATGTGCCGAGTTGGTTGTCTCAGCGTATCGCCAGTCGTATTTTTCCTCCAATAACCGTCAGAGAGTTGCATCGGCGAGAGCTGGCAACGTTATCGGAGGAGGGGATTGGGCAAAGGACCGAATCGTCCCGGACGTATTTCGAGCCCTTCAAAAACGCGAGTCCATTCCCGTTCGAAACAAACATGCAACGCGACCATGGCAGCATGTGCTGGAGCCCCTTTCCGGCTACCTTTGGCTAGGTGCGAACCTGATGCTAGATTCGAGACCGGCACCTGCAAGCACAGAGCAGCTCTGCTCCGGCTTTAACTTTGGCCCTAGTTTGGCGAGCAATAGAACGGTAGCCGATGTGGTTCAAGCGATCCTCTCTCATACAGGCGGCGATTGGGTAGATCGTTCCGACCCGAACGCACCGCACGAAGCCTCGAAACTCAATTTGGCGATCGACAAAGCGTTCCATTTGCTCGGTTGGTCGCCTTCGTGGAGTTTCGACGAAACGATCGAACAAACGGTCAGATGGTATAAACACGCTGATGAAGCTGCACCAGCCAACGCGTTTACACTCGAACAAATTTGCTTGTATGAGCAAACCGCTCAAAAAGCGAATAGACTGTGGGCTAGGACTTAGGATTTGTCCCAATTTAACTTTCCGACTTCCGCCATCACCCAGGGCGCCCGACAAAACTGGAATTCATGCCGTGGGAAGTGATATCGGCCTTTGGAAAACAGGAACTGGGAATCGATCCACTGCTGATCACCAGTATCGATATTGCTGCTGGCATGCCGACCCTAAATGGCCCCGAGTTTGGGGCCGTGATCATGACCTCCGCTCCAGTGGATATCGCGACATCGATTATTCGGTTTTGAAGGCCATGGTGACCAACGCAGGTGGAGAAGTAATCGGGAGGTTAGGAGATGTGAAGATGTACGGGAGAGGTGATACTATGGGCTAGTCGGCTCGTCCTGGGCTGGTCCGCATTCATGTAGGGCTCGCTCACATTGAGTGCATTCGGTTTACTGGTTAAGGAGCAAACAATGAGCATTCAAATGATTTCGCCCAATCAACTGGGGGACTTAGTCAAAAATGGACAGTTGGTTCATGTGATCGATGTACGAACTCCGCTTGAATTTCGCGAAGTTCATGCAACGTGCGCTAAGAATATTCCACTCGATAAATTAGATCCTGCGGAAATCGCCAAAACGCGAATTGGCTCCAACGAGCCTCTTTATGTAATCTGCAAGTCGGGTGCGAGAGGCAGGCAGGCCTGCGAAAAGCTTATCGCCGCAGGACAATCCAACGTCGTCAATGTGGACGGTGGCACAATGGCTTGGGAACAAGCCGGGTTGCCAGTGGCTCGTGGACAGAAAGCGATGTCGCTAGAAAGACAGGTCCGAATTGCGGCAGGATCCATTGTATTTATCGGCGTGGTACTAAGCGTTTTTGTGCATCCGTATTTTATTTGGCTCTCGGGCTTTATAGGTGCTGGCTTAGTGTTCGCTGGCGTAACGGATACTTGCGCCATGGGCATGTTAATCGCCAAGATGCCGTGGAATCAAGTTAGAACTTGATCACCCGGTCCCTCCTGCTTTGGCTAGGGGCATCTCGTCCCTCACTTACGTTTCGGGTTACCAAATCAACAAGCCCCTGGAATCACAGGCAAAGCTAGCAAATCTTGCGGTTAATACACTTTAACTAATCGAACTTTGAAACCAGACAAGATTCTATCGACTAGATTCTGCGTCCTTTTTTTTGGGCCGATTCGTCTTCGAGGACGATCAGCGGGAGGATGGCGAAGGAACGCCATGTTTCAAGAAACAAAACAAGGAGGTTTTCATGAGACATATTCTCATACTTGCACTACTTGCATCGTCTGGTTGCTGTTCAATACGAACAACAGCGATTGATCGAAAGGAAAACGATTGCATCGTTGTGAATCCGGAATGTCCGATGCATGGTATTCCCGTTTCGCTACGCATTCCAACTCATCTGGAACTGAAGGTGATCGAAACGACTTACTGGGAGAAGCAGGATATCCCAGGCGAGAAACCAACACTTGTCCCGCTCTCGACTTGTAGAGCGACTCGGACTGTTGAGCATTCGGTCTGCTACACCGAAAAAATATTCCTCGTGGATCCAGTTCGGCCAGCAGCTGGCACCTCAAATTTTGGATTTGAATTTACATCAAACGGTTCGAAAAAGGATGGTGGCCAGGGCTATCTAAAGAAGGTCAGCTACAAGATCGATGACCAAACGATAAAAGAATCGGCGAATCTGCTTTCAAATGCGTTGGGATTTATCTCTGCGTTCCAAACCGGTGCAAGCGATCCGAAGCCGAACACGGGAACATTGATTTCGACCGATCGAACTGTAGCGTACGGGCAGTTTGACATCAACGGCGATAGCTTCGAAGAAGAGGTATCCGCTTTTCTTGACTGTAATGTCAATCGCGTTGGAAACGACTGTGTCAGTTGCCCGAAAATCTGCACACCTGCACGTTGCAGTTACTAGCGTGACCAAAACTTGTACCACACAAAGCAATGGACTCAGGGAGGAGTCGCCATGGTTAAGCAATACTTCATCGTAGCAATGCTGGTAAGCGCAGTCGGTTGTACATCCTTTAGGACGACAGCCCTCTATCGCTTCGCGAATGATTCCGTAGCACCCCAGAAAACCAACAAAAAGCTGAAAGGCTTGCCGGTCAAATTAAAGGTGCCTTCACATGTCCAAGTGACTGTGTACGAGCAACAAGTGATTTTAGCAAATACTGCAGGCGAAGTTAAAGATCTCAAAGACGCTGCAGACAAGGCAGTACTGGACTATCAGAAGCAGGGCGACTTGGTCGAGAACCTTGCAAGAAATCTGGAAATCGCGCGTCGATCACGTGAGTCGGCTCAGGCGACTTTGCAAGTCTATCAACAAGCGTTTGATGCTGCCAGCAATGGATCAGCGGACAAAGCTCTTGCAAAAGAGTTCATGGAAACCGCCAAGTCAATTCTCGTTTCGGCAATAGAGGCTGAGAAAAAAGCCGAGCTTGCACTTAGGATTGAGCCTCAACAACGTCAGAAGCTAGCGGAACTCAAAGAGATTAAGGAACTTGCGGTTCGCAAAGCCACAGTTGGTTATACGCTTATCTCCTTTAGTCCTCCCCAGTATGCGGTTGACCGGCAACTTCAATACACGGACAAAGTCTTTTTAGTTGATTTCAAACGACCCGCCGGTGGCATACTTAATCTGACCCAAGCATCAATGGACGATGAGCAATATTTCGCGAAAGTTGCGGCTGAAATCGAAGAACGAACTTTAGCAGACATCAGTTACGCGCTAAAGACTGTCGCGGATCCAATCTCGAAACTTGCAAAGAAAAGCAAGGACAACAAAGCGATCCCTACTTCGTCTGAGACACCCGTCGCAGAGACGAACGAGACGGTTAATTTCCAGAAGTCAGTAATTGCTACGCAACGGTTCGATATCAGCGAGCCCGACTGGGAGGAACGCCTCCAAGCATTCGTAAACGAATTCATCGCTGTCGATAAAACGCTCGAGAGCTCGCCCGCTTTCCAAGAGTAAGTTTAGTTAGCTTTTATCGTAGGGCTCGATTCAACTAAACCTATCCAGAACGGCCATCTTATTGATTTTACGAGGCTCTGGATTACTCTAAACACCGGCTCCTATCATTTTAAATCCTAAGGAGATCGGTTGTGGCAAAGCAGAAACCTACACCAAAAACGACGCCGAGTCGCAAGAAAAATCAAGCAAAGCCAATTTCCAAAGGGCTAGACAATCTCCAAACGATTGAAGGGATCGGTCCAAAGATCGCCTTATTGCTACAAGACGAAGGGATCGATTCCTTTTCGAAACTTGCACGTGCTGCAAAGAAACGACTGCTGAATATCTTGGAAAAGGCAGGCCCTCGGTATCGAGCTCATGACCCTGCAACATGGCAGCAACAAAGTGCGCTGGCGTCCAAAGGCAAATGGGACGAGCTGAAGACGCTTCAAAAAAAGCTAATTGGCGGTCGCAATCGGAAGCCTCTCGAAGAACTGCCGCAAATTGTGGCGGCACAGCAATCGGCTGCAGTCGTTTTCTCGGCAATAGGTGGTGGTGCCTACGAACCCGGTAAGCCATATGTCATTGAGCGGATTCTAACGCCGGATGAAGTGTCGCAGGAATACGCGGCTCGGAAACTGGAACTAGATAAAGACTTTGCAAAGGCTGAACGTTGTGCTGATGCACTATGGATTCGATTGAAAGAACTTCCTGAGTTCGAAGATCATATCACGGGTATTGCAGTACGCTATCGAACCAAGTTTGGGCAGGTTCTGTCTCCCCTGCGAGTTGTTGTCGCGGTTAACGTCGCGAGAAAACTTCCTGCGAATGAGCTCAAGAAGCGAGGATATCCTTGCATCAAAACCCTCTGCCAAAGTCTGCCTGCGGAAATCGTAGTAGAAACAAAAATACTTGAAGGGCGATTTGGATTTTTAGTTGGGAATGAAGACTTCTTTCTACGAGGTAACAGATCCCCCTCGCAGGCACTTGCTTTCACATCCGTCGTGACTGGAGGAGTTCCCATTCACCGTCCCGCCGATGCACTTTCAAGCTTCGGAACGCTGGGGCTTGTTTCCGTTGCCGCGGGGAGAGCTTCTTTTGGGTTGACCGCGCAACACGTTGTCGGGACGGACAGTACCGTTCAGCAGATCAATGACCAAGGAAATGATAGGCGGATTGGAACGGTTTCTGACGTCAAAATCTCGCCTTTCGATGTGGATACCGGAACAGTGATCGAATCAATTGATGCGGCAGCTATCAAGCTCGTTAGCGATCCAACTGTGCTGCTTCCAAATGATGGAGAATGGGCTCGCGAGATTTCGCATGCATTCAACGCCACCCCGCCCTCAAGCAATCCGTTTCCAATCTATTTTTCGAATCGGCGAATCGATTCCAGTGATCAGTCGCGAATCGTTGTCAAGTTTGGAAATGGCTCCGGAGTGGTAACATTTGGCAAGATCGATAGCCCCACTCAGTCGACCAATATCTTCGGCAAACAGTTCGTTCGAAACTTCACGATTAAACCTTATCCAAATTCGAATGGACCATTCTCGAGACCAGGGGACAGTGGTTCGATTGTGGCGACTCAGGCAACTAAGGTGAACGGCAACGACGAAGTAGCCATCATCATCATCGGAATTTTATTTGCTGGTCTTTTTGACTCCACCCTGGGCATCGCATGCAATATGGATGCAGTGGTAAAAGGGCTTACGCTCGAACAAACGTTAGTCGGGAGTAAATTTGCAAATGAATGGACATAGCGGGCCTGGGCTCATCGTCTTGTACACATGCTGCATCCTGATTTCAATGAGTTCGTCTCGAATCAACGGACAGGATTCACTTCGAAGTTTGATAAAGTGCAAACCTATTGCACAAGTCGATTCAGGCATGGTCCAAAGAGTGTTATTGCGTTCTTTCCCGTTCTCGGACTTTGACTCCATTGCGGTTCCTAGTCAGGGGGCTGGATTGCTATCCGTACTTGCCAAAAAAGACGTACTATCAGTTGGCATTCAACAAATACGCTTCCCGAAAGCCGAAGATGCCGAGGTGAAAAATCGATTTTTTGCAGGCGTTGCGAGTGGGCCTGATATGTTCTGTGCCATCCTGCACATCCGCGGGAATGAGATAACGATCTTTCCTCGCGTTATGTTAGTTCACCCATGGGTTGCGCTGTCCCTTGTAAAACCAAATGATGTCGTGCTTACGATGGAACTGGAGAGCAATAGCCTGCAGAAGACACCTAGTGATTCGAATCATTTCAAGAGGGTCCAACTGTTGAATGAAGCCGACCCAATTCATAAATGGTTCCATGAGAACTTTGCAAACACCCTCGAGCAAGAAGCGATCAACATTCAACTGACAGGAGAGTTACTACCACCAGCGATGCTAGGAAACCGAACGATCAAGCCAATTCCTGCGGCTGTGATCCCAGTTCTCCCGTCGAGCCCATTTCCTACTCCTCTGCCGACCCACAAAACTGGCCCGATGAGTTTGAGTGCGATATTTGGAGATCGGCTCTCCAATAGTCTTGATCTAAAAAACCTGATTAAGGAAAATGAAATTGGCGACATTCTCGCAGTATCGGTCGTCAAGCGAAGTGTTGGACCCTACGTCATGAGGTACGTTGTACCGCTCAAGGATGCTGGAGCATTTCGCAGCGGTTCACAATATTATCAAAGGCTGTTTAGCGAGAGCACTGGGTGGAACCCTCGTCTTGATTTGTTCCTGCAATTTCCCCTAGTCGAAGGAGATATCCTGGAAGTTTCAACTGCTCGGGCCGTGCCTTTATTTCAACAGCAAGGGCTACTTGTTCCTCTAAATTAGCCGATTCGAAGAACTTCGAGTGCTCTGTCCAACTTTAACTTTAGGGTTGAGAGTAGGTAGAGCAATTGTACCAATTGCTCAAGAAAACAATTGGGACAATTGTTCTACACTGTTTTAGAGTGCACATGAATGTGGCATGGGCGTCTCGCGCGAGACGCACGTGCCACGCGAGCAGTGACCCTAATTCTTAGTTGGAACAATGCACAAGTGCAATTCCTCTGTCCAGTTTGCTATCAAACGCTTTAGGCGTTTGCACTTTGGATCGGACTTCAGAATTACGGCAAACCTTACCGAAACAACCAGGAGACGGACAAGACAACTTGAGGTCTATAGTAAACACATCGAAAGGTTAGCTGGCATTTCCCCAGGAGTGCGTGGCAGGGATGCCAACGCTTTGATGCGGACAACAGGTTTTCATTCACGATTCGATCACAAATCACGACTCGCTACTGCGTATTTCGTTGGGTGTATGTTTGTTCTGCAATCCGGTGAATTGTTTGCGCAATTTGGACCTGCGATCTCGGACCCGAATTGGCAGTTTGAACAGCAGGGCAATTCAGTCGCGATTGCACCGTCCCCTGAAGAGTTCGAGCAGCTTAGAAAGCGAATCGACGAACTCGAAAAATGGATCCAGTCAAGCTCCAATGCGGATAGTACTAAAGGTGACAGTACCAAACGGGACAGTAAAAATTCGGACGATCCGAAAAAGACTGTATCAACCAAGGACACAAACAAAAAACCGACCGAAGGTTGGACGGATGTCTCCTCGGAGAAGTGGACCGTCAAGATGGGTGGCCACGTTCAAATGGATTACATCAATTGGGCTCAAGCAGACCCTGCGATCCCGAACACACAGGACTACTTCGAGTTTCGACGCTTGCGATTGGTCACCGAAGGGACTGGATATGGAGTGTATGACTTTCGGCTGCAAATGACGTTGGAGCCGGAATCCCAGGGAGAAAGTGCCCCAGGATTGGTTACGTCCCCAGAAGTCAAAGACGCTTATTTCTCAATGAACGAGATACCGGTTATTGGACGTATGCGAGTCGGTAATTTCTTTGTGCCGTTTAGTCTTGAGCAAGTCACCAACGATACGAACAATATCTTCATGGAACGTTCCATTCCAACTCAAGGGGTCTTTTCGCCTGACCGCGAAGTAGGCGTTGCTTTCTACAATTGCAATGATACGAAACGGGTAACTTGGTCAAGCGGTTTCTTCCTAGATAGTGTTAGCGAAGCAACCAAAGAACGGATCGATGACAACCAAGGCTATCGAGTGAGTGGAAGATTAACTTGGTTGCCTTACTACGATGAGCCGAGCAATGGTCGGTATCTGTTTCATACGGGTCTAGGGGTCCTTTATACGCATGATCAAGACAAACGGGTTCGCCTTCGAGCGAGACCGCAGATCCGTGAGGGGACACGGATCATCGACAGTGGCGTCTTGTCTGCTGATAACTACACGATCGGCAATATTGAATCCGCGGTGGTTTGGGGAAGAGTTACAGTACAAAGCGAAGCGTTTATCTCGAGCATCCATAATCTGGACGGTTCGACGAACCAAGCCAACGGAGCCTACGTGCATACCAGCTACTTCCTCACCGGTGAGAACCGCATGTTCGATCCATTCGGCCAACACGGAGCCCAATTTGCTCGCAATGTTCCCTACTCCAACTTCTTCCTGACTCCAGGAGGAAATGGTTGGGGGGCATGGGAAGCCAAGGCGCGATGGTCGCACCTGGATCTCAACGATCTCGGGGCTGGTCAGTACAACGATTTTACCCTTGGATGCAATTGGTACTGGAGCGACCGAGTTCGCATGATGTTCGATTGGATTCACCCGATCACCAGCCAGCAAACAGTCTTCGGCGCGACTCAATCCGATATCCTAGCAAGCCGTTTCGACTTTAACTGGTAAGGGCACTACTCCATCTCGACCTTTATTGGCTGTACTGTCCGTGCGTTGTGCATGCCTCCGAACCCAAGACGCTTAGGGTCAGTCGATCAATAAATGTCCGATTTTTGAAGTGGGATAGGCTTCCAGCCTGTCATTTCCAATACGACAGGCTGGAAGCCTATGCCACTAATTGATCGAACAATCCTTACCAGGACGAACTGTCGAGGACCTTTGCGATCACCGCCGTGCGATCAACTGAGGATCAAATTCTCTTTGCGTGTGATCCATTTTTTTTTGGCGCACGATTTGCATTCGTCGCGTATTCTGGATTGCCGACTGCCAATTGGTTGGGATTCCTATGGGAATTTTTCGAACAAGGAGAGAACGATGTCTTTTCGCATGGATAAACTCACGATCAAAGGGCAGGAATCGATCGTCGAAGCGCAGTCGCTGGCCTCTACGACCGGAAATCCGGAGATCGAAGGCCTGCATTTGCTCATGGCTTTGCTCAAAGACAATGAGGGTGTAGTCGTTCCATTGCTCAAAAAGATGGGTGCTCCACTAGAAAAAATACGAACTACGTGTGAGAGTGAGCTGCAACGCTTGCCGCGAAGCTCTGGCGGACGACAACCCGGGGTCGGGCCTTCTCTTCAAAAGTCACTCGAGTCCGCTTCTGCCGCTGCGACTGCGATGAAAGACGAATTCGTGAGTACGGAACACCTCCTGATCGGTCTGTGCAGGACTGAGAACAAAGCCAGCAGCCTACTCAAGCTAATGGGTGTTTCCGAACCGGACATCCTCAATGCGCTTCAAAGTGTGCGTGGGAGCGCGCGTGTGACAGATCAAAGTCCCGAAGGTAAATTCCAGGCGCTCGAAAAGTATGGCATCGACCTCGTCGCGTTGGCATCAAAGAACAAACTCGATCCGGTTATCGGTCGCGACAACGAGATCCGCCGTGTTATCCAAGTCCTCTCCCGTCGCACCAAAAACAATCCGGTCTTGATTGGCGAACCAGGCGTTGGCAAAACCGCCATCGCCGAGGGGCTCGCTCAACGTATCGTCCAAGGGGATGTTCCACAAAGCCTTAAGAACAGACGAGTCATTTCTTTGGACATGGGTTCGCTGATCGCTGGTACCAAGTTTCGAGGCGAGTTTGAAGAACGGCTCAAGGCAGTCCTCCGCGAAGTGAAGGATGCCGACGGAGACGTTATTCTCTTTATCGATGAACTCCATACCGTAATCGGCGCTGGGGCCGCTGAGGGATCTAGCGACGCGGCCAATCTGCTCAAGCCCGAACTCGCGCGAGGCCAACTCCGATGTATTGGCGCCACCACGCTCGACGAATACCGAAAGCATATCGAAAAAGATGCCGCGCTCGAACGCCGGTTTCAGCCTGTCTACGTTGGCGAGCCCAGCGTCGAAGATACAATTACTATCCTCCGTGGTCTCAAGGCCAAATACGAGGCACATCATGGTGTCAAGATTCGTGATGCAGCATTGGTCGAAGCTGCCAAATTATCGAATCGCTACATTACCGATCGTTTCTTGCCAGATAAAGCCATTGACTTAATCGATGAAGCGTCGGCTCGGCTTGCAATGGAACGCGACAGTGTTCCTACCGAAATCGATACCCTTCAACGAAGACTGCGACAATTGGAGTTGGCTCAAAGACAGCTCAATGAAGAATCCGACAATAGCACCGAAGACGCGCTCGAAGCAGTCGAAATAGAAATGGAAAAAGTTCGCCGTGAGCTGGCAAGTCTTCGTGAACAGTGGGAGTCCGAAAAGTTAGGCTTTTCTGGCGTTGGCTCGGTTCGCCGATCGCTTGAACATGCCGAGGGAGAGTTTCGCCAACTCGATTCCCGAATCAAGGAGCAGCAATCCTCAGGCGCCGGTGTTTCCGAATCGGACTACCAAAAACTGTTTGAACTCGATCAGCGATTGCGTAAGCTACGCGAGCAAATTGAAAAAGAGGAAGTGCAGGAAACGAAAGAAACAAAGGAAAAAGAGAAACATCGTCTGCTGCGTACCGAAGTGACGGCGGATGAGATCGCGGCTGTGGTCTGCGCTTGGACTGGGGTGCCGGTGAGTCGAATGCTGGAAACGGAACGTGCCAAGCTACTGGTGATGGAGGAGCGATTGCATCAACGAGTCATCGGCCAGAATCAAGCCGTCGAAGCGATTAGCAATGCAGTTCGACGAAGCCGAAGTGGGCTTCAAGATGCCAACCGGCCTATCGGTTCCTTTCTATTTCTTGGGCCTACGGGAGTGGGCAAAACGGAGCTTTGCAAAGCGCTAGCAGAAGTGATGTTCGACGATGAAACTGCGATGGTTCGTATTGACATGAGCGAATTCATGGAGCGCCACACAGTTAGCCGATTGGTCGGAGCCCCTCCCGGTTATGTCGGATACGAAGAGGGCGGACATCTTACCGAAGCGGTTCGTCGTCGCCCATACAGCGTTATCTTGCTTGATGAAATCGAGAAGGCACATCCCGATGTTTTCAATATCCTTTTGCAATTGCTCGATGACGGACGGTTGACGGACGGTCAGAACCGAACCGTCGACTTCACGAATACAATCGTGGTCATGACCAGCAATATTGGCAGCCAGATGATCCAACGTGTCTCCGAAGAAGGAGGCACCGAGGAGGACATGCAGCAAGCGGTACAGGACTCGCTCAGGACCAAGTTTCTACCGGAGTTTCTCAATCGAATCGACGAAACGATCATCTTCGAACCGCTTCGCAAGGAACAGATCCGAAAAATTGTAGTGCTTCAAATTCAAAAACTTGAACAGCAATTAATCGAGAACCACTATCGCTTGAATATTACGGAGCGAGCTATCGATGCGATTAGCAACGAGGGATACGATCCAATTTACGGAGCCCGGCCACTAAAGAGGGTGATTCAACGACGGTTGCAAAACAAGATTGCATCCGAACTGCTGCGCCGAGAGGAAAACGATGGCGGGAGTATTCACGTGGATTTTGTTGAGGATGAATTTCAAATTCAATCGCAACCGTAGCATGGGGGTGTCAAGAACTCGGTAGTGACACGATGTTTCGACGAGTCGTTTTTGTTCCCCTAATTTTGTCTTGCCCCCGGTTGGCTTGTCCTACTGGAACGCAAGGTTCGTGAGCTAAGGGTTGGACGTGGGATAGGCTTCCAGCCTGTCATTTTCAAAGCGACAGGCTGGAAGCCTATCCCACTAATGGATCGAACGATCCTAATGAACCTGATTCACGCGTGACGCGAGGAGGCCACGTCGTCACCGTGTTCGCAGGTGAGCACGCCAGTAGTGAACCGTCTTTGCAACCGAGGTGATGACATTCTTAATCTCTTTTCGGACGCGAAAGTCCGGACCCGCAGGCAAGAATAGCAATGCACCCTCACGGCGAACCATTACATTCTCCACGATGATTGCCCGCATTAGCCAAACCGCCATCGCTTCATCGTCGCATCGAACACCGACCCACCCAAGCGTCGAAGCTCGCATGGTCGATAATCCCGTTACCATCTCGATACCGCGTCGGATCTCTTGAACCACGGACTCATATGCGACGATATTCTGTTGTGCTTGTTCCGAAGTAACCGCTTCTAGCAATCGTCCTCGGTGTGGAGGCCCACCAGCCATGGCCAAATCACAAAAGCTAGTCCAAATTTCATCCCACGCAACCGTACCAAAGTTGTCGGAGTCGATCGATGCTGAGCCCATGGATCGGGAGCTAACCTCCTCCAGTTTCCCGCGATACTCAGTCGGCAGCATTGAGTCCACTCTCTGATCCAGCTCTGCGAGAACCTTCGCTATTTTACTTTCACTCTTTGCTGTACTTGTCGAATCGATTGCGAAGTACCGTTCATTGGACCTGGCCGACAAAGCGTCAAGATAGATTCCGATCGCAATGTGAATCCAGCCTGAACGTTCAAGTAGTCGCAATCCTTGTGGGCTTTCCTTTGACAGTCTATTCCACTGCCAAGCAAATTCGTACGGCTCAGAGGTCAGCTCCAAACCATGAAGTGCACCGAACTCATTCAATGCAACTGCTGACTGCTCCGCATTCATTTTCCAAGTCAACAGCACGACGCTCTGGACGCCACTCGAGTCCATCCGCTGAAGTACCTTGGTTAAGCTGGGGTTCTTCCCGTTTAGGAAAGCATAGTGCACATCCATAGCTTCATCGAATTGTTGAAAGTAGAACGCGAGCGATGACAGCTCCAAACCAACTTTTGCATCGGAATGGTTATGTGCCAGTAAGAGAACAGAACTCTTTGCTTCGGTTCGCGTTGCCTCTTGAATGCCTGGCCCAAAAGCGTCCGCGATGTCTTGTAGCGACCAACACCGCGCGATGTGTAGTTGCACGCTTCTCTTTTCGGATCGCAGCCAGACGATAATGGAATAGAGTTCTTCATAATCGAATGGCTCAAGCCCAAGCGGCATCACAACAAAACGTCGAAAGCCCTGATCCATACACGATGCGACAACCCGCTGAAACGACTGTGAAAAGTCCTCCGATGGGCTAGATCGCAGCAACAACACGGGGTGCTGAAGACGTGTTGCAAAGCTTTCGGCTATGCGATGCCACTGTTCGTCGTCATCTAGTGCTACCGGCGATTGCATCGTTAGGATTGCAACCGTTTTCAGTTCGTCGTCTGTATCATGCATGCCTCGAATGATATTCAAGGAACGTTATCGCATCAATGACTTATCGCCAAGAACCAAGACTTCACCTCGATTTGGGAATTGTGAGATGCGTTCAATGATCTGTGTCGAGTCCGGAAGCTGGTCCTTGAGTCGTGCGTATTGGCTCTCGGTGGTGACCAGAATGGAGTCCCCGCCCATTTTCGCGAAATCGATCGCTTCGTCGGCGGAATCGCAAAAATGAATATCTCTTCCAAAGTAAAAGACGAGCGTTGGCCTGAAGAAGCCAAAGACTGCAACGTGCGTATCGACCGAACCGACTCGAGAACTCCAACGCTGAGCCAATCTCTGAGGCGACTGAAACCGATCCAACTCAGGTGCGACAAACTGACTTAGTACCATAATCATTGACACAGCTGCGATCGAAAACGAGGCTGCCGCCAGGCGAGGCCGAGTGCTCCAAAGAAACCAAGCGCCAAGAGTTCCAAACAGAATTAACGGAAGCCCTGCCACGCCCAACCAAACGAATCGCTGCTGAAGCACTTGTGTCATACCGATTCGATCTAACGCAGTCTTTCCATTCCACGGAATCAGCCCTAAACCCGGAACACCCACGGCAATCAATACGCCAAAGGCGATCATTAGAATCCAGCCTGCTGTCAACCAGTTCTGACTTACCGAATGCAAGTCTTGTGTCCACATCGAAAAGTAGCGACCAATGATGATTGCAAGCGCGGGATACGCTGGGAGAACGTAGTTGGGCAGCTTCGTACTTGCCAATGAGAATATCACTAAATACACAGCTACCCAGCAGCTAACAAAACGAACCGCTCTCGAGTGCCGGGCTACCCTCGATTGGCCGAACCAACTCATTGCCGTTGGGATTGCAAATGCGGACCAGGGATACATTCCGACTAGGCAAGCAAGTAGGTAGTAGTACACAGGCCCACTGTGGTTGTCCATGGCTTGGGACATTCGGCCCAGATGATGCACTCCGATAAACTCTTGGAGGAAGGCACCATTGGTGCGCCACTGGACTAGCATATACCAAGGCAACGCAACGCACAGTACGATAACCGCTGCGGTAATCGGTCTCATGGCCCAGACTGTTCTAATGAATGGGATCGGCCCATACGGTTTCATCCAATTGAAAACTCGCTTGAGGAATTTGCCGTCGGTCGGCGACACGACTTGTTGTTCCGTCAACAGAAACAAGCCAATGACTGCCGTTGGAAATAGGAATCCGATCGGTCCTTTTGTCAAAACGGCCAAACCCATGGCTGCATAGGTCATCATCCAAGTTCGCCAATGAATTGAGGAAAGTTTTTGGTCCCGATCGGACGTTGGAGCACCGAAGTAATCGCTAACCCAGAGGTACAAAGCGAGAATAGTAAAGAAGGTAAGGTGCGCGTCGGCAGTCGCCGATCGTGCCACGATCGTGAACATGATGCACGAGCCGATAGCGAGCCCGGCGAACAAACCGGTGGTCGCATCAAACAGTTTCCGAGCAATAGCATATGTCAGGAAGACTGTTCCCAAACCAAAGAGCGACGAAACGAAACGGGCGCCAAGTTCTGAGACACCAAACAGTTCATAACCAATCATCATCCCCCAAAACATCATGGGGGGTTTATGCGCAAACAGCTTACCGTTGAAGGTCGGAGTTACCCAATCGTTCCGAGCATGCATCTCCGCCGCGGTTGCAGCGTAAAAGCCTTCGTCTTGATCCCATAGATGGGTGTTGCCAACCCGAATCATCATGACGCAAACGCCAACGACCAATAAGCACAGCAGTGAGAGAGTCGTCTCTTTACGAGTCATGGTTGCGGTCGACAAAGGTAGAATGCGTTTGGGACTATGCAGCGCGATTTGCGGCGATCGGTGTCGTCGTTTCGGGCCGTGCGATATGCAAGTGTGGCTTGCGGAATATATGCGATTGTTGCTCAGTTGCATCGTCAGGTGGGTTGATCCACACCACTCGGTGCGCACATCCAGAAGCCTGAATATTGACCGAATCCCCAAGTACGTAAAGTGGCCTTTGTTTGGCCTCATCGAAAATACGGCCTACGTAGTCTCCCACCAATCCGACGGCTGTCAGAGTTGCACCGTTAAAGAGCAACTGGAAGCAAACGAGCGAACTCCAACCGGGCGCGGTAGTGGTTACGAAGATCGCAGCATAAATGGCGTAGAGGGAATAGCCAACTCCAAACAAACTCAGCAGCAAACCAGCGTACAAGCAGGCTTTGAGCGGCATCGCCGAGAACGAGGAAATGGCGGTCCAAGCTAACTGTGCCAGTTTGATTGCTGAGTACTTCGTTTCGCCTGCAGCCCGAGCAGGACGATGGAAACGGATGATGGTTTCCCGCAGGCCCAGCCATGCGACTAATCCCCGCATGAATCGATGTTGTTCGCGGAATTTTCGGATCGCATGGACGGCCCCTCGACTGAACAACCGAAAGTCGCCGCATTGGGGAGGTAGCCGCTCATCCACCGCTTTTTGCATAAACGAGTAGAAGGCCGATGCCGTGAGCTTCTTAAACACGCTTTCGCCGTCGCGGGCGATGCGTTGCGTGGAGACCACATCGAACCCTTGCTTAAACTGCTCCACCATCGATTCGAGCAACTCAGGTGGATCTTGCATGTCGGCGTCCATAACGACCACCGCGTCACCATTCGCGAAATCCAAGCCAGCTGTGATTGCCGCTTGTTGACCGAAATTGCGACTGAAACCGAGAACCTTAACCCGGCTGTCTCGTTCAGCAACTTCATTGAGTATGGCACGCGTCCCGTCGCGGCTCCCATCATCGACAAAGATCAATTCGTAATCGCACCCGATTTTTTCAAGAACGGTCGGCAAAACTTGAAAAAGTACTGGCAGTACCTCTTGTTCGTTGTAGACCGGCAGCACAATCGAAAGGAGCATTGCGTTCGCCTTGGATGAAATGGTCCGGGTGGTTGGGAGTTGAAATGAGATATGGATAGTTAGCGAATCTGCGAAGTTGAGGTCAAGATCAGCTTGTGGATGACAAGATGCGAATCGGCCTCCGTTTCATGGCATTTGCCGGGAAAGTCGCTAAACTTTTAACCTTGGCCCTATCGAACTTGAAATATTCCGTTTCGCGATCAAAAAACTGACACTATGACCCCGATCGTTTTGCCGACCATCTGCGCGTTGGATTGCCCAGACGCTTGCTCATTGCACATTACCGTCGAGGGAGATCGAGTTACGCATCTTGCCGGCGATCCTTCCCATCCGATCACGCAGGGGTTTGCATGTGCCAAGATGGCGCGATATCCGCAACGTCAAGAACAGGACGATCGTTTGTTAATGCCTCAGCGGCGCATTGGCAAAAAGGGTGAGGGGCGATTCGAAACAGTTGCTTGGGAAACCGCTCTGGATGAGATCGCGGAGCGAACCAAGTCGATCGTCGCGGAGCATGGTTCTCAGTCGATCCTGCCGTACTGCTATGGAGGTACGATGGGTGTGATCGAGGGTTCCTCCCCCTCAGCCTTCTTTCGTAGACTTGGGGCGCTGGAGCTCAATCAAACCATTTGCGCCGCGACCGGCGGGGCTGCTTGGGAGGCCAACTATGGACCGAACAAGATGGGTACCGATCCAGAGGATTTGATCCACTCCAAGTACGTTGTTTTATGGGGGATCAACGCGCTTCGTAGCAACTCGCACATAGCACCGATACTCAAGTCGGCGAGAAAAAACGGCTGTCACATTCTCCATATCGATCCCTATCGCAACGAAACGTCCCGTTTCGCTGACGAGCATTGGCAAATCAAAGTCGGGACAGACGCGGCCTTGGCCTTGGCCATAGGAAATGCAATTTTTCAAAACAATTGGCAGGACACGAGCTACTTGGACGAGGTTGCGTTCGGTGTCCAAGAGTATCGCAATGCATGCAGCGAATGGTCGCTCGAACGTGCCGCTGACTATTGCGACGTACCCCTGGTGGCATTGCAAGAAATGGTGCGCCGCTTTGCAACGAGCGAAGCACCGTACGTCAAAGTCGGATACGGCATGACACGCAATGAAGGCGGCGGGAACGCGTTAAGGGCGATTACACTACTGCCTGCACTGATCGGAGCATGGAGGAAGCGAGGGGGTGGTGGGGGCTTGTCAACCAGCGGAGCGTTTGAATTGAACACGCATCGGGTATCGGGCAGTCACTTGATCCAGCCGGGTACGCGAACTGTCAACATGACTCTGTTGGCGAGCGAATTGGCTCCAGAAACAACTCGCATTCGTGGGCTTTTCGTCTACAACAGCAATCCCGCAGCGGTCGCTCCTGACTCATCCAGAGTGCGACTTGGATTGCGCAACGAGGATCTCTTTACTGTCGTGCTGGAGCACTTCCAGACCGATACAGCGGATTACGCCGACTACCTACTACCGGCAACGACTTTTCTTGAACATACCGACGTTTACACGTCGTACGGACACTACTACTTGCAGTATTCGGAACCGGTGGTCGCAGCCCGCGGACAATCCAAGTCGAATCGTTGGGTGTTCACCGAGCTTGCACACCGGATGGGTTTTGAGGACGAGTGCTTGTATTGGTCGCCAAAGCAGATTGTTGAGGAGTTGTTAGCCTCGCCGAATCCAAAGCTCGCGGGAATAACTGCTGAGCGATTGATGTCGGAACGAAGCGTCAAGTTGATTCTACCAAGTCCTTTTTTGCCGTACTCCGAGGGAAGTCACTTTGCCGACCGGAAGATTCGTTTCTCACCGCCGCCGAAGCAACTTGAATTTGAAGTGCAGCCAACTGCGGAATATCCATTAAGGCTCATTTCGCCACCGGGCCCTTTTATTTTGAACACATCGATGGGCAACGTGCCCAGCGTGATCAAGATGGCAGGAGGCGAGCCTCAGATCATCATCCATCCGTCGGACGCTTTACCGCTAGGAATTGCCGACGGCGATCGGGTCAACGTAACGAGTTTCAACGGTAGTATCCTGCGCAAGGCAATGGTTAGCGAAGACGGTAAACCAGGTGTGGCGATTGCATTAGGGCAATGGTGGCCAAAGCTGGCACCAGATCGAAAAAGTCTAAACGACATTACCACCGAACGTCTCACGGACCTAGGGGGGGGCAGCACATTCGGGAATCCTGTGGTAAGAGTTACGAAGGCTGCTTCTAGTGCTTTGTGACTTCTTAATTTTAGGGTGCACACGAAAGTGGCAATGGCGTCTCGAGCCCGCTCTACTCTGAGAGAGTAGAGCGATTGTCCTCAATCGCTTTTCGGGCACTTAAGTCCATTTCGGTAAAACGGCTCTGAATCGATTGGAGCTTCGAAGTGAAAAGAAATCATTCCTGCAAATGTGCTTAAGCGAGCGACAGCTTGAAATCTACTTACTAATTGCTTGCCATGCCCAATCGGCCGTGAGCACGCAGAGTAGAGCGATTGTCCTCAATCGCTCCGCGGGTGGAAAGATTTGAACTTCGATCCTTTTGGGGTGTTACGCGATTGGTTTTGGGTGCCTGCGTCAACTTCACGCACAAGCGCAAGTTCGTTCACTGGTCCCCGACGAGCTCGTCTCGTCGGAGCCAAAGGTTCGCAGCTAGGAAACGCTCCCCCGCGAACGCCCGCATCCCCCACCCAGGCCAA
>Ga0163144_10004878_pt1 | contig 30026 bp, 24 predicted proteins | sample OliLak19BULKMAT1_FD_123175 | JGI IMG/M metagenome (GOLD analysis project Ga0163144, IMG submission 123175) | Freshwater microbial mat bacterial communities from Lake Vanda, McMurdo Dry Valleys, Antarctica - Oligotrophic Lake LV.19.BULKMAT1 | ecosystem: Environmental > Aquatic > Freshwater >...
AGAGCCTGCTCAAGCACGAGATGGCCCACGTGATCCTGCATCGCGCGACCGGTGGCGCGAAGCTGCCGCGGTGGTTCCACGAGGGTGTCGCAGAGAGTGTGACCGGTGGCATCAGCCTGAGCCGCGCGCACACGCTCGCGCAGGCGGTGTTCGGTCCCGGCGTTCCGGATCTCGATCGCCTCGAGCAGCAGTTCCACGGCACCGATGGTCCGGACGCTGCCGTCGCTTACGCGGCGGCGCGCGACCTCGTCGAGTTCATGCGCAGCCGCGATCCGCAGGGCGCGACGATGCGTCAGCTCTTCACCGAGCTGCGCGCCGGCTACGATCTCGAGACTTCGATCGTGCGGGCCTATCACGTGTCGCTGCCCGAGCTCGTCGCGCAGTGGCAGCACGGGCTGCCCGGTCGCTTCGTCTGGTACCCGATGATCGCGAGCGGCGGTCTGCCGTTCTTCTTCTTGTTGCCGCTCGTGATGGCCGCGTGGATGCGTCGACGACGGCTCTTGCGGCGCGGCTGGGAGCGACTCGAGCGCGAGGATGCGCTCGCGCGCGAGGCGGCCCCCCGAGGCGATGGCCGTGATCACATGGGCGTCTGGACGACCGCGTAGGGGATCGCGATGCAGCGGGTGAGCGCCGGGGCCCTGCGTGGGCGCAAGCTCATGACGTTGCCCGATGGCGTCGCGGGGCTGCGGCCGATGGCGTCGCGCATTCGCGAGGCGGTTTTCGATCGACTCGGCCCCGACGTGCGAGATGCTCGCGTGCTCGACGTGTTCGCCGGATCGGGTGCGCTCGCGATCGAAGCGCTCAGCCGGGGTGCGAGCTTTGCGACGCTGTTCGAGCTCGACGCACGGGTCGTCCGCCACCTGCGATCGCAGCTCGCCACGCTCTCGCTCGGCGAGAGGTCCGAGGTGCACAGCGGTGATGCGGTCGGGTTACTCGGCGCGGGGCCACGACGCGGTGCGCCCTACGATCTCGTCTTCGTCGACCCGCCGTTTGCGTCACCGCACATCTTCACGCCTGTGCTCGACGCGCTGTGCAGTCGCGGTTGGCTCGCACCTGGCGCCCGTATCGTCTGCGAACGCGAGCGCATACGCGGGTCCGCGGCCCCAGGCCACGCGAGTGGGAACTACGTTTGTCCCGAGTCCCTCGATCTCGAGGCCACGCGGATCTACGGCCAGGCGCAGGTCGAGTTCCTCGCGCTTCGCTGATATCCTCGCACGTCGTGGGGGACACCATCTCGAAGCGTGCCGCGGTGCTCAGGCCATCGGCGACGTTCGCGATGGCAGCTCGTGCAGCAGCGCTGCGCGGCCAGGGCCGCCACGTATTCGACTTCTCCGCGGGTGAGCCCGACTTCGCACCGCCCGTCGCGGTGCGCGAGGCGGTCGCGAAGCTCGTGCGCGAGCGGCCGATCGGCTACACGCCGGTTGCCGGCATGGCGGCGCTACGCGAGGTCGTCGCCGCGCACCTGTCCGCGTATCATGGCACCTCGATCAGCCCGTCGCGCGTCCTGGTCTCGTGCGGCGCGAAGCACAGCATCGCGAACCTGCTGCAGGCGACGATCGATCCCGGCGACGAGGTCGTGATCCCCGTGCCGGCGTGGGTCAGCTATCCGGACATGGTCCGTCTCGCCGAGGGCGTGCCGGTGCTCGCGCCGACGCTCCCCGAGCACGGGTGGCGGCTGCAGCCCGACGTGCTCGCGAAGCTCGTCGGCCCGCGCACGCGCATGCTGGTGCTCAACAGTCCCGGCAACCCGACGGGCGCTGGCTATCGCGCGGAGGATCTACGGGCGATCGGCGAGGTGCTCGCGAAGCACGCCCCGCAGACGCGCGTGATGGCCGACGACATCTATCGCCGACTGACGTACGGCGCGTTCGAGCACGCGAGCATCGTCCGCACGCTCGGCGGCACGCTCGAGCACCTCGCGCTCGTCGACGGTGTGAGCAAGACGTACGCGATGACCGGCTTCCGCATCGGGTTCCTGGTCGACTCGGAGGCCGTCGTCACCGCCGCGACGCGCGTGCAGGGCCAGACCACCTCGGGGGCGGCGACGCCGTCGCAGCACGCCGCACTCGCGGCGCTCGTCGATCCCTCGGTCGAGGCCGAGGTCGTCGCCATGCACGAGGCGTTCACGCGCCGCCGCCAGTCGATGCTCACTGCGCTCTCGGCAATTGCGGGCATCCGCATCGTCGCGCCGGATGGCGCGTTCTACATGTGGCTCGAAGCGTCGTCGTTCCTCGGGCGCACGGGTGTGGCCGACGACACCGCGCTCGCGAACTGGTTGCTCGACAAGCACGGGGTCGCGAGCGTGCCGGGCAGCGCGTTCGGCTCGCCGGGCTACCTCCGGCTCAGCTACGCGACCGACGACGCGAGCGTCGCCGGCGGCTGCACGGCGATCGCCGAGGCGTTGACGACCCTCGCTGCACGTGGCGCCTGACCACTGCGACCTGCGGTGCACTGGCGTTGTCACCGCCGGTTCGCGGCGGTAGATCATGGCATCCCATGATCATCGAGCTCGAGAACGGTCGTCAGGCGACGCTCGATCAGATTCGCGACCTCGCGGCGCGATTCGGATTGTCGATCGAAGTCACACAACGCAGCGGCGTGTACAGCACGGTCCACGTGATCGGCGACACCCGCGAGTTCTCGGCGCGCGAGGGCTACCTGCGCGACCTGCCGGGCGTGCGCGCGACCTGGCGCGTGACGTCCGAATTCAAGAACATCGCGCGGGTGCAAAGCGGTGCCGACGGCACGGCGGTGCGTCGGCCGCGACGCGTCGTCGAGGTACCGGGGCTCGACGGCAAGCCGCGACGGTTCGGGGCAGGGCGGCACATCTTCGTCATCGGTCCGGACTCGCCGCAGACGATCGAGCAGACGCTCGCGATCGCCCACGCGGCACAGAAGATCGGCGAGCGCTACGGCGTTCTCGACCGCATCATGCTGCGCGGCGGTGCGTTCAAGCCCCGCACGCGACCGACCGACTGGCGCGGGCTCGGGATGAAGGGCATCGCGATGCTCGACCGCGCGCGCGAGGAGACCGGGCTGCCGTACGTCACCGAGGTGATGGACCTGAACCTCGTGCCGGAGATCGGCGAGCACGCCGACATGCTGCAGATCGGCACCCGCAACGCGCAGAACTTCGATCTGCTCGAGGCGGTCGGGCGGTTCGGCAAACCGGTCGTGCTCAAGCGCGGGTTCGGCAACGAGGTCGCCGAGTGGTTCCATGCCGCGGAGTACATCGCGAACCAGGGTGACCTCGACATCGTGCTGTGCGAGCGCGGGGTGAAGACCCTGTTCACCAAGGGCGGCTACTGCCGCAACCAGCCCGACCTCAACGCGATCACGTATGCGCGGCGGCAGACGATCCTGCCGATCATCTTCGATCCGAGCCACGTGACGGGTGACCATCGCCTGGTGCCGGAAAACGTGCTCGCCGCGTGCGCGCACCTCGTCGACGGCACGATCACCGAGAGCCTGCATGACGAGGCGTTCCGCAAGGAGCAGCTGTGCGACGCCGGGCAGGCGTTGCTCATGGACCACTACGCGATGGTGGTCGAGGCCGTGCTCGCGTTCGAGGAGCACGTCGCACCGCGGCTGGTGGCGATGCAGGAAGTGTTCGATCAGCGGTGACGATCGGTTGCGGCATCGATCTGCGGGAGCCGGTCGTGCTGGAGCTGCCCCCCGGCGGGCGCATCGTCCAGACCGGCTCGATCCACGCCGAGGTCCACGGACGCGGGCGGCCGGTGGTGCTCGTGCCTGGGCTCGGCTGCGGGGCGAACGTCTATGGTTCGCTCGTGCTCGCGCTGCTCGGCACGGGCGAGATCGAGGTCCACGCCGTGACCCTCGCCGGATTCGCCGGGATTCCCGCTTCGCCGCCGCCGGTGCTGCCGCGGTGGTGTGCCGATCTGGCGCGCTACATCGCCGAGCACGCCCCGCAACGGCCGATCCTCGTCGGGCACAGCCTCGGCGCCTACGTCGTGCTCGCGGTCGCGATCGAGCGCGGCGATGCGCTCGCAGGGGTCGTCGCGCTCGATGGCGTACCGGCGATCGCAGGCCTCGTCGATCCGGGTATCGATCTGCGCGCCGTGGCCACCGACCAGGTGCGCCGCAACTCGGGGATGGACGACGCGGCCCACCGCGCGTGGTGGGCGAGCTCGCTGCGCGGCATGATCACCGACCCGGACGTCGCGGCGCGGCTGACCGAGGACGCGGCGCGATCGGACGCGACGACCGTGACGCATGCGACAGCGGAGATCCTCGTCGCCGATCTGCGCGACGAGATGCGCCGGATCCGCGCGCCGGTGCTCGCCGTCGGTGCACTCGGACCGTACAAGTCCGCGATGCTCCGCGGTCGACATCTGGCCGCGTTTGGGTCGATGTTCGTCGACGTCGCCGATCGCGAGACACTCGTGCTCGAGCAAGCTCGCCACTTCGTGATGCTCGACGCGCCGTCGCGGGTGAACGCGACGCTCATCGATTTCATCCGCCGTCATCCCTGATGCAGTGGGATCTTTTGCGCGCGCGAGGTTGCACGAGCGGCTCGCCTGTGTAATTGATTCTTTGGTGCGCATCGTTTGCCCGACGTGTCGTCGCGAAGCCGAGGAGCAAGACGGCTTCCAGTGGCGACCGTTCTGCTCGCGCCGCTGCAAGATCATCGATCTCGGCAACTGGCTCGGAGAGGTCTATCGCATCTCGTCCCCGGCCGACGGCGATCAGGACGAAGAGGCCGCGCCGGCGCGGATCGAGACGACGGGCGACCGGTCGATGAACTGAGAGCGCGTCAGCGACGGCTGCTGCGCTCTACTTCTTGCGGTTCTTCTTGCGCGCGTCCTTCTGCTTCTTGCGATCCGCCTTCGCGCGCTCGCGATCCGCAGGGCGCGGCGGGCCGGCGGGCAGCCGCGGCATGGCAGCGCCACCGGGCAATGCGGGCATCCCGGGCATGCCGCCACCGCCCATCAAACCCTGCAGCATCTCAGGATTCTTCGCGAGCCTGCGCATCGCACCGAGCTGACGGATCTGCTTCACACCCGGTAGGTTGCCGAGCATGCCGCCGCCGCCCATCAGGCCGCCGAGCATGCCGAACACCTCGCGCATACCGAGGAAGCGACCGACCAAGCCGCGCACGTCCTCTTCGGTGCGACCGCTGCCCCGCGCGACGCGAGTCACGCGGGTACCGACGAACTGCTCCGGCCCCATCTCGGCGTACTTGCTCGGGTCCTTCGCCTTCGGCGTCCGCGGACGCCTCGTCCACCGCGCGGCCCCGGCCCCGGCCCCGGCCTGCTCGGCCTCGTCCAGCAAGAACACATCCGGGCGCGAGCGCTCGGCGGTGCTCATCGACTGGATCATCGCCTCGATCTTCGTGAGCTCGCGATCGTCCATCGCCTGATCGAGTGCCTCTTGCGGCACTTGCCCGCCGAACAAGCTGCCCAGCGGCATCTTGTCCATCAGGTCCTTCAGGCTCCCCATCTTCTGGATCGATTTGATCTGGTTGAGGAAGTCATCCATCGTAAAGCCGCCGCCGAGCATCTTCTCGGCGTCGCGCTGCGCCTGCTCTTCGTCGACGACCCCCTGGAAGTCCTGCATGAGGCCGACGAGGTCGCCCATGCCGAGAATGCGGCCGGCGAGGCCTTCGGGGCGGAAATCGTCGAGACGATCGAGCGTCTCGCCCATGCCGAGGAACTTGATCGGCTTGCCGGTCGCGGCGCGGATCGACAGCGCGGCGCCGCCACGGGCATCGCCGTCGAGCTTCGTGAGGATCACGCCGCTGATGTCGATGCGCTCGTCGAACGTCTTCGCGGTGTTGACCGCGTCCTGGCCGATCATCGCGTCGATGACGAGCAGCACGTTCGCCGGATTGACCCGAGCCTTGATCTGCTCGAGCTCGGCCATCAACGCGTCGTCGATCGCGAGGCGACCGGCGGTGTCGTAGATGACGAAATCGAACGCACCGAGCGCGGCTTCTTGGGTCGCTTCGGCCGCGATGTCGACGGGATTGCCGCCTTCTTTCGCAAACACCGGCACACCGAGCTGCTCGCCGAGCACCTGGAGCTGGCGCACCGCGGCGGGTCGATACACGTCGCACGCGACGAGCATCACCTTCTTGCCGTCCTTCTGGAGGCGACGCGCGAGCTTGCCGGTCGACGTGGTCTTGCCGGAGCCCTGCAGGCCGACCATCATGATACCGGTGACGCCGCGGTTCGCCGTCGCGAGCTCGGTGTCGACCGGCCCCATCAGCGCGACGAGCTCCTCGTGGCAGATGCGGATGAAGTGATCCTCGGAGCGAACGCGGACCTTGTTCGCGCCCGTACCCGCGACGAGCTGCACCTCGGTGCCGATCGCCTTGCTGCGCACGGCGGCGAGGAACTGCTTCACGACGCGGAACTCGACGTCCGCCTCGAGCAAGCTCATGCGGACGTCTTTGAGTGCCGCGTCGATCACCTCTTCGGTGAGCTCGCCCTTACCGGTGAGGCGCTCGCGTGCGGCACGGAAGCCCTTGGAGATGGTCTCGAACATGGCGGGCTACTACATAGCAGATGCCCGGCGGCACCCGCTACCGAGCGAGACTCTCGTTGCGGATCACGTCGCGTAGCGTGGAGAGCCAGTCTTCGAGGCCCTGCGTCGTCGCGCGCAATCTCTCGCCGGCCGCGTCGAGCTCGACCAGGGCGCGCTCGAGATCCTGCCGTGCAGCAGCCCGGTATCGCTGGTCTGCAGGCGAGCCGCCGATGTTCTCACGGTGGCACGAGCGAGCTGCACCGGCACGCGTGCTCGGCGAGCGCGAGCGATGCGGTGAGCCCGGGACTCTCGATCCCGAACAATGCGACGACGCCGGGCACCGTGTGGGTGCGGGAGGTCGCGACGACGAAGTCGCCCGCGGGCGCGCCGGGGCCGACGATCTTCGCGCGGATGCCCGCGTATCCCGGCCGCAGGTCGCTCGCGACGATTCCGGGCGCATAGCGGGCGACTGCGGACGCGAAGTGCTCGGCCCGGCGCTCGTCGACCACGTAGTCGATGTCGTCCGTCCACTCCACGTCGGGGCCGAGGCGAACGCCGCCCGCCATGTCGAGCGTGACGTGGATGCCGAGACCGCCCGCTGTGGGCACCGGATAGACGAGGTGGCGAAAGCGCGGCGGACCGACGAGCGTGAAGTAGCTGCCCTTCGCGAAGCGGGCCTCGGGGATCGCGGACGGTGCGAAGCCCTCGATCGCCGCGGCGAGGGCTGGCGTGCGCGCACCCGCGGCGAGGTAGAGCGTCCGCGTCGAGACCCACGTGCCGCCGGCGGTGACATCGAGCCCGGACGACGATTGCGTCGCGCGTTCGAACGCGCAGCCGAGAACGATGTCGCCACCGCGATCTCGGATCTCGGCCGCGAGCGCGGCGACGAGCGCGTGGCTGTCGACGATCGCAGTGGTCGGTGACCAGAGCGCACCCGTGCACACGACGGCCGGTTCCCTCGCGCGGACCTCGTCGGGATCGAGCCGCTCGAGGCGGACGCCACACGCGGCTGCATTCGCGGCGATGCCATCGAGCGCATCGAGCTCGGCGTGGTCGCACGCGACGATGAGCTTGCCGGGCGTGCGAATCGCGACGCCATGCGCCGCGCAGTAGTCGAGCAGGAGCTGGCGCCCGGTGATGCACATCGCAGCCTTGCGGCTATCCGGCGGATAGTAGATGCCGGCGTGCACGACCTCGCTGTTGCGCGACGTCGCGTGCTGTCCGAGCGCGCGCTCGGCCTCGAGCACCGCGACGCGTCCACCACCGTTCGCCACCTCGCGTGCGATCGCGAGCCCGATGATTCCGCCACCGACGACGATCGCGTCGTAGTCCATCGTCCCGACTAGCGATGCGAGTCGGGCGGCACCGGGCTCGTGATGATCACCGCGGCAGGCGCGATCTGGGGCGCGCTTGCCGGTGGTGCCGGCGGCGGACGGAGCATCCACCACGTCCCGAGCCCGAGCGCGAGCGCGCCACCGAGGGCGGCCGGCACGAGCCAGCGGCGCTGCGGCATGCGAGCGACCTCGTCGTACGCCTCGGCGGTGAACTCGGCGGTGCGATCGACGACCGGCACGCCGTGCGACGCACCGTGTACCGAGGGCGGCACGTCCGCCTGTGCCGGATCACTCAACGCGTCGGCAGCCGACTGCAGCGCACCGATTTCCTCGTCGAGCCGACACAGCGTGCGCTCATGGCGAACGCGCGTGCGCTCGTCGTGCGCCGACGCGAGCGCGAGCGCATAGCCGACACGCTGACGTTCGAGACGGTCGAGATCGGCTTCGATGCTGTGGAGCGCGGTTGCGGTCATTTTCTGCGCCCAGGAGATATCGATCGCGAGTGAGACCGCCGTCCAGCGCTGGTTTTCCGGTGAGGTCGTCCTCATCGCGCGCTCGATCGCAGCGAAGCGGCGTTCGAACCCCGTGCGCTCGAGTTTGGGCAAGTTGCGCAGGCGTGGGCACACTTCGGCGGTGAGGTGAGATGCGGTAGGGCAGGGAGATCGTTCCGGTGCCGATCGCGGCCCATGGCGGTCCCGGGTTCAAGCGCCGCCGGCGGGTGGGCGAAGTGACGAGACGAGGACCCGTCCCTTGCGTCGCCGATCGATCTCGATCCTCCGTTGGTTTCCGCTCGCTGTGATCGCGGCCTGGCTCTGCGCGCACGGTGGCGCGCAAGCGAAGCTGCGTCCGTACTACGTGCTGCACGGGATCGGTGCGCCGGAGATCAAGCCGCGATTGCTCTTCGTGCTCGATACGTCGGGCTCGATGTCGTGGCGCTCGAAGTCGACCGGGGAGCAGTGCGCGTGGAATCAGTGCGAGGCGACGGGCACGTCGACGCAGAGCCGAATCTCCACGGCCCGTCGCGCGATTCGCAGCGTCGTCGAGTCCGCAGGCGGTGTCGCGAGCTTCTCGCTGATGACGTTCGGTCAGGCGCGGCCGCCGACGACGGTGCCGCCGCGATGCACCAACGGCAGTCGCTTCAAGTGGTCGCAGTACCACGGGTACTTCTTCTGGGACTGGATCGATCGCTACGCCGGCTACAACGGCGCGTGGTTCCTGTGCGAAGGCACGAGCAAGCGACCGTATCCGTACCTGCGTTGGGACGGTCTCGGCGTCGGCTCGGTGATCGTGTCGGACGATCGCACCGGCACGATTCCAGCCTCGCCGCTCATCTCGACGACGCCGGCGAACATGAGCTCGAGCACGAACGCGACGCGTCGCGTGCAGTGGTTCCCGAAGTTCATGGGCTTGCGCACGAACCTGAACAACACGACCGACCCGGACAGGGCGATCCTCGGCGGGACGATCGGCGACCACGGATCCGCTGCTGCGACGCGACTGACCGGCGTGTGGGGACAGGACTTCTACTACTGGCCGTACGTCGATGGCTTTCCCGGCTATTCCGCGAGCGTCGGCCACCCGACGGAGAATGGCGTGCAGCCACGGCTCGGCGTCGTGCAAGCGTCGACGACGTACCAGGCGATGCTGTACGCGCCGTTTTACCTCGACCTGCCCGCGAGCACGCCAGCGGAGGTGCGCGGACCGGCGACCGCGACCGAGGCGAAGACCGCGGTGGACTGGGCCGTGTCGCCGCTCGTCGAGGGTGGTGTCGATGCGGACGGCGGCACACCGTGGGCGAGCGCGATCGGATCGACGTCGGCGACGCCGGTCGACTCGAACGCGGTGTACTCGCACAGCAGCGTCGCGTCGTATCTGAAGTACGTGAGCACGGCGAAGACCGCCGACATCTGTGCGCCGACGGTCGCCGTACTCGTCACCGACGGTCAGCCGTCGCCGTCGACCGAGGGCGGCGCGACGCTGCACGCTCGGCTCGCCGCGCTGCGCAACGAGCTCGGCGTGAAGACGTACGTCGTCGGTTTTTTCCTCGACGAGCCCGAGTTGCACAATATGGCATGTGCCGCAGCCGGTGCCTGCACGGGGATCTGCTCGACGCCGTGCGACGACGAACCGGCGAACGATTGGGATACCTGCGCCGATCCGAACAATTCCGCCGGTGGCTGTGCGTACCTCGCCGACTCGGCGGCGACGCTCGCGACAGCGCTGACCACGATCGTCGCCGGCGCGTTCGCACTCGAGGTCGACAGCGGCCCCGGCACGCGCATGCAGGAGTTCGGCGTCGGCAGCAGCGGCGCGGCCGGCAAGGGCGAGATCGTCCAGACCACGCTGCGTTCGTACACCGACTACCCGGGCTGGCGCGGTCACGTCGTGCGTGGTCTCTGCGACGACGAAGATCCGGACAAGCCCGGCGAGCTCGCGCCGTGGTGCGTCGACCAGCCGCTCGCCGTCGCGGAGCAGGAGGAGACGTTCGGCCCGTGCAAGCAAGGCCGCGCGTGGGATGCGGGCGAGTGCCTGCAGCAGACGACCTGGCACGACCGCCGCTTGTTCACGCACGATGCGGCGAACGAGATCATCGCGATCGCCGACGCCGATGGGCTCGCGAGCGCGGGCTTCAAGAAGCAACTCGTGATCGAGGGCGGGATGACGGTCGACGAGGCGAACAAGTTCGGCGACGAGATCGCTGCGTTCGTGCTCGGCCGCGATTTCCCGAACGGCTGGAAGCTGCCCGGCCTCGCGAGCTCCGCCGCCACCGTCATCCGTCGGATCCCGCGCTACCAGGCGAACGTCACGCCGTCGGTGTCGATCCGCGATCCACACTGCGGCGGTCGGCGACTCTCCGAGGTCGATGCCGCGGGGCTGCCCGACTCGCTCGAGTCGTTCGCGAAGAATGCGTGGTCGGCGGATGGGATGCTCGACGAGCCGTCCTCGCACCATCGGTACCAAGAAGCGGTCGTCGTCGGTGACGATCTCGGCGTCGTGCATGCGTTCGCGCTCGACAGCGGCAACGAGCTGTGGGGCCTCGTCCCGCGTTTTTTGCTGAAGGGTGTCGTCGCGCAGTGGAAGAACGGAGCCGCCGCGATGGGCCAGCCCGCGGCGCTCGACGATCACTTGTATGGCGTGTCGGCGACGGCGAATCACGGCTGGGTGTACGACCACGCGCAGAAGAAGTGGCGCCATCTCGCCGTCATCGGTCTCGGTGCCGGCGGCAGCGAGCTCATCGCGCTCGACGTCTCGCACATGAGCCCGTCGGCCGACGAAGGTCCGGTCGAGGTGCTGTGGACGTCCGAGGATCCCGAGCTCGACAAGACCTACGACGAGCTCGTCGGGCAGACGTGGGCTCGCCCCGCGCTCGCTTACGAGGTGCCCGGCGACGTGCTCGGTGCGGAGCCGACGGCGCGACTCGTGATCGGCTCGGGCTATCCCGCCGTCGAGAACGGCGTGACCGGTCGCGCGCTGCTGTACGCCGATGCGCTGACGGGTGCCGTGCTCGAGAGGGTCCAGCTCCCGAGTCCCGGCACCATGTTCGACAAGTCGTACGGCACCGTCGTCGATCCTGCGGTCGCGAGTCACTGCATCTCGCGGTTCTGGGGCGAGGTGCAAGAGACGTACGTCGCGGATCCTGCCGGTCGGTTGTTCCGCTGGGACCTCGGTGGTGCGCATGCCGCCGACGGCGGCGGTACGTGGGGCGCGACCGCGACACCTTCGGCGTCGTTCACCGCGTGCGAAGGCGCGGGCGCGACATGCAAGGTCGGCAAGTTCGGCGATCCGTTCTCGTTCGGTCCTGCGGTCAGTGCGAGCGGACGCATCGACGCGGGCGACGGTGGCAAAAGTGGCGAGCTGCCGCCGGGCGTCGATCAGTTCCTCGTCGCGCTCGTGAGCGGCAGCCCGGCCGACGACGCGGTGCCGATGCGCACGTCCTCGTTCCACAGCAGCCTGTACCTGCTCGTCGACGATCACTCCGCAGATCCCAAGGGTGGATTCGAGATCCCCGCGGGCGCGCCGACGCTCGATCCGTCGAGCCTGCAGAGCTTCCCTCGCTATGCCCGCGTCGCAGTCAGCGACGTGCCGCGCACGCGCTCGTTCGTGCCCTACGCCGGTGCGACGACATACAACGACGTCGGCAAGTTCTCGCGCGGCACACGGCCGATCCGCGCGCCGCGGATCGAGGTGACGGGTGTCGTCCAGGCCGACACGCAAGGCACCGCCGATCCGCAGGTCATCGACGGCGTCGAGGTCATCTCGGTGACGTACACGCTGTACGAGCCGCCGACGAAGGTGTGCGACGATCGCTTCCACGACAAGAACAGCGGGGTTTGGTACACGGACGAGGGCGCGACGTTCGAGGTCACGTTCCAGCTCACCGCGATCGCCGGCAAGGGCTTCGACTTCACCCAAGGTGCCGCCGGTGGACCGGCGGAGTTCCCGGACGGCGTGTCGACGGGCCTCGTGCTCGAGTCGGTCACGCAGGTCTCCGACGGTGCGTGCGCCGACGGCAACTGTGGGCCGAGGATCGCGGCGCCGAGCATGGCGCCGTGCGACAACAACGGCTCGCCCGGTAGCGTCGGCGAGACGAGTGGCTTTGCGGTCGCGATCGATGCGCGCGTGATCTCGGGCTTCAGCCCGATCGAGTGACGGGGGGCGCGGTCCTGCTCGCCTCCCCTGAAAAATCAGCCGCTCGGCGTGCCGCCGCCGACGGTGTTGAGCGCGTAGCCGGTCATGTCCGAGTACGAGTAGGCGCCGACGAGGCCGTTGTACGATGTGACCTCGCCGGTGTCCGGATCGACGCGGTGCGCACCGTTGCCGCTGACCGCCCAGACGTAGCCATAAAAATCGATGCTCACGCCGTACGACGACGGCGTCGGCCACATGTGCACCACTTCGAACGTCTCGCGATCGATCGCGAGCAGACCCTGCGAGCCCATCCACAGCAGGCCGCCCGGCTCGGCGTCGGCCATACAGCCGGCGTTCCACCACGGCAGCTCGGGGCTCAGCGTCCAGTCTTCGGTGTCCGGATCGAAGCGCGCGGCTCGGCTCGCGCAGTTCCACACGTAACCATCGACGTCGACGGTCATGCCGTACCAGTGTGACACGCCGACCACGGAAGGACCGGGAAACACGGTCGCCTCCATGTTGTCGATGTCGACGCGCACGAGGCTGTTGCCGTCGGCCCAACCGGTCGTCCAGAAGTTGCCCTCCGAGTCGACCGCGCCGCCGTACAGGCCGAACTGATCGGCCTTGAGGCCTGGGATGTCGACGGTGTCGATGACGACGCCCGCGTCACCGTCGATCAGCACGACCTCCGTCTGCTGCTGACCGAAGCGACCCGCGGTCCACAGCCGTTCGTCGTGCCACGAGCACGACGCGGTGTTCCACTCGCCGGGTGCCCACGCGACCGGCCGCTGACTGTCGTAGTCGAACGGCAGATACCACGCGCGACACTCCTCGACGTCCCATGCGAGCGCGACGGCGTTGTTCGACGTCTGCAGGCCGCCCATGCCGTTGGACTCTTGGCAATCGGACTCGCGCGCGAAGATCTTCGTGATGCCACCCGAGCGATTCGCGACCGCGACGTTGCCCGAGAGGCTGACCGACGTGCGCGACGGGCTGCCGAGTGCATCGGGACGCGTCGCGAAGCGACCGATCTCGAGCACCGTCTCCGTATCGATCTTCGAGATGGTGCCCTCGGCGCTGTTCGCTGCCCAGAGATACGAGAACTCCGGATCGCTACCACCGCCGCCCTTGCCCATGCCCGGCGCGCAGTCGGGTATGCCCGCGTCGGGGTGACTGCCGACGTCGAATCCGACCGGCGGTCCGAGGCTCGAGTCCGCGGGCTCGTCCGTCGTCGTGCCCGGTGGCATCGTCGTCGGCGATGTCGTCATCGCGTCGGAGCTGACTTCAGCGTCACTCTCGGTTGCGCCGCCCGCCGTCGTCTCGTTGCCGGTCTCCGGCGAGAGCGTCGACGACATGCTCTGTTCGCCGCTCCCGGTCCCGCTCGTCGAGTCGCCACACGCCAACATCCCCGCGCACAGCGCGAAGCCACACGTCGATCTCTGCCAAGCCATTCGCATGATCCCCCAGCGCGATCCAAGCACCATTGGGTGCGTCTCGCCAGGAGTTTCCCCGCGGATTGCCTGGGGTTACCCGGCCCCGATCACCCCTTGGCCGGTCGGCGCCGAAAAGCGTCGATCCCTCGGTGAGGCGCCGCCGTACCTGTAGGCAACAAGGCGGGGGACGAGATGGTCGGCGAGACGCGGATGTGGATGCAGTACGGATTCTCGAGCGGTGGCGTCGTGGCTGCGCCAGCGATGCTCGCGTCGCCCGGGCACACCGAGATCCGCAGGTATCGCTGCCGCACGTGCGGCGCGACGGTGCGTGCCGGTGCATCCGTGTGCTCGACCTGCGCACGAGCCGTCGACGAGACCCGCGCGTACACATCTGGCTCGTGGCCTCGCGTGGAGCACACGGTGGTGTGCACGCCCGTGCCGAGGCAGCAAGATGTCGTGCAGCACAGCGCGGTCGATCCCGAGCCGACCGCGGTCGAGACCTCGCCGTTCGCGACGGACCAAGCAGCTGCACCCGTGGGCGTCGACGACAAGTGGCTCGCGATGATCGCGGCCGTCGAGCTCGCGAATCGGTCGCCCGCGGAGCTCGCGTGGGAATCGATGGAAGGCGAAGACGACACCGGCGTCTGGACGCCCGGCGACGAGTCTGCAGCCTCGCCGTTCGAGCCGACGCAGGTCGAGCACGCGCCGTCGGATCGCGACACCGTGCGGCACGCCGCAGTGCCGCTGCGGCTGACCGACTCGTTTCGCGACGCCGACGATGCGCCGTTCACCACGTCGCGCATGCCGCCGTCCCGCGCGGCGCTGCTGTTGCGACTCGCGCCGAACGGATTCGCCGGCACCGGCACGCCGATCGCCGCGGCCGTCGTCCCGCGCGGGCAGATCCTCGACGTCGGTCGCGCATGCGCGGGGCCGTGGGCCGGCGACGCGTACCTCGACGATCACCACGTACAGCTGCTCACGGACACCGATGGCATCCGCGTCATCGATCAGGGATCGCGCGGTGGCGTGTGGCTGCGCTTCGACGGCGCGCGATGGCTGCGTGACGGCGACTGGTTCCGCATCGGCGAGCAGTTCCTTTGCTACGACGCGCCGGCGCCGGGTGACGCGACGGGTGGTCGCATCCAGCTCATCGATCAAGAGCTGCGCTTCGGGCCCGCGATCGAGGTGGACGGCGTCACCGTGCTCGGCCGGTGCGCGCGTGACGTGGTGCTGCTGCACGATCCTTATGTCTCGGGCGAGCACTGCCGCATCGTGCCGAAGGCCGACGGCGCGTTGCTCGAGGATCTGGCGAGCAGCAACGGCACGTGGATCCGACTGCGCAGCGGCGACTTGATTCCATTCGGATCCGTTGTCGCGCTCGGACGCAGCATCTATCGCGTCGAGCCGGCGGAAGGTCCGGCGTCGCTGGAGTAGATCGCGACTGACTGCTGGCTATTGGCCCGGCGGTCGGCCGTTCGGATCGTAGCCGGGCGGGTACTGCTGTTGCGCCCAGTACTGCTGCTGGGCCTCCTGCTGGGCCTGCTGCTGCGCGTAGTACTGCTGTGCCGCGAGTGCCTCGGCCTGCGCCGCTTGATCGGCCGCGTATCGAGCCGTCGCCTCGGCGTGGACCTCCGCCGCGTCGTCGCCCGCGAGCGCGCGGCCCATCGCAGAACGCACGATCAACACGCCGCCACCGACGATGAGCGCAGGCACCGTGTACGCGACGATCGGGACGTCGCCGATGCCGAGCCCGATCCACGTGATACCGTCGGCCATCGCGACCGGCGCGGCGAACAGCCACATGTCGTAGGCGCCGTGGAGTCCGACCGCGATCAGGTAGCCGCCGAACATGCCTGGTCCACGGCGATCGAACCGCCGCGTCGCCGCGAAGTAGCCCATGATCGCGCCCCACGTCGCGTGCCCGGGCACGGCGAGCACCGCACGCCCGACAAACAGCGAGATGTACTGGCCGAACGACTCGGGTAGCAGCAGCAGGTACGCGACGTTCTCGACGAGCGCGAAGCCGAGACCCGCGCGCGCGCCATAGACGATGCCGTCCATGCGCTCGTCGAACTCCGGGCGGCGCCACGCGAACAGCCACATGCTGCCGAGCTTCGCGAGCTCCTCGGGGATCGCGGCGATGACGAACGCCATGTACGCGGCGCCGGCGTACGTCGTCGGCCCGGCCTCGGCACCGATGCCGGCAGGGCCGACACGCTTGAGGATCTCACCGATGATGATGACGGGGATCGCCGAGAGCCCACCGGCGAGCGCGACGCGGCGCAACGTGCTGCGCGGCTCGGGTCGCTTCGCGTCGAGGCGGTCGAACACCAGCATCGCGCCGATGGCGGGCAGCGCCCCCATCAGGGCGAGTTGGATCTGCGCGAGCCCCACCTGGCGTCGTCATCATACGTGACAGCGGCGAATGCGGTCGAGCGCCGCGATGTGACCCGTGCCGGTGCGGCAGCACGTGCCCAGCACGCGTGCTCCTGCTGCCATGTATCGGCGCGCTAGCGCGGCGAAGGCTATCGCAGGCCCAGGTCGTGCGCGAGCTCGGGGTTGTCGGGGCCGGCGCGCCAGATCCACCGATCGAGCAGGTAGTGCGTCGCCTGTGGGACCGTCAGCACCGCGACGGCGATCGCGGTGAGCACGGGATGCTCGAGCTCGATCGCTGCGCCGAACACCTCCGATCGATCGTGCCAGACGAGCCGATCCCACAGGCCTTCCTCGAGCGCCGCGACGACGAGCAGTCCGCCCGCGTAGAACCCGACCAGCGGCCACGGTCCCGTCGCGTCGCGCTTGGTGAGCCGGGCGAGCTGGCGGCGGCCACCGGCGATCCACACCAGCGCGAGGTAGGGCACACCGTGCATGACGACGTTGGTCAGCGTGAAGATCCGATCGTCGTCGAACGCGACGATGCCGAGGTACCAGTTCAGCGCCGGTACGAGCACCATCGCGACCAGCAGCGGGTTGCGGACGCCGCGGGTGCGCAGCTGGATCCGCCGCACGCAGAAGACCGCGAGCACGACGAGCTCGAGGCCGAGCGCAAAGGTGCCGAGCACGGCAGGAGCGCCACCGATGAGATCGTCCGCGACGAACCATGCGAACTCCCGCGGCAGATTCGCGTGCCACCACACGATCGGCGCCGCCGTGCCTGCCCACACCGCGATCTTCACGAGTCGGCAGTCGGGCGCCGACTCGCAGCCTTTTCTCGCGTAGATCATCGCGAAGCCGACGAACTGCATGATGAAGTGGAAGATCGCGACGTACGCGAGCACGGTCCAGAACCCGGCTGGCGACTCGAGGTGCAGCAGGAATCCGAACCATGCGACGAGCGCCGGGATCACCAGCAGGCGCTTGCGATGGCGGATGCGCGCACCCGGATCGAGGTACGTACGCGCGAGCGTCGACCACACGTGCGCGACGTCGATCGCGAGGACGAGCACGAGCCAGCCGAGCAGGCCGAGCGGGGCGCCCGATCCCGTCATGCCGAGCGCGATCGCGATCGCGGCCGACACCAGGCCGGGCCCGACGAACCACGTCCAGTCGAAGCGCGGCGACACGATCGCGGTCATGCAGGCACCATCGCGGTGACGTCGTGACCGAGGCGTGCGAGCGCGAGCTCTGCGGCATCGACCCCGTTCGCGAACGCCTGCTCGAACAGCGGCAGCCCGCCGGTGTCGGCGGCGCAGGGAATCACACGACCGATCGGCGCCCGCGCGAGCTCGGCGGTCGGCGAGAACAGACTGCCCGGGGCGGGACGCACCATCGCGTGGCCCCAGCGGCACACGTGGATTGCTCGGATGTCGCGGGCGATCTCTGCGTGCATCCCCGACAGCGCACGCACGACGTGATCGCCGAGCTCTTCCAGCGACGCGCCGAGCAGCTCCGTGCGCCGCGCTGCGAGGCCCGCCGCATCGTCGGCCGGCCGCGGCTCGTAGTAGGTGAGCACCGCGCCTTCACGGCGCTCGTCGAGGTCCTCGAGGTGGTTCGCGACGACGTAGCCGAGGTGATCCGCGCCGATCTCGACGTTGTCCCACGACAGCGGCGCACCGGTGCCGCGTGGCCGTCGTGCGACCTCGACGTTCGCGACGAGCCACGGCGTGTACGTGAGCGCGTCCTTGCCGAGCGGATCGTTCGCGACGACGTGACGCAGCACGAAGCGCGGCGCGGCCCACAACACCACCCGGGCGTCGTAGCCGAAGACTTCGTCGGTCGCGGCGTCCCACGCGATCACGGTGCCGGTGTCGGGTTCGATCCGCAGCACCGCAGCGCCGGTGCGCAGGCGATCACCCAAACCGATGCCGGCTTCGAGACGCGCCGCGATGCGCTCGCACAGCCCGGCGTTGCCCTGCGGCCAGCTCAGCAGCAGGCGATCGTGCTGGTTCTCGAGGCCACGCGCGACGAAGTGATGCAGCCCCGCGAACGCGGAGGTCTGCGCGATCGTGCAGCCGTAGTCGTCGCGGCAGCCGTAGTCGCACAGCCAGCGCACGCGCCAGTCATCGAGCCCTTCGCGATCGAGCCACTGTGCCATGCTCATCTCGTCGAGCGTGCGCAGCTCGGTGCTGCTGCGACGCAGCGGCAGATCGAACAGCCGACGCCCGTCGGCGCCCTTGCGATCGAGCGCCGCGAGTCGCTCACGCAGCTTCGCGAGCTGGCCGGTCGCCCGCTCGTCCGCGCCGGACATCGGGTACAGGCCGTCGGCCCACAGCCCGCCATGGCGGTGACGCTCGACCGGATCGCGCACGACGAGGCGCGGGTCGAATTCGGGCCCACCGCCGGGCTCGCGACCGACGACCAGCCCGACGTCGTCGAGCAACGCGTGCAGGGCCGTGAAGTCGCGATGCGGCGCGGGCAAGTAGTGCGCGCCCATCGGATACGGCGAGCGCGGCAACGCACCGCCGCGGGCCGTGCCGAACGGCTCGTCCTCGAGCTCGACGATGCGCAGATCGGTGAACCCCGCGCGCTGCAATCGCCATGCGGCCGACAGCCCGGCGACGCCGGCACCGACGACGAGCACGCCGACCTTCTCGCGACGTGCAGGCACACGTGCGCGCATCGCTGCATCGCGCACGACGTGACCACGCGCGGGATCCGGACCGACGAACGCCAACACGGGTGCAGCCGCGGTGCCGCGTGGACAACCCGCGAGGCCGAGCCCAAACCCGAGCCCAAACCCGAGCCCAGGCCCGCTGCGCAGCACGGCGCGCCGCGACCAGCCTGTCATCCCCGCCGTCCAGGCGAGAGCAGATCCGACTCGTAGTAGTGCACGAGCAGCTGCTCGTTGAGCTGATTGATCCCGACGTCTGGCGGCGCCTGATCGGCGGGAAACACGAACAGCCCCGGCAACAATTCGTCCGTCAGGAACCGCCGCACGGGGCCCGGCGCGAGCATCTCCGGGATCCGCACGTTGCCCTTGCCCGCGAGCACGAAGCCCCAGTCGCCGAACGACGGCACGTGCACGTGGTAAGGCCGCGTGGTGAGCTCACTCGCCTCGAGCGTACGCACGATGCACCAGAACGCCTGCGGCGCGAGATACGGCGACGTCGCCTGCACGACGAACACGCCGTCATCGGCGAGCCGCCCGGCGAGCAGTCGATAGAACGCGCGCGTGTACAGCTTGCCGAGCGAGAAGTCGTTCGGATCCGGCAGGTCGACGATCGCGACGTCGAAGCGCTCGTCGTCGGCGTCGCGATGATCGGACAGCCACTGCATCGCGTCCGCGTTGTGTACGGCGACCCGCGGATCGTCGAATGCGCCGCGGTTGAGCTCGGTGAGCACCGGGTGCGTCGAGAACAGCTCGGTCATGCCCGGATCGAGGTCGACGAGATCGATGCTGCGCACGCGCGGGTCGCCGAGGATCTCGCGCAACGCGAGCCCGTCGCCACCGCCGAGCGCGAGCACTCGAAGCCCGGCCGTGCGCGACGGCGCAATCGCGAGCACCGGATGCACGAGCGACTCGTGATAGCGGTGCTCGTCGGTGCTCGAGAACTGCAGGTTGCCGTCGATGTACAGCCGGATGTCCTCACGCCACCGCGTGAGCGTCAGCCGCTGGTACGGCGTGCGCTCGGAGAAGACAATCGGTGCGTCGTAGAGCTGCGACTCGCCGAACGACTCGATCGTGGGCGCGAGCAGGAACGCGGCACCGAGCGCCGCCCCGCTGCACCACGTCGCGACGTGCCGCCGGGTCCACGCCGCGATCTCGTCCTTGAACGCGTGCAGGAACCACAGGGCGACGCCGACGTTGACGATGCCGAACAACAGCGACGTGCGCACGAGCCCGAGCCGCGGCAACAACAGCAGCGGGAACAACATGCTCGCCGCGAGCGAGCCGATGTAGTCGAACGCGAGCACGCGCGCGACGACGTCCTTGAGCGCATGCCCGCGCTCCAGGATCCGCAACAGCAGAGGGATCTCGAGCCCGACCATCGTGCCGACGCACGCGAGCAGCCCGAACAGCAGCGGCCGCACCGTGGCGAGGTGCGCGAAGCCGAGGAACAACAGCGTCGCCGAGAACCCGCCGACCCACGCGACGCCGAGCTGGATCGCGACGAAGCGCCCGTGAAGGTCGCGCTCGATGCCCTTACTGAGCCACGAGCCGAGCCCCATCGCGGACAGGTACACGCCGATGACGAGGCTCCACTGCGTGACCGAGTCGCCGAGCAGATACGACGCCATCGTCGCGCTGACGAGCTCGTACACGAGGCCGGCGGTCGCGACCGCGAGCACCGACAGCAGCAGCGTCCGATCGCGCGGCGGTGTCGCCACCTCAGCCCTGGATCGCGGCGCTGATGATCATCGAGATGCCGATGATCACCGAGCCGATGATGATGCCGAGCGAGACGTTCTGATCCTCCTCGATCTCCTTGCGGATCGAGAACGGCGCGACCTTGACGATCACGAAGAACGCGAGCCCGAACAGCAGCAAGCCGATCGCGGAGAAGACCAGGGCGCCGACGAACGTGTTTTCGGTGAATGCGAGAAGGGGGGTCATCACTTGCCTCCGTGGTAGCCGCCGCCAGCCCAGATGAAGACCGGCGCGCCGCGGACGGACGGCGCGCCTTTGCTGACCTGCCCACGGTCGGGTGTCGTCGTGAGCAGTGCGCCTCGCGGTCCCTCGATACCGAGGAGCGCGAGGGAGCCGAGCGAGAGGGCCCAGTAGACGATGTGGCGTTTGCGAATCATCGGGTCACCCGTCGTTCAAGAGGAGGGAGCGTAGTCGCTGTTCTTCCACCGCTGGCCCTCGACGATCGCGCCGAATAACCAGAGCAACAGCGGAATGATCACGATGACGAAGAGCGGGATCATGACGTAGCGCAGCAGCACGACGTCACGCTTGACCTTGATCGTGTAGGTGAGGCCCGCCGGTGGCTTCGGATCCGTGCCTTGGCCGGCCTGCGCGGTCACCTGCAGCGTGTACTTGCCGGTCGGCACGCCGCCGATGACGACGGTATTGCGCGGGTCGCCTTCGCTCCACGACTCACCGCCGTCGACACCGTGCCACTCGTCGGCTTCGATGCCCGCGCCGAACGCCTCGTCGCTGTCGTGCGGCACGAGCAACACCTCGGCGAAGGCCCACGCGTTCGACAACGGCATCGCGACGAGCTCGATCTCGACTGCCGTCACGTCGCCCGGGCTGCCGAGATCGATCTCCGCGGTCAACGACTCGGTGATCGGTGCGGTGCGCTCGAAGACCGTCACCGCGTCGCGCGACGCGGCGTAGCTGATGCTGACGAGCGTCCACAGCACGAACAACGCCGCGAACGACAGCAACGTGAGCCAGCCGCCCTGCTTCCATCGATTCGGCCGCAGCGGACCGACGCCGACCATCGCTGGCGGGCTGCCGGGCAGCTTGAACGCGCGCCACACGTCGGCGGGCGCTTGGTGCTCCATCGCGGTGTACGCGATGTCGGTGCCGTTTTCGTCGCGCTGGACCTCGATCGACAGCCCGTGCGGCGGGGCGACGTAGTCGTCGGTGGTCGCCGAATCGCCCGCGCGAACCTGCCACGGAAATTCACCCTCGACGTAGATGACGCGCGCGACGGAGCTTTGGAAGTGGCGGTACTTCGACTTGCCGAAGCGCGCGATCTTCCGGGTGAAGAACGTGCCGATCTCGGGCGCGCCGTCGAGCGGCCGGCCGATCGCCCAGTGCCGGTCGTAGACGAAGAACAGCAGATAGCGATAGCCGAGGTAGGGATTGAAGAGCAGGAACTCCTGCCACGGATAGGTCTGGCCGTCCGCGATCACCTCGCGCCATTGGATGCCGACGATTTCCCACGTCGCCCCGTCGAGCTCGCCGCGCATGTGCAACGCGAGCGCGGACTGCCGCTGCTGGCGACGGACCTCGAGCATGATCGCGAGCACGCCGGAGTCCTGCGGCGCGAGGTGGCTACCGCAGTACGGGCACGCGATCGTCTCGACGCTGCCGAAGATGCCGCGCGTGATCGGGCCGCCGCACGACGGACACCCGATCGTCTCGACCTGGGCCTGTTCGCGGAACAGTCGCACCGGCGTCGCCGCCACCGTGCCCGATGAGCCGGCGATCATGCGCGAGCACCCCGTGCCGGTTGCGGTGGTTGCGGTGGCTGCCAGCCGGCGAAGCGCCGCAGCGGATGGATGCCGAGCTGCGCGAGCGTCGTCGAGCGGCCGAAGTACGGCACCGGCTGCACGTGCTCGCCGTAGTTTCCCCAGTCGAGCGTGACGCACTCGCCGGCGGCGCCGCGGAGATCGACGCTGTAGAACCCGAGCCCCGGCTCGGCGACGAACGGGAGCTGGCCCTCGGCGCCGCGATACTGTGCGGCGCGGACATCGACGATCGTGAGATCGGTGCCATCGATTCTCAACGTGTGGCCGACCATGAACCCGCGGTGCACCGGCAGGCCGCGGCAGATCGACGGGTCGCGCGGACGCATGATCGCGAACTGCCCGAGCGCCTCCGCGAGCCAGCCGATCGAGCCGTCGACGAAACCGATGAACCACTCGTTCCAGTAGCCGCGACCGTATGCGACCTGCAGGCGGCCGAGCAGCTCGAACGGTGTGCCGTGATCGTTGCCGCGTGCGCCGAGCACCAGCGGCGAGCCGTTGTCGACGATCGCGCTGACCTTACCGACCAAGCGAACATCGACGCCGGTGCGCACGATTGTCGATCCGCAGTACTCGCACACCAACGTGACCGTGGTGCCGCGAAAGGGAGCCGGCGCACCGCACTCGGGGCAGAACGACTGGTCCGGTGTGCCGGTCACGGGGCGGCTCGCATCATGCCACAACCGCGCAGGCTGGCCGGTCATGCCCCGCTACGGCACGTCTGCGCCCGCGACATCCGGGGCGCCGTCGCGATTGGGTCGCGCATCGCCGTCGAGATCGACCGCAGGATCTCCGTCGTGCCACACGCCGAGATCCTCGAACAGCGTGCCGTCGACGAGGTGGAAGTCGCCGCCGGCTGCATCGACGAACCATCCGGCGTTGAACGCATCGAGCTCGACGTTACCGCTGCCGCCGAGGCCCTCGGTATCGATCGCGCTGTCGTCGACCTCGAGCCCGAGGCAGCTGACCGACGGCGGATCGAGCCCGACGACGATGCTGCTGCGCACCGAGCCCCCGCCGCCGCCGAGGCAGCGGATCGACGACATCATGCTGCTGTCGTTGCCCGCGATCGTCGACGCGACGACATCGATCATCGAGCCGTCGACGCGGAGCGCCTGGCGGTCGGCGAGGCCGCTGCCGCCAGCGCCGATGACCGAGGTGCGCAGGTGCAACACGCTGCCGGCGACGAGCTCGACGCCGCCACCTTAGTTGAGCACGATCTCGCTGCGATCGATCCACATGGTCGCGTCGTCGAGCGCGACTGCGGGATCCAGCGCGTTGCTGCGCCAGCCGATGCGGTGCGCGAACACGGTCGCGCTGTCGACCGTGAGCGTCGGCGCGGCGATGCCGAACCAGGCAGGCAGCTCGGGGCCGTCGCCGAGCAGCGCGACGACGCGGTTGCCGTCGATCTCGATCGCCTCGCCATACGGCGCACCCGTGGCAACGATGCGGATCGTGCCGCGCGATGCCTGGCCGATCTGATCGACGGCCTCGCCGATCGTGCAGTAGGGCAGGGCCATGCTGCCGTCGGCGCCGAGGCAGTCGCCCGCGTCGCCGTCGACCCAGAACACGACGTCGTCGGGCAGGCAGCTGCCCTCGTCGAAGTGACACGCACTCGCGGGGCACTGCTCGTGCGAGCTGCAGCCGATGCACGTGTTGGTCGCGACGTCGCAGATCGGCACGGTGCCGGTGCACACGGTCTGGTCGTCGGCGTCGCACTGCACGCACGCATCGCCGACGCACAGCGGCGCATCGGGGTTCAGTGAATTGCACGCCGCGTCCGGCTCGGGGGCCTCCGAACAGGGCACGCAGGTGCCCGTGCTGCAGATCGGCTCCGCCGCGTCGCACTCGGAGTCGTCACGGCACTCGGGGTTCGGAAACCCGGTCGACGAGCTGTCGTCGGGATCGACCGTCGTCGCCGTCGGCATCGGATCCGTGCTCGACGTGTCGGCCGACGTCGCGCTCATCGTGGTCTCGGGCGAGCTGGTCGTCGTCGGCGAGGTGGTGGTCGAGCCGCAGTCCGAGTCCGAGTCCGCGCACGTCGTGCCGCACGCGTCGTCGTCGCACGCCCCGCTCGGCGAGCCTCCACACGCGGCGAGCGCAGCGGCACAGATGCACAGGTGAGCAGAACGCATGCGCCGCGATGATACCCCGGCGCGGGATCCGTCAGCGCGCGGGTCCGGCGGATCCGTCACCCGGCCGGCGTCGGCTTGCACAGCCCGCCGCCCTCGATCTGCGCGTTGGTCCGGAACGTGTTGAGCGACGACCAGCTCGGCGTCACGTCGGCCGGGATCGTCGAGTCCTCGCGCACGTTCGTCACGTAGTACGCGTGCTGATTCCAGATCCGTCGCGCCTGGATCCATCGATCGTCGATGTCGCGGATCGCCTGCAACGCCGGCTGACCGCTCGACGACACCACGAGGATCTCCGCGGAGCCATCGTTGTCGATGTCGGCGACGACCGGGTACTCGCTGATCGTTGGGCTGCCGCGCGGGATCTCGAGCAGCGACGTGCCGGTGAGCCCATCGTAGATCCGAAACGCGGTCTCGTCGGCGTACATCGCCTCGGCAACACCGTCGCCGAGGAAGTCGAACGCGGTGCCACCCGCTGCGCCGGAAAAGTCGGCGACGACGACCTGCCACAGCACGTCCGCGGCGCTCGGCCCTTGGTACACCGCGTATGCGCTCTGCGACGAGCTCGCCCAGTCCGCGATCTCGTCGCCGTCGAAGTCGTGGATCGTGCCCGGTCGCTGCCACACGAGGTACGCACCGGCGGCGACACCGGTCGGCGTCACCGGCCCGTACTTGACAGCGCCGGTGTGCTCGACCATCCATATCCCCTGACCGCTCGTGATGAAGATCTCCGGGTCGGGATCATCGTCGAGGTTGCCGATCTGCGGGATCGACTGCGCGGTGATCGTCGGGAAGTTCTCGAAGTAGAGCGTGCCGTCGGCGTGATACGCCGAGTGACCGGTGATCACCTCGAGCTGGCCGTCGCCGTCGAGATCCGCGGCGGTCGTCGCCTCGAGCTCGCCCGGCCCGGGATTCGGGTACTGCCACAGCAGCGTGCCGCTACTGTCGTAGACCTCGTGGTTGAACACGATCTCGACGTCGCCATCGGCGTCGAGATCGTGCAACGCGATGGCACCGGACTCGCGATAGAACTGATCCGCCATCCCACCGTCGGTGGTGTTCTGCCACTTGACGGTGCCGTCGTGCTCGAACGCCATCAGGCGATAGACCATCGCGTTGTTCCACACCGCGACGATCTCGGGCAGTCCGTCGCCGTCGATGTCGCCGAACGCCGGCGTCGCGGTGCACGACACGCCGGCCGACGGCGGGATCGAGAAGTGCTCGATGCCGGTCTCGCCGTCGAGCACGTGGATGTAACAGGTGGTCCCGTAGCTGATGCCCATGTTCGACACGAGCAGCACGTCGGGCACGTCGCAGAGATCGATCGAGTCGTCGCCGTTGTCGTCGGTGAAGTTGCCGACCAGCGGTGTCACCCAGCTCTGCTCGGTCGGACCGAACAGCCACTGCACCTCGGGCTCGAAGCTGTCCGGCGGCGCTTCTTCTTCGCAATCGCCGACCGCGTTCATGTCGTCGGAGACCTTGCAGAGATCGACGATGCCGTCGTCCGCTCCATCCTCGGTGTCGATGCCGACGTCGAGCTTCGGACCGGTGTCGTCGCCCATCGCGGTGTCGTCCACGACGGTGTCGTTCGATGGATCGATCGACGTGATCTCGGTGCCGCCGGGCGTCAGCGATGTGATCCCCGTCGCGTTGTCGTCACGTGGACCAGCCCCGCAGGCCGCTGCCATCACTGTGCTGAGAAGGACGATGTGGCGCATCCGCATAGTGAGAGACCCCGAACGACAGCATACCGCGGTCCGCTGGCGCCAGGAACATTGCGCGGTTCGGTGATCGCCCCCACAAGGGCGCGGTGCGATGCACTTTTGTGCGCGCCCGATTCGGAGAAAGTCGTGGCAAGGTCCCCGCCCATGGCCCGAACTGCACACCTACTCACCGCCAGCCTCGTCACGTCCCTGCTCTCACTCGCACTCGTCGGCGACGCCGATGCGGCACCGAACGTCAAGGGCGCGAACAACAAGCGGTTCCGCCTGCACATCGACACCAGCATTTTCGACTTCACGCACTTCAACGCCGATGGCGGAAGCGACGACCCCGACGACGACGCCGACGACGAGTTCAACACGGTAGGCTTCGGACCTGGACGCCCCAACCGCATCGACGGATCGGCAAGCGAGTCGTTGCTCGGCGTCGGGCTCCATCCGCGCCCGCTGCTCGGCATCGGCTTCGGCTACGTGTTTCTCGGTGACCGCGCGGTGGTCGGCGGACGCGTCGCGTTGTCGATCGACGGCGTCGGTCTCGGCGGCAATGCGGGGCGCGGAACCCTCGTGTCGGGCGAGCTCACCCCGTACTTCCACTGGATGTTTCTTCCGGGGCGCTGGATCCGACCGTACGTCGAAGGCAGGTTCGGCTTCGGCGGCGGCACCGCGACCTCGCACGGCGACCTAGACAACGACGGTGAGGACGACGACAAGTCGACCGACCACCTCATCTACCCGACATTCGGGATCGGCGGCGGCATCCACTTGTTCCCGGTCGAGTACTTCTCGGTCGATCTCGGGCTCGACCTCGATTACGTCGCACCGCACACGCGGCAGACGAGCAGTGTCGAAGGCCTCGACGACACCGAGTGGGGCAAGCGCGGCGACGCGGTGGTCCTCGCCGTTCGCGGCGGTCTCTCGGTTTGGTTCTGAATCGCCGGCGCACCCGGCGTCGGTGCAGGTCGTGAGGCTTGGCACGCGGGCGAAGCAGTGAGGCACTGCGCTCGCGTGCCCCGAATGCAGGCATGCTCGCGGACCATGCGTCGCCTCGTCCTGTCGGTCCTGTCGGTGCTCGCGTGCAGTGCTGCGGATGTCCCGGCGTCGGGCGAGTCGACGGGTGAAGCCGAGGAGACGACCGATGACGTGCCGCAGCCGACGACGGTGCCAACGACCGACGCCGAGTCGTCGACGACCGCGCCCGAGCTCCCCGCGGATGCGCCGACGTTCTACGCGGACATCCTGCCGGTGATCGCAGCGCAGTGTCAGAACTGCCACGAGCCCGGTGGCATCGGCGTGTTCGATCTTGCCGACTACGAGACGGCGAAGGTGCTCGCGCCGTCGCTGGTCGCGATGACCGAGTCGCGCACGATGCCGCCGTTTGTCGCGAGCAACACTGGCGACTGCAACACGTTCTCCGACGCGCGTTGGCTGAGCGACGAAGAGATCGAGCTGTTCGCGCGATGGGACGAGTACGGCGCGCCCGAGGGTGACGCGTCGCTGCCGCGGCCCGAGCCGCCGGTGCCCGACGTGCTCGCGGGCGCCGACATCATGACGCTGAGCAGCCCCGACGCGTATGCGCCCGTCGCCGACGAGAACGGTGGCGCCGACGACTACCAGTGCTTCCTCGTCGATCCCGGCGTGGTCGATGCGCCGCGCTACCTGGTCGGCTACGACGTCGCGCCCGGCAACCCGGCGATGACGCACCACCTCATCGGCTTCCTCGTCGATCCCGAGGGCTCGACGCCGCTCGGCGGCACGAACGGATCGCTGATGGACTCGCTCGACGCCGCGAGTCCCGATCAACCCGGCTGGGATTGCTTCGGTGCGGCGGGCAATGGCGTGCTCGTGCAGGGCACGCCCGTGACGTGGGCGCCCGGCGGCGGCGCGTTCAACTTCCCCGAGGGCACCGGCATCCGCATCGATCCGGGCTACAAGCTCGTGCTGCAGCTGCACTACAACCTCGCGGCCGGCGAGGGCGCGGACAAGACCGACGTGCTGCTCTCCATGGTCGACGAGGTCGAGCGTGAGGCCGTCAACGCGCTCGACGATCGCTTCTTGGCGACGCTCTTCAACGGCACCTCGATCGAGATCCCGCCCGGCGAAGAGTCGTGGGTGTGGAAGTGGCAGGCGCCGATCCGCGAGTGGGACTCCCGCATCGGTGGCTGGGAGCAGGTCGAGATCCTCGGCATGTTGCCGCACATGCACGGGCTCGGTCGGCGCATGCAGGTGACGATCAAGTCGGCCGCCGACGACAGCGAGCAGTGCGGCATCTACGTCGACCGCTGGGACTTCGACTGGCAGCAGGCGTTCATGTACGAGACGCCGATCATCGTCTCGCCGTCGGACCAGCTCGAGATCGTGTGCGACTGGGACTCGAGCGGCAAGGACACGCCGACGACGCCCGGCCTCGGGACCGGCAACGAGATGTGCCTGCTCGGGATCTACGTCACCGAGGCGAAGTGAAGCTAGCCGAGGTGGTCAGGGCCCCGCGTGGCGCCGACGATCACGCGCGCCGTTCCTTGACATGTGCAGCACAGGTTTTCATGCTCATGACATGTCGAAGATGGTCCAGGTCCGGAACGTCCCGGAACAGCTCCACAGGAAGCTGAAGGCGCGTGCTGCACACGACGGCGTCTCGCTCTCCGACTACATTCTCCGCGAGCTCCGACGAAGCGTCGAGCGCCTCTCCGCGCGAGAGCTCGCAGAGCGAGTGGGCGCACTGGTCGACCACGACATCGTGCCCAGTGCTGCGACCCTGGTGCGCGCCGATCGTGACGCACGATGATCGTGCTCGACGCGTCGGCCGCGATCGAGCTCTCCTCGGCTCACCCCGTGCGTCAGCCCTGGCCGCACGCCTTTCCACCTACTCACCGTCGCTGCACGCGCCACAGCTACTCGACCTCGAGGTCGCCTCGGTCCTGCGCCGTCTCGAGATGACGCGCGCAGTCACTCCTGCTGTCGCGGCGCGGGTCATCGATGACCTCCTCGTGCTCGACCTGAACCGATATCCCCACGAGATCCTGCTTCCGCGCGTCTGGCAGCTCCGCAGGAATCTCACCGCGTACGACGCCGCCTATGTGGCGCTCGCGGAGGCACTCGAGGCTCCGCTCGTCACGTTCGACGCGCGGCTGGCAGGGGCGTCGGGGCATCGGGCGGTCATCGAGTTGCTCGGCTGACAGCGTCGAGCGACTCGAGTCACGGCCCCGCGTGGCGCCGACACCACTCGTGCATCGCGATCGCTGCGGCGGCCGACGCGTTGATCGATCGCGTCGAGCCGAACTGCGGGATCGAGAGCAAGTGCGCGCACGCGTCGCGAGCGGCCTCCGACAGGCCGGGGCCCTCCTGGCCGAAGATCAGCAGCGCGCGGTCGGGAAGCTCGGCGGCCGCGATCGGGCGCGCGCCGGGCAAGTTGTCGATGCCGACCAGCACGAGCGCGCGTGCGGTGGCGTCCGTCAGCAATCCGGCGAGGTCGTCGTGGTGGTGCACGTGCATGTAGCGGTCGGTCATCATCGCGCCGCGGCGATTCCATCGGCGGCGACCGACGACGTGGACCGCCGCGGCACCGAATGCGTTCGCGCTGCGGACGATCGCGCCGATGTTCGCGTCGCGCTCGAAGTTCTCGACCGCGACCTCGAAGGGGTGGCGGTGCAGATCGAGGTCGGCGACGATCGCTTCGATGCGCCAGTAGCGATACCGATCGATCACGTTGCG